>Ga0181466_1000928_pt1 | contig 10465 bp, 13 predicted proteins | sample InSIn4gowninarea_FD_119078 | JGI IMG/M metagenome (GOLD analysis project Ga0181466, IMG submission 119078) | Clean room microbial communities from NASA Spacecraft Assembly Facility at Jet Propulsion Laboratory, Pasadena, California, USA -... ... | reverse complement strand
GAAGAGGTTCAGGAAGCTTACGAAGCCATTGGCGATCGAGCACGAAATGCGGAAGGTCGACTTGAAGACGTCTACGGCGAATTGCAAACAAAAGCTGATTGTGGTTGCGCTTGCACTTGTCGTTGTGGTTCTTGTGAGGCAGCTGGACTGGCTGTAGCGGACCGCGATAGGATGTCGGCAGTATTGACAGGCTTCTTCTGACCGTAGAACATGTTGGCGGCACTCATTGCGTGGTTTAGGCAGCGAAGAACAGGTGAGGTATTTTCGTAGTCTGCTGAGCGCTTAAGCTGACCTGCGGGAGATGTGAGGAGATAAGGCAGAGGGCGGGGTATGGTAGGTGTATATGTCGTCTTCTAGCACTAGAACAGTGCAAGTTGAGTAAGTGGTAGCACAAGAGGTTGTGGATTCGGAAATGTCAATAGTCTTGCAGCAAAGCAAAAGTCGTCGTCACTACATGGTGCGAGTTTGTGGTCCAAGAGACGCCAATGCCACGCACTGTTACACCGTCATCGTCGCCCCTCAATTGAGTCATGCAGTTTCAAGATTGTTTGACCCTAGGACATTATGCTGATATATCTCGTAGACCACTATCTAAGCCCTCTTGAAGAAGCGAATGCTGAGCAGCTACTGCTAGTTGGAAAGATGTGATATTTGTCCCCAAGCCCCATATCCTACCAAAATGTTTGCCTCTTCATTAACATGCTCATCTTGCGAGTATTATGCAGCAGATGGATCAATGCCAGATATTTGCGCCGTCTCACTTGTTTCAGTAGTCCAGCCCAGCATCATTCCCAGCAGCGCCACCACTCTGTACTGCGTCCAGATCCTCGTAGCTCTTCACAGTTCTTCCATGAACAGCAGCTTCAGGCACGTTATCTTGCGACGGTATTGCGTCAGGGAATCTCGCTCCACCTCCTGGTCGAACACCTCCTCTTAGCGGAGGTCCTGCAGCGCCCCAGCGCATGTTCCTTGCATCTCGTGGTTGTCGGTCGTATGGTCCAGCTGGACGATTGTTGTATTGACCTGGACCACGACGCATAGGACCTGCACCAGATGGACCGACGAAACCGTTGTTAAAAGGCATGACTCCAGCAGGTAGAGTGACGGGATAATTGCCAAAGGCCGGGAACACACCTGGCGGTGGTACTGGGGCCATGCCAGGATAACCAAAGTTCATGCTTTGAAGATTGAAGCCACGAGGAGTGCCACTATGTATTCCATTTGGTCCTGGTTGGCCACTAGCGGTGCCGTCGCGTGACGGAGCAACGTGAGCAGGATCTAGCACGTAGTTGTTGATCATCTCGAACTATACAGCAGTTAGTAGTTGATTCGAATGATCTGTTCTGAGAGAGGCGACGACTTACTTCCTTCTTGAGGTCACTATACCACTCCTCGTGTCTCTTTTCTACATGCTTCTTCCAGAAGGTCTCGCCCTTGAATAGCTTTGTGCAAGTCGGAACACGACAGCGATATTTGGACTCGTCTTCCTGCTTGACATACTTAATGAGTTCTTCCTCGAATGCCTCTTCCACTGGACGACCACCAAGACGCTTCAAGTCGACAGAATCAGGCTCCAGTATCTGAAATAGCTTATCTTCATACGTCTTGACCCAGTTGTAGGCGCGTTGTAGTTGTTGCTGGGTCTTGTTGTTGCCTTGAAACTTCTTCCTGGCCACTGGTGAACCACCTTCCACGTCATCTTCCTGTGTCGAATCTTGCCTTTTCAGAGGAAATGGCTCGCCTCTTGCGCTCGCTCTTGCAGCATCTTTGGCCAGACTAGTGAGACTCGCTCTTGGTCTGCGAAGATGACCTCCAGGACATTTGCGTGTGAGCTCGTGGACAGAATCACTCTCAAAGACGCAGAAGAAGCAGAAGTTATAGACTCGTCGCAAATACTCGACAAGCAGGTCGAGCTTCTTCTTTGTTGTCAGCAAATCCTCGTCATCGTCCTCATCAGCGAGAGCACCTTCTTCCTCCATCTCTCCATCTTCCTCGCCATCGTCTTGATCAAGTGATTTAGCTTCCTTGGGCTCCTTTGGTGCTGGCTGGAGCAGACCACGACTGCGGATATCCTCGACTCGCTCTTCAATCTTGGCAAGACCACTAACATCTTCACCAAGCTCTTGTTCATATTTCGCGACAAGGCGTGTTGCTAGCTCGAGGTCTCTCTCAACACGCTCGGGTGCTGAGAAGAGATCCCACAATGCTTTCTTCCTCGATTGCGTACTAGGCACATGAATACCTACATGCACTTGAAAGTCACCTCTCTCCTCATCAGGAATTGATTTGCCATTGATCTCAGCGAGTGCTTTGTCAGCGGCTGGTCTTACTTCAGTCGTCTCCATGCCATCTTCAGCATTCTCTCCTTCTTCGTCGCGGCCATCACCTCGGTCTTCCTTGGTCACAGTGATTGTTTCATCACCACCAGGTTTTAGCATAACCCAACCAATTCGATGACACTTCTTCAAGGTGTTTGGGTCACTCAGACTCAACCAGCTGAAACCGCCCTCTCCTTCACCAATGTGCTCCTTACAGAAAGCCTCCAGTTTAGCACGGCTGACATGTGGTGCGATAGTCTTGATGAGCAATGCTGACTCGTTGATTGCTTCGTCGCGCAAGTCCCCGCCCTTGGCTGGTAGAAGATCGCTCACAGCCAGGACCTCTGTAGCTGTGGCAGCTTCGCCTTCCTCTTTCTCGACGATACCTCCTGCACCGTTGCTCTCGCTTTTGTAGATCCCTTCTAGCGTGAACTCATCGAAAGCTCCTCTTTGAAGGTCTTGTTCCCATTGAGAATACATTCCGCGTCTAAATTCGGCTTGACGTTGTCGAAGTGGATCGCGCACAGCTGGATCGTATCTTTCCTTGAACCATTCTTCATGCTTGTGCAGTTGACAGAAGTTTTGTGAGTTTTGGGCTTGCAGCTTCTCCTTGTATGTGTCGTATGCAGCCTGGATGAGCTCTCGCTCCTTCTCTCGTTCCTCTCGCGATTCTCTCTCTCCTCTCACTGGTGGTCGACGCGCTCCTGTCTTTTGACGTTCTTTCTCATCTTTGATTTGCTTCTCCATACGCCACCACTCGGCAAAGTAACTGAAGCCAACCGAATTCTCCATCTTGAGCGGATCCAGCATTGGATTTATCATGATCGGTGCGGGATCCTGCCCAGGGACATAGCGGTCTATGCCACCTTGTATTGTGGGAGGGGGTGAGCGTCGTCTGTAAGGATCTTCACGTCGGTATGGATGGGTGTCGTCTCTCCGCCCTGGTTGGTATCTATCGCCTTGAAGCGGAGAGCGAGACCTGCCCCGACCATTGCGCCGATGGTCAGCTAATGTGCGTTAGTAACCGGTTTTCATTGTCAAAGTCGACGAGGTCCTCGTTATCGAGCTGATTGTATCGTACCGGGAGAGCGCCGTCTGTACGAGTCCTGGCCATCCCTGCCATAAGCCTCATCACGACCGTAACCATTGTCTCTTGAACGTTCCCGTGGTGGATATGAGTCCATTGTTGTGTAATTGACTTGAGAAGGTTGGTCTTGCTTGAATTTGTTGAGCTTGAACAATCTATGTTCGAGAGTGTGCCCTCAGACACCGAGGTTTTGAATAGACCGGATCTGAATGAACCTCCTCGAAAGTATCAGAATATTGAAGTTGTTTGCAGTAAAAGTATCGCATACTCTATAGATCAAGTTGATGTCTTGCAGTCGCAATGCTGTACTGTCTAGATCGGAAACCTGTCCGTATTTCTTGCAGTAGACAGTGAAGAGCTATTCGTAGCCAAACCCTGTTAGAGGAGTTCAAATGAGGCAAAAGGTGAGAGTAGTAGATGGAGAGTGAGGCAAATGAGAATGAGCGATCGTGCTCGAAGAAAGGGAGGGTGGGTCATCCGCCATGCAGGACGAACGGTGAAGGGAGTAGAAGAAGAAGCAAACGAGGGGTATGGGCTGCAGAAGCCATGATTGAGTGGATAGAAAATGGAGGAAAGCACTCACAAAGTGCCTCTGAGATGTAGCAATGAATGACAACAAAGGAAGAGTCTTGCCTCGAGACGATTGACGAGGTGATGGTGATTCTGGAGAGGTTGAAGACAAGATGCGGTACAGGGAGTGTCCATTGACTATTGACACGAGGCAGACCCACTTACAGACGCGCCAAGACATGAGATGACGATCACCTCTTCGAAGCGAGCTTCATTCTCTGAATGCACAATTGAAACATCAAGATGACTACCTACATACCCTCGCTCACCATTCCTGGCATCGTCTTCGAAAAACCTGCCCTCGCCATCCTCCTCCCTATCATCCTCGGCACTGGAGTTGGATTCAGTGTGCAGCCGCGCCAGACACAAAAGACCTACCTTGCTCTTCATCAACCACCTTTCCGACCACCACCATGGGTGTTTGGCCCAGTTTGGACAACCCTGTATGCGGCTATGGGCTATGCCTCGTTTAGAGCATGGATGAGCGGGACAAAGTCAATCGATCCTCGACAGGTAGCACTTGCAAAACAAGGCGCAACACTTTACACGATACAGCTTGCCCTGAATCTGATCTGGATGCCTTTGTTCTTTGGCCTGAAGAGACCGATCGAGGCGACTGTCGATATTGTGGCGCTGACAGGTGTCACGGGATACCTGGCGTATATCTGGAGTCAGGTCGATGAGGTATCAACGTGGGCTTTGGTGCCCTATCTAGGGTGGTTGTCATTCGCTACCTATCTCACGGTAAGCAGATACCATGTTACTTTCATGCATATTACTGACTCTGATATTAGATTGGTGCTGGGTATCTCAACGATTGGGACTTTGCGAGCAAAGAGCGTCCTCAACCTCCTTCGTCCAAGTCCGGCGATACCAAGTATGTTGACGAGAAGCCTAAGAGCACCTGATTAGGAGCTTCTGCAAGATAGCGTGTGAGCCTGTGCATACGAAGACCAATTTTATTACGTTTCGTTCGTCGTCTTCTTCATAGCTCATCTAGCATTTTCAATCTTCTATCCTCTTCCAGAGAAGACGTCGCAGCAGGTAATATACTGCTGCTCTGATGCTCCATCCGCGAGCTGAGAATGTCATGAAGGTCCGATACCGCTATTGACGGCAGTGCGGCATTGTCGAGCAGTCGTCGTAGTGCATCAATATCGACAGGCGATTCGTGCCGGACCAGTAACCATTTACGTGCTGCGATCACAACGACAAGCACGATGATTATGATCAGAGACGATATCCAACCAAGACGCATCCGTTCTGTATAGTAGTATTAGCACCGACGATTCTCTCAGATATGATCCACAGCTTACTCGACATCGTCTTCTGCCACTCTTCTTCTCTCTTCTCCCAGTCTTCCACTCTCACCCTTGCTGCCTCGAGGCGTTCAGTCGCTGTCTTTGCCCGATTCTTGCCTTCTTCAATTCTCCTCTCACATTCCTCTATATTTCCTTTGTGCAACGAAAGACCTTCGAAAGCCTTTATCTTCCCTGTAAAATCATCCTCAATTCTGCCACTTTCCACACTAAACTCTCCTTTAAGCACAGTGACATCTTGCACCAGGGTTTGCAGTTCTCGAATAGTGCTTCTCAAGGTCTTGATTTTTGTTTGCAATTCGCCGTAGACGTCTTCAAGTCGACCTTCCGCATTTCGTGCTCGATCGCCAATGGCTTCGTAAGCTTCCTGAACCTCTTCCATCCTCATGCTGTTCCTTTGACGCTCCTGAAGCACATCTTCAATCTTAATAGGTCTTTCCCGCTGTTGTATCGTGTTCGTGGCATCGTTACTAGCATCAAGATTTATAGCACTCCCACGACGACTGCCAGATGCAGAAGCGAAAGGACTGTTACGTAACCCGGGCGTCCTTGAAGCAATCCTTTCTATTGCGCTCGCCGATCGATTGTGACTGGAGCCATGGACTGTGCTCGATTTGGATTTTAGACCTTGTAACAACGCGCTTGCTGCTTTCATTGGCGAGCTAATAGTGTGGGCATTATTCACTGCAGAATCGTCCTTCGAGGCCTGTCCTCGTTTGTGCTTTGAGGAGGTATTCTCTGCTTGCTTCTCGTTGTGGTGTCGATGAACGTGAAGCATATCATGGAGTCGCTGGCTGTGAGAAGCTGTAGACAATAAAGATGTGCTGGTATCAGTACGCTTGATATTAGAGAGCTTTGGATTTTCAGCAGTTGTCGAGCGCTGTAAAGGTGATGGTCGGAGTGGCGTATCGTTTGAGCCAATCTTAGATGACATCTTTCTCTTCCACACCGCGTACTAGCAGCTGAAAAGAGGTACAATGTCACGAAGCCTGGACGCTAGCTCATTAATGTATCCACGGTTCTTTCGGATGTATTTCAATCAGAAGTCACGATATCATTTTCTGTTTCGTTACTGGTTTTGCCGCCTGTCCCTCACAGTCAAGGCTCGCCAAACGTTCTGCGCAAGCCTAAGCTCCTAAAGTGCTATCAGCCTGATGGTTTGGTGACAGATGTTGTACTTTGGGTAGAATCTGTAGTCGCTACGGCCACATTACACTACCCGTTTCATGCCAAGCATTTTTGAACGAACGCGTGTGTTGTGTTCGCCATCATCGTCTTACAACCTTGAATTAATCAATTGTTTGACCTTATACCGTCTACATCTTCCCTCGCCCTGTAATAGATCTCTACGCCACTTCACACACAGCTCCTTTCAGATCTCTACCAAAGGACTGGTATTTCCGACAAGATGGTGCTCGAGGCGACGATCATCGTGTAAGCTCTACTAGGTGTAAGGTCAGAGCGAGCAAATCTTAACATGAAGCAGAGTAGACAACAGTGAACACAGCCGAAATGGAGACTACCTGTAAGGACGAGAAAAGGATAAGGAGCACAGAAGAAATCGTGACTGACATTACCAAAAGACCATCACGATTCGAAGCACAATCCGATGCCGTCAACCTCATCTTCTCAGCCAAAACAAACTCGAACCCGGAATCTTCAGTTGGTCTCATGACGATGGGAGGCTCCCAGCCGGAAGTACTCTCGACGTTAACGAATGACTTTGGCAAGATCTTGGACGGTCTGCACAGGACGAAGATAAAGGGTAGCAGCCACTTGAGCACAGCGTTGAACGTTGCAGGAGTATGTTATGAATCTATCTGAAGCTTGATGAAGGTCTTTCTTGCTAATACTTGAAAAATCTAGCTCGCTCTCAAACACCGACAGAACAAACAACAACATCAACGCATCATCGTATTCACATGCTCACCAGTCTCTGAATCTCAAAAGGACATTGAGAAGCTATCGAAACGCCTCAAAAAGAACGGTATCAGCGTAGACATCATCGCATTCGGTGATCTCGACCCGGATGTAACACAAAAGTTGGAAGCATTCCACGAAAACAACAAGAGTAGTATGGGAACGACACATCTTGCCATGATTCCACCAGGTCCGAACTTGCTCAGCGACAGCATTGTAGCAACGCCGATATTGGCAGGCGATGGGATGGGTGGTTCAGGAGGTGATGGGGATGTTGGAATGGGTGGGATGGGAGGTGGTTCAGGAGGTGATTTTGAGTTTGGTGTTGATCCAAGTACGGATCCGGAGTTGGCGTTGGCATTGAGGATGAGTATGGAAGAGGAAGAGCGAAGGCAAGCACGAGAGAGGACGGATCAAGAGGCTGCAGACAAGCCAAAGCTAGAGTCTGTACAGGAGGAAGGACAAGGGTCGAGTGGTGGTGCTGAGGGTGGAGATGCGGGCGAAGGCAAGAGTGATAAGAAGGATGATGATAAGATGGACACTGCATGAGATGGTAACATCACAGGAGTAAAGACAAGACAGGCACTGTGACTGGCAGATGTTGCAACGACACGGCGAGGATCCGGTCGTCTAGCTACAGACTCGAGCATGGATTCGATGAATGCAGGATGTAACACACCTCCAATCAAGTTGGACTAATACAATGACCCAGAGGCGCGGATAGCTCCATTCATGAACTCTTTCCTTATGTGTCTAGAAAGACCATGAAGTACTCAAAGTGTGATCAGTGCCAGAACACAGCACATGTATAGCTAGGCCATGTCAACTATGATGTGATCATCCCTCTTTTCGCCCTTGTTTCAGAACTCAAACTTGAAACACTCGCATCTTCAAACTTCAACCCAAAACCCCCCGCGCCGCCCGCGCCCTCAAAGCCCGCGAATCCCAAGTCCACGAGAACCCAAAGACTGCTCTCTTCCTCAACTACACAAAATGCTCCGAACTCGTGCAACTCGCCATGAAAGACCTCTACGCCCTGAAACGCCCGCTCGCCATCCGCTTCACAAAAAAGAACGACATCCACCCCTTCGAAGACCCCACCTCCTTAGAATTCTTCTCCGACAAAAACGACGCCGCATTGATGTTATTCGGCAGCCACAGCAAGAAACGACCGCATGCGCTAACATTCGTGCGTTGTTTCGAGCACAAGGTGCTGGATATGCTGGAACTGCTTGTGGATAGCGAGAGCATGCGGACGCTATCGCAGTTTAAGAATGTGCGCAAGGCGACGGTGGGGCTGAAGCCGCTGGTTTGCTTTGCGGGCAGTTTGTTTGAGAGTCCGATGAAGAATGAGTATACGTTGGCGAAGAGCGTGTTGTTGGATTTCTTCAAGGGTCCGGATGTGGATAGTGTGGATGTGGAGGGCTTGCAGTATATGATTTCGTTTAGTGTGGGCGAGGAGAGCGATGCGGATCCTAAGCCGAAGATACATTTGAGGACGTATTTGATCAAGACGAGGAAGAGTGGGCAGAGGTTGCCGAGGGTGGAGGTGGAGGAGATGGGACCGAGGATTGATTTTAGGATGGGCAGGATGCAGGAGGCGGAGGAGGGTGTGATGAAGGAGGCGCTGAGGAAACCAAAGGGTGTTGAGGTAAGTTGTCTTGGCTGTTGTGTGTTTTGTGCATTACTGACGATTATTGCTACAGCCACGGGCGAAGAAGAACATAGAAACGGATCTTATGGGTGACAAGATTGGCCGTATCCACGTTGGCAAGCAAGATCTCACTCAACTACAAACACGCAAGATGAAAGGTCTTAAGAGGAGTCGAGGTGATGCCGATGCTGGCGATGAAGATTCAGCCATGGTCGATGCGGACGACGCAGAAGATGTAGGCAAGAAAGCGAGAACGGATTAGCTTGCTTTTTCATATTACGTCTTCATATCATGAGCGAGGAGTTTACGGATATTCGAACAAGGTCAGGACGGGTTTCGGTTCATGCTCGGGCTTCAAAATGGGGAAGACGGTATGAAATCTGCAAGCTGATGACGAAAATCGCTTTTGCTTTGACTATTCATCATGGGCTACAAAGAGGAATAGCTAGTATGGTCTTCAAGAATGTGAAAGCTTCTATGATATGTGTCTGTCTGATCAAAGGAAGACCGCTTCAACACCTCCACCGTCCGTCCTGCCTTCAAATTTGAGCACCCTTCAGCCTGCCCAATAGCTCTTTACCATCTTTCTTCATACCTTAGATAGCCTTGAACATCATGAGTTGCAACCCCTTCTACGTTCGCTTGCTGCGTCCCAATGGACATGCTAGTGCAGAAATCCAAATCCTGTCATTGCGTCAAGTCTTTTGACTTCCTTCAGACCGAATCTCACGTTTCCTGCTTGCATGATTTGCAGCATACATCGGTCTTTGGTGAGACATTCTCTACCACCTGATGCTGGGTGCGTGCGTGTATACGTCCTCGCGGCCTGCAGAGCTCAGCGATCTCACTCGGGTCTGAACTCGAAATGAGGTTCTGCCATCCTCGACAAGACACCCGGACCTCATCATCAAGAGCTTAGACGTACGAACGACAAAGTCAGTTCCATGTACTCAACCTCGCTCAAGTCCACTCGCACCGTCCGCCTGCGCAAAACGTCCACCTCATACATTCCCCTCACCCAGCGACAGTCTCCCATTCCACCTCTTAGCTCATCTCATCTCATCTCTCCAACCTTTCCTACCTCTCCATACCTCATTCACATCCCCCCTCAGACACCAAATCCACCCTCACCCCCTCCCCGCCATCCCGATTAGACCTCCAAACCCCACCACCCCCCTCCACATCCCCAAACCTCTCCTCCTTCCACACCTCCACCCGCCCTTTACACCCCTCGAGCGCCTCCTCTCCGCCCCTCCAACACTCACCCCTATGCACCCCCGCCACAGCGACAATCACACTATCCTCACCCACCGGCACCTCGCCCAGTCTATGCACCATCGCCACGCCCACAAGGCCGTGTTTGGCCTGCACCTCTTTGCAAATGTCAAGCATAGTGCGCAGCGCTAGGGGCGCGTAGGCGGAATAGGAGAGGGTTGAGACGGGACGGGAGTTGAATGTGGAGCGTGTTGTGCCGGTGAAGGTGACGAGGGCGCCGGCGTGGGGGGAGCGGATGAGGTCGAGGGTGGAGGTGAGGGAGAGCGGGGAGTAAGTTAGCGTGACGTGGATTGTGTTGTTGGACGCGGTGAGGGATTGGGGG
>Ga0181466_1000926_pt1 | contig 10499 bp, 7 predicted proteins | sample InSIn4gowninarea_FD_119078 | JGI IMG/M metagenome (GOLD analysis project Ga0181466, IMG submission 119078) | Clean room microbial communities from NASA Spacecraft Assembly Facility at Jet Propulsion Laboratory, Pasadena, California, USA -... ... | reverse complement strand
CCCTCGCAGAGTCCTCCTACACCCGCAAAGCCCTCAAAGGTTCCGGCCCCGGCGGCCAAAAAATAAACAAAACCTCCTCCGCAGTCCAACTGACCCACACCGCGACCGGTCTCGTCGTGAAATCTCAAGCGACAAGGTCGAGGACGCAGAACGAGAGTATTGCGCGACGGATACTGGCTGAGAAAATTGAGGTGCTGGAGAAGGGAGGGGATAGTAGGGTTGTGTTGAAACGGGAGGGGGTGAGTGCCAAGAAGAGGAGTGGGGAGAAGAAGAGGCGGAGGAAATATAGGGCTCTTTCTTTGTTGGGACGGGATGGGAAGGGGGAGGGGGAGGAGGGAAGTGAAGTGGGTGGGATGAAAGATGGACTGGGACAGAGCGATGGGAGTGGAGGAGGGGAGGATGCGAGTTTGGGTACGAGAACTACTGAGGTTGGATTTGAAAAGGTGGGATGAAAGAGAATTGTAACAAGATTGTTGTTTCTTATGGCTTTTGTGCAATCTATGGATTATGAGATGCATACTGGCTAGATTCGGTGTCATGCTACGCCCGTATAGGTACTTTTCGACCTCAAGACATCCGACCTCATACATGCGCTGAGATGGACTCACAGTTGCATGTACTGTCCTAAAACTTGCTGAGCTTCTGGTGCCATTCCACCTACGACTTGACCAATCCGACCACTATGTCTTTGATCAGCAGCTTTGAGGTATTGACCTACCCATTGTCTCAGGTCTGTAATGTTCTCGAATGGATCGACCGGTGCTTTCTTAATGGTGAGGAGAGCTGTGAACCCAACACCAAAGACAGCATCTTCCACATCTTGATCCATGATCAAATCATTGTTCGTGGTAGGTAATGGCGGGTTCTCCAGCAGTTTGAGGAGTGCGTTACAAGTCAATGGCCATCCTTTTGGATAGCGTGTGACAAAAGCTTGTGAATCCGCAAGGGTTTTTGTGAGAGATACAGCTGCAATCTTGCGATCGATCGGTCGAGCAAGTTCTTGTGTTTTTGGAAGGATGATGCCAAGGTATAGACCTCGGAAGACATCGTTCTGAACTTTATCAGTTTCGGCAACGAAAAAGTCTGCACCAAGACCTTTGTCGTCGCGTGAAGCTACAAAGTGATAGAACCGGACAAAGCGGTTTTCGAACGACGAAGCCTGCTTGCCTTGGAGACGGGTGAGCATAATGTTGAGGATATCAGTCCAGTAAGGTGAGAGGCTCTGCGCTGGAAAAGAGGTAATGCAAGTTTCGAGGAGATCCATGCCATAGGCTTCGTTAGTCTTCGTCGAAACAAGTTTTTGAAAGAGGCCAAGGACGTTTGGAAGTTGATTGTTCTTGACCAGATCATCGGTGGCTCGCGGAACGATGGCGCTGAGGAGGCGTACTAGAGCGGGGACATTGCCACGTTGCTCCCATAGAGCAGGCATGAGTACTGGTGCAATTAGGGGAGAGAAGTCCTGAGGAAGAGGTTTGTTAGGCTCTTTCTCAAAGAGAGCTGCTAGGAGCTGGAAAACATATGGCATGAATTCGTCAACGCCATTCTGCAGAATATTAGTGAAGGGCGCGAACAGAGCCTTGCCCAGAGCTTCCGTAGTGGCCGTGGCACTGAAATGAACAACAGCACCCAGAGATTCGAAGTGATAATAGTAAAATCGAGGATTACTCGGGTTGGTAGAGATGATGTTTGTGACATCGATGAGACGACTGAGGACTGTGGATGCTACAGCACTTATACCTTCTCGAAGGACAATGAGCACACGCATTATGCAACGCATAACGAATTCGTTTTCTTGAACTTTGGCGGGTTGTCGATCCTGCAATATCAGACTGAAGAGGTGTTCTGTAAGCTCCTTCGCTAATGGCGCAATGTTGGAAGGGTCGATGATAAGCTTGCCGGTAGTCTCGTCAGTCAGGGCTAGTGCTCGCTCCGTTACCACAGCAGCATATGTGTAGACGCAATAATTCGAATGACCCAAATGATTTACCAGTAAAGGCACAACCTGCTGCCACTGTTCTTTACCAATTCGACTTCGGAAGACGTAGAGATACTTGATGGCATCAACTTTTAGCAGAGGCTGTGCGTTGGTATCTTGCAGATCTGATGCAAGGTTTTGCGTAAAGAAATCACCAATGTTGACCTTGGAGTTGACGCTCACAACACCATGACTTGCTGTTGCCACACCCTTTGCAGCAATCGCATAGTACAGATTCACAGCTGTGTCTTTCGAGCGCCAGTTCTGGTGTGTGTTGGACTGGTAATGTTGCAGCAGCTTGCCAACAAAGGACATGCCGATCTCTGTCACTGAATTCTCAAACTGATCGCTGAGCTCTCTCAAGAAGTCGCTCGCCGCTCTCCGACGTGTTTCGCTATCTGAACCTTCGAGATCTCGTCGAATAAATTCGATTGGTTCGTCCTCAAACGTTTCTATGTCAGAATCTCGTAGAGCGATGTTTGGTACAACAACTTTCTCGATGATCTGTGTCTGAATGTTGGCATCACTGAAGACTTGAGCTTGCTCGTTGATCCTCGTAACTGAGGTTAAGAACTGAAGAGCCTTGCTGACCAGTATGTCGTTCTTCGGTTCTGCACCGACGTTTGTCAAAAGCGTCCATGAGCTTTCAACAAATTGTGGGATATAGGCTTTGACATCATCATAGTATTTACCAACATATAAAGTCAAGGCCTCAAAAATATTGGCTTTTGTGGTTTGCAGTAGACCGGCTTCATCTTCGTCATCTGTCTGGAGGGCGTCGTTGTTGTATGTTAGGTATTTCAAGAGTGATGCTGCTACTCCCGCCATGTTATCTTCAAGTACAGGAGGCAAATCCTGACATGACAAGTCGTAAAACAATTGTAGGATGAGATCAAGTTCAGCAAATGCTTGTTTCAGAGCGACTGCATCATTCGCGTGGGTATCAATATAGCGATCTAGACTCTGCCATAATCCTAAGAATGGCGCACCAAACTTGGATATAACGTGGTTAACCTCAGAGAAGAGGTCATCCGATCTGAAAAGAGGCCGCCATCGGCTGAATATCGAGTGGGCTACTTGCAGGACGCCTGTATTCACGGTCAAATTGTCCTCTGTAAGCCTGGAGACAAGATCATCCACCAGGGTGTCCCACCGCTCAAAGAAGTCACTGTCTGCTATTATGCTCACTGCCTCACCAAGCTGTGATTGTAGATTTGCTGGCACAGATATCATCAAGCCAATGATCTCTTTCTTTATAGCGATCACATCTTGTTCAGCGAGTTTATAATTTCCTTCAACATCGGTCCAGTTTCTCTTGACGAAATTCTTGAAGAACAGGGCACTAGCCAGTCGTGTCTGAGGTTCATAGGAATTGGATGCGGTGATCTGAAGAAGTAGTAGCGCAAATCCTGGTCTCTGCTCTTCTGATTTTATCTGTACCTCAGCTGAAGCAGTCAACATCAAATACTTTGTTACATCATCTTACGTACCTTGCTTGTTCTGTTTCGGGTCGAGCGTCGCATTGAGCAATTGCGCCAGAGGCGCGAGATCTGCCATAACCAGCTATGGAGTTTGAAAATTATTGGAAGCGGTGAAAAGGTGTCTAGTAGGTCGTGCCACTTGGAAAGCCAGAGGCAACTTGAGTAAAGCGGCAGATTAGTAGTTGGGTAGGGCAAGCTGGTAATAGAATGGGCTTGCAAACAGAGTGGTAGTGATCGAATTGTCTGTTATTGATGTATTGCCTATTTACGTTAGCCACCAAAAAGCTATTCAGGCATCAAGGCACAAGATCGCTGAGATACCCAGGCATTCAGGCATGATCCGGCTAAAGGTTCACATCCATCATCGTCATACCCTTTAAGACCAATCAGCGGGCTTGTTCCAGGTCTGACCACTACAAGCACTTAATAAAATGGCTCTTCTCTGTTCTACTCGCCGAGCGTAGATCTTTGCCTTCGTAATCTTGACATCCGAGCACTGCCTGCTGTTCAACGTTACCACGAAAATGATATGCATCAATTCTTGCCTGCCTGAAAACAAATTTTCGGAATGTCCCAGCCAGATGGTACCCTCTGCGGCTTACCTTCCCTCAAAACTGCTGTAGTTTTTCATTCCAATACCGGACAAGCCCGTTGTCTTCTGATATCGCAAGATGACTGACCTTCATCGCAAAACACTGACTTCCACTGCCATTTGTGTCACCTCGTTCCTTCTGTTGTAAAACGCCTTTCATACCGCGACACTCCCTAAGACATTGTTGACCAGACGATCAGCTGCTATCACAGCGACCTTTCCCACGGCCGCATGACTACCCTGTCTTTCATATTCAGCATACTCCACAATCCCGGCAACTTGCATTAGTACTCGTCGAAGCCACTTCCTCCTGCGGGGCGTCTCACACCTCGAAGGCAAAGTGATCACACAACAGAAGCCTTGTCCTGTGCGGTAGAATTCGTGACAGACTCGAAGGCAACCCTGGTGGTCTGACGAGCCTTGGCACAGAGAGCTGGCATTGAGAGGATCCGCCAGGCCTAGGAAACTGGTGGTTCAACAGCCTATAACTTGTCAATAGGGACACTTGCACAGCCGCTTTCTGGACCTGACGAACTCCAGAAGTCTTTGCCCAGGTTTAGCAGATCACAAGATGATCAGTATCTTGGTGGACTGTCGTTGTTCCACTGGACCTGGAAAGTCTTGATAGGTAGAGTACCATTATCAACATTCTGATTTGCACTCACGGTTCAAAATGGCTGTGAGTCCTAGGGCTAGTGCAATACTCCGAAGTAAGGCGTCCAGAATCATGGATCAAGAGTACCAAGCCACCAATGAAATCCCCGAGGTTAAACAAGGTGACCATGTGTCACCGGAAGTCATAATGAATCAAGCTCCACAGCATGAGAAGACAAATCAAAGCATGCGGGCTTGGCTGCTCGGCTTTGGAGATCTGAAACCAGAGACGAGTGTGTCCATGAGGTTCACAGTTGGGGAGGCTGAATATCCGACCAAGGGGCCTCATTCTTTGATTCCGTTGTTGACGCGATGGCTAAGACTGTGGTTTGAGAAATCATTGGATGAGTCCCAAGATCGGCAACACCTCATATGGCTCTTGAGATACACTGCGGATTATATTGATCTTGACCACTGGAAACTGAATCATGAGGAGGTACTAGGTCTTTGCCAAACATTGCACTATATCTGCACCAACGCGAGACAACAAAATCAGATCGAAGGCTGTCTTGGCGTCTATGAGGCTGTCGCTGAAACTGACAGTTTTCCACTTGAGTGTTTACCAAATGTTCTAGGCACACTTTGTTCTGCTATCATCATTCTCGAGAATCCCTCACCGAAAAGCACAAATTGTATCCGACTTCTTGCATCTGGCGCACTATCCAGAGACACAGTAACAACTCTTGTGGCGCAACTTCTCGTCGTGAAGCAAACAAACGAGTTTCGTCAACCAGAGAAGTCATTGCAAGAAGATCTTATCAGAGCTTCAATATATGCCCGCGGCGCGGCTCGGCATTTAGCAACCCTCATTGAGGTTGTCAATGCTGGAGAAAAGTTTGTGGTCGATCTTGTGGAACTTTTCACTGCTCTGCAGCAGGCCGCAGAATCACGTCTTCTCCGACTTGCGACAGAAATCCTTCACCTCTGCTCCGAAATCCTTCATAGCCCGCGTGTCGACGAAATTGCCTCTGATAGAGAGGTTATCCACTCACTTATCGAAATCTACGACCTTAGTGAGGCAGCGTCCATAGTACCAGACGTAGCGCAGCACTCCAACACCAAACAACAGGCCGCCAGAGAGGAATTGCTGAAACGAGAGCGCCGGTACAGGAAAGACCACGCCTGCGCCCTGGCTAGCCTACAAGACGAGTTCGCATTACTTCTACCAGTCATGGATGACGATCAGGCCGCCGATCTCTGGGCTAGAATTCGAAGAGGGGATAGTTCAATGCTTAGTACGATGAACATGGCGGCAACGTCACGGGAAAAGATGATTGACTACGCCGAGCAGAAGCGGATTTGTATACCTGGCAAGAACGATCACTGGGCTGAAGAGCTGGATTATCTCTTGAGAAATATTGTGATCAATCCTACCGATCGAACTGATGCTCAGCTTGAAGGCGATACCGCGAAGCCAAATTCAATCCAGGCAATACGGTCGTCAATCGTGCAGGAAGGTGAAGACTTGCGCATACAGCAGCGCGTACGCACTCTTCGCCTGTGCGTCGAAGGAATCATCCAAGCTGCCATCACCGCACAAGAAGAGCCACAAAATCTTCTTAAGGGCAAAGAAGCCTTGAAGCAGCTTCTCCATGGTATGTTTCCACATGAGCACAACAACGAAGTTAGACGCGCATTCTTCGACGAGTTGATCAAGCTGTGCTGTGAGTGTAGGACCGAGTCCGGAGCACACCCATACGCCGACTATATCATACAAGCACTGCAAGAAAAGATTGTGAAGCGTGCTCCTAGTGATAACACCACTGACGGAACCTACTTCGCCGGCGCAGAAGCCATTCGATCAATATTCCTGCAAGCTATAGCCTTAAACTCTAACACTGCCAGTCAAGCTTATCAAGCGCTACTCAGTATTGCAAGTTTGGAATGCAAATCACGACGGTCAAGATTAGCTGCAATGAGCGTGTTGTTTCGAATCCGTTGCGATACCTCTGGATTCGTCTACGTGCAACAAGCCGCTGATAGTGCATACCTAGCAAGCGCTGTTTGCAAGACAGACGAGTCTCTAGCAGCTATGTTTGCCGACGCCATCGATGATCCTGCCACCAACGAACATGCCATTACCCGGTTGCAGGAAGCTCTGCACAAACAACTTTGGATATATCCCAAGGAGGCGACCTATGTGTCATCTTGGAACTCGCCAGAACTTTCGGCTACCCAGATCAGATCTTCCGTCCACAGTAAACCTGATGAGGGATTGCAAATGTCCGACTGGCTCTACCGAATCACCACCAATTTGCAAGAAGATAAAGACTGGGAGACATACAGCTATATCGTTGTCCACTTGAGCAATCAATTGCGTGATATCAAGTTGTTCGAAGGTTGTCATCAGCTCATCGTCGTGCTTCGATCATTCTTGTGCGGGCGTGTACGAGATTTCGAGAAGATGTTTGACCCACCTCAGGATGTTGGACTTAGAAAGGTCGACGTGGCCTTGTGTTTCTACGATATTTTGACACATCTGATCCCTTATTCGAAGTTGCAACAAAATCATGGAGAAGTCGGCCATTTCGGCAACGATTTGGTACGAGCATTCAGATTCGGTGTGCTAGGAAAATACGAGGGCACAGCAAGAGGTTGCATTCATGCGCTGTCGCTCTGCTGCTTCGAGACACCCACAGCGATCGCTTCCGAGTACCCTGGAATCGTTTATGATATGTCTTTGACCATTCATCGACCATACCTCCTTGTCCACATTCTAGAGTTTCTTGCGCAAGTTGCTCGGTTACCACAACTGCACTCAAACTTTAACAAAAACGAGATCAGACAGATCTTTGGCATCTGCGTTAATGCTCTGAAAACACTCGAGGACAAGGAGGAGCACAAGGGAAACACCACCACCCACCCTCCAAGATCTAGCACGCCAGCTCGAGAAAGTGGTGCTTTGAAAAAATGTACTCCCTACAGAGCTGTGATGCTACAAGAAAAAGGAATACCCGAGTATTCAGCTGCACTTGCCTACAATACCATGATTTTCTGGTTTCTCTCTATTCCCATCATTGACAGACGTACTTACGTCAACGAAATCACGAGTCTTCTGGTGCGACAAGATCCGTTAGGCCAAACCAAAGTCCCTGAGCAGATGCAGGTTTTCATTGACATGATGCAGCGTAGTGCGTTCTCAGATCTTCAGGAAACAGCTCGAAATGAAAAGCTCAGCGGTGATGATGTGAACACGGCCTCATATATTGATGGCAACTCTGTAATCACAATCGACACCCACAGAATTACCGGTTATTCACAGATCACAAAGCGACAAGCGTCCGGAACCACAAACGCAGAGTACTATCCATTGATTCAAGATCATCCCGATCATTATGATCTCTCTTTTCTCGAAGAACGTGAGAGTGATGATCGAGTATTGCCATCCCACACGCTTCTAAACATGAGAGGTTCAGCTGTGCCCCTTCAATTGAGTGATCAACCCCTCAAGCTCAATCTCAGTGAGGATTATGTTAGAAGAGCCATCACCGCGATCGACCGTATCCCAGCGGTAGATAGTCACGGTGTTGGCGTACTGTTGGCGAAGCATGGACAAATTAGTCAGGAAGAATACCTGGCCAACGATACCGGCACACAGAGTTTCGATGATTTCTTAAAGTTGCTGGGAACAAGAGTATCGCTGCAGAAACCGTGCAGATTCGAACCACATCAAATGGAGTACGAGGTTGATGGGAAGGAGACAATCGCATGGCGAGACCGAATTAACGAGATCGTGTACAAGATCTCAACCTTTATGCCCACAGTTGACGGCGATGTCTATCAAATTCAAAAAATGGGTCTCATCGGCAACTGCAATGTTGTCATCGTCTTCAATCAGTCGAATCAGCCATGGAAAATGGCCAACTACCGGTCAGAGGTTGTTTCAGTCCATATCGTCATCTCACCAGCAAATCGTGCATCAGTCCAAAAGTCGTCGGACGACATTGACCACGAATTCTATCATCTTGAGGTACTCACAAAAGAAGAGTACCAGAACATCTCTGCGGCGGCGGAGAAGAAAGTGGTCTCGAAAGCCACGCTGGGTCCGCTTGTAAGGATGTTGGCACTCAACGCCAACATCTTTGCGGCGACCGTTCGATCTCTGGCTAGTGGCCAAACCGAATTTCCATCCTCGTGGCGAGCTCGGTTCCAAGAGATCGTCCGACTTCGCGAGCGGACTCAGCAACGAGTCCATGACAATGAGGACTCGTTGGCTCGGCGATACGACTTTTCTCGATGGACTTGAGTTTACATTTATCTTGCGTCGTCGTTCTAAGCATGGTGTTGGACAGGAGAACAAAAGTGTTTTTACATAGCTGATGCAAATCATCTCATCGTCTCATTGACCTTGCTTTTCCACCTGTACATGCTCGTAGATTAGATAGGAGCAAAAGCCAGGTAACAAGTGCGACCTATTTTCCGAGCACAAGTGTTGCTTCGTATTACCTCTACACCACCTTGTTCGCTGCTGTTACTGCCTCAGGCATATACTTGTATACAGGCATATGCTACAGCTGTATACAGGCTTGACAGGCTCCATGACCCCGCCAGCCACAGTCGTACGTCATCTGCAGCAAGGCCCCAGAATTCCATACGAAGTAAACACATGTTTAAGACTCCATCGTTGCCAGATGAATGCAGCCACAGAGATGAACGACACATTACCAGGAGCCTCCGTGACTTGAAATCATGTCCCGACGTGCTGGATCCCTCAACGATCCACCATCGCCGTCTGCCTCCTACTACGATGTCTCGGACGACGAAGAAGGCGGTTACAATACTATCGCGCATGCAAACACCGGGCGAGGCGTAAAGTTAATCTTTCTCTATATGCCGGATACCGAGGTCAGTAAAGTGTGAGCAAAAGTCAAAGACGTGAGTTGTAGAACTTACCGATACGATTCTTTTGCTCTCGCCACCATTCTTCTTGCTCTTGTGTAGCTTGGCCATCAATCATGCGTTCCCACCACTGACCTTTTATTCGGATGTATTGGTCCCGCAAACTGTTCATCATAGCATTGCGCTCCTCAGTGGAACTATCCCACTCGTACAAACCTAATAAGAATGGCCAAGCTTCCTTGCGGACGCCATCCTCCATGTCACAACCACCGTGAAAGACTCGTCCCTTGACTTCAGATTCGGTAACTTGTAGCCTGCCTTTCGAGTCAAAGTAGCCCTTCCACTCATTCATAGTCACAGGTCTTCTCTTGCTATCATTGCCAGACATACCCTCTGTGCCGTCTAGGATCTCAAATTCACCCACACTGGTGTCTTCAGTCTCAAGCACATCCCTTGCTGTGTATATCCGTTGTCTTCGTTCGCGGTCACTCTGCTCGGCCATTCCCATGGCCCACCTCGCTAGATATAGTCGAGCACTGTCAAACTCATCTTGTATCGTCTGCACTTCCGGATTCTGTATTAACCTCCGAACTTGTGGAGGTAGGTTGTTGTTGTTGGCTAGATCCTGTGCGGTTCGTCTTGTGAAGGTCGTGATCTTCGAAAAGTTCTCTAGAATTTTCCATCGGGTTTCTTTTAGGACTTTTGTTAGAGGGTCCATACCGGGGCCTGGAGGGCTTTTCTTTTGTTGCGACTTGTCGCCTTCAGACCTTTGCCCTTCGAGTGATTTCCTGCCTTGACCAAAACCCATCAAGTCTTCTTCTGAAGGGTTAATCAAATATACTGACGGCTCTGCGGTGCTTCTCTCGACCGTCACGTATCTCTTTAGCCATTTGATAATTTCATCACCACCCCAGAACAAGTCGCCTCCTTCTCCGAACGGATCGAAAGACTCTTTGGT
>Ga0181466_1000924_pt1 | contig 10516 bp, 9 predicted proteins | sample InSIn4gowninarea_FD_119078 | JGI IMG/M metagenome (GOLD analysis project Ga0181466, IMG submission 119078) | Clean room microbial communities from NASA Spacecraft Assembly Facility at Jet Propulsion Laboratory, Pasadena, California, USA -... ... | reverse complement strand
AGTAGTTTTCAAAGCGCGCTCTGCCTGCCTGGTAAGATGCAGGTTTTTCTTTTCATTTGAGATCCCGGTACTGGCTGGGTTGGCGGGGCTTAAAATTTCAACTTTTCTCCTTAAATGTGTAAGATCTATATCGAGGGCTGTTAATATATTAATCGCTTTACCGTCTCCGTCACGCAGCAAACCAAGCATCAAATGTTCTGTTCCAATGAAGTCATGGCCAAGTCGCAAGGCTTCTTCCTTACTGTAGGCTATAACATCTTTGACTTTGGGTGAAAAATTATCATCCATTTTATTTTCCTTTCTCTTTAAATTTTTTTATGTAATGCTGAATGTTCAAAAAGTGTACCTTTTAATGAGACATCAGCTAATTGACAAAATTACTTCCAATATTCAAAATTCAAGGTAACTAACTTATCAACCACGCCGCCCTAAATATTTGTTAATAAAATTTGACGAAAGTGAGGGAAATCCCCCGTAAAACGTTGGTAAAATGCGTAAATTGGCCCGTTATATTTTTATACTAAATTAAACACGCAAATATGGCTGAAGGAGAAAAATTAATTCCTATCAACATTGAAGATGAAATGAAGTCGGCCTACATCGATTACTCGATGTCGGTCATTGTGTCACGTGCGCTTCCAGATGTGCGTGACGGCTTAAAACCGGTGCACAGAAGAGTTTTATTTGGGATGCATGAATTGGGAATCAGGTCCAACACTGCACATAAAAAATCTGCCAGGATCGTTGGGGAAGTTTTAGGTAAGTACCACCCGCATGGTGACTCCTCGGTATATGACACCATGGTTAGAATGGCTCAGGAATGGAGCTTGAGATATATGTTGGTAGACGGGCAGGGAAACTTTGGATCTGTAGATGGAGACAGCCCGGCAGCAATGCGTTATACCGAAGCAAGAATGCGAAAGATCGCCGAGGATAATACCGATGATGTGACTAAGGATAACCCTTTTAGCAGTACCACAGGAAAATCTGCCAAAAAATCCAAAACCCCTGTTTTGGATAATTTTGGAAGAGATTTAACCGCAATGGCCGAGATCGATAAGCTTGATCCCGTAGTAGGTAGAGAAAAGGAAATTGAAAGAGTAAGCCAGATACTAAGCAGGCGTAAAAAGAACAATCCCTTGCTTATAGGTGAGCCCGGGGTTGGAAAATCTGCTATCGCAGAAGGTCTTGCTTTGAGGATAGTAAAGAGGAAAGTATCAAGAATATTATTTGACAAGCGCGTGGTAACCCTTGATCTTGCGAGCCTTGTTGCCGGTACCAAATACCGCGGCCAGTTTGAGGAACGTATGAAAGCGGTTATGAATGAGCTGGAAAAAAATGATGATATCATTCTTTTCATTGATGAGATCCATACCATTGTAGGTGCCGGTGGCGCCACAGGAAGCCTGGATGCCAGTAATATGTTTAAACCGGCTCTTGCCCGTGGTGAGATCCAATGTATTGGTGCCACAACCCTTGATGAGTACAGGCAGTATATTGAAAAAGATGGAGCACTTGAAAGAAGATTCCAGAAGGTGATAGTTGAACCTACTACGGTGGATGAAACTCTTGAGATCCTTAACAATATCAAGAATAAGTATGAAGAGCATCACAATGTCTCTTATACTCCCGAGGCTATAGATGCTTGTGTGAAATTAACAAACCGGTATATGACCGATCGTTTCCTTCCCGACAAGGCAATTGATGCCCTGGATGAAGCCGGAGCGCGTGTGCATATCACCAATATTGAAGTTCCAAAACAAATTCTCGATCTTGAGCGTAAACTTGAAGAAGTGCGCGAAAGCAAGAATGCTGTTGTTAAGAAACAGAAATATGAAGAAGCTGCCAAACTTCGGGATGATGAAAAGAATTTTGAGAAGCAGCTTGCAATAGCTCAGGAAAAGTGGGAAGAGGAATCTAAAAAGCATAAGGAGATCGTGACCGAAGATCATGTTGCCGATGTAGTTTCCATGATGACCGGGGTTCCTGTAAACAGGATCGCACAAACCGAGATCAATAAACTTGCTGAATTGCCCAAGCGCATAAAAGGCAAAGTAATTGGCCAGGATGAAGCAGTAAATAAAGTAGTAAAAGCCATACAACGTAACCGTGCGGGATTAAAAGATCCTAATAAACCAATTGGGTCATTTATATTCCTAGGTCAAACCGGGGTTGGTAAAACCCAACTGGCAAAGATCCTTGCAAAAGAGCTGTTTGATAATGAAGATACCCTCATAAGAATAGATATGAGTGAGTACATGGAGAAATTTGCTGTATCAAGGTTGATAGGAGCACCTCCGGGGTATATAGGATATGAAGAAGGTGGCCAGCTTACTGAAAAAGTAAGAAGAAAGCCGTATGCTGTGCTCTTACTCGACGAGGTTGAAAAAGCGCATCCCGATGTTTTCAATATGTTATTGCAAGTATTGGATGATGGATATTTGACCGATAGTTTAGGTAGAAAGATCGATTTCAGGAATACTATCATAATCATGACTTCAAATATTGGGTCCAGAAAACTTAAAGATTTTGGACAGGGTGTTGGATTTGGAACTGCTGCTCAAAAGGCACAGATCGATGAAAATACCAGAAGTGTGATCGAGAGTGCTTTGAAAAAAGCTTTTGCTCCTGAATTCCTTAACAGGATAGATGATGTGGTGATCTTTAACTCTCTTGAGAAAGAAGACATTAACAAGATCATCGAAATAGAGCTTGCCAAATTATACCAACGTATAGGATTAATTGGATACACACTTACGTTAACCGATAAAGCAAGGGATTATATTGCTGAAAAAGGTTTTGATAAGGATTATGGTGCGAGACCACTAAACCGGGCAATTCAAAAATATATTGAAGACGCCCTGGCGGAAGAGATCATCACGTCAAATCTTACTGAAGGTGACAAGATCTTTATGGATATTGAGGAAGGCAAAGATGCGCTTTCAATAATAATTGAAAAAGCAGCTAAGGAAACCGAATCTTAATCCAATAATAAAAAGATAAAAACTCCGGATTATTAAATCTGGAGTTTTTTATTTCCCTAATTATGGATATTGGCTAAATTTTATCACGTCTTTTATTTAACGCAACCGATATTAATCGGTAATTTTACAGCGTTAAATTTTCCCTACAAATTTTATGATAAATCCTGTTTTAGAATTAGACTTTGGTAAAGTCTGGTTTAGAGAAAATATTCTTATTGCCGAGCTCAATGAAGGTATTTTATTTGATGTTGAAAATAACAGGGAATTACTTGAAATTGGCAAAAAAGCTTTTCAGGGAAAGCCCTATGGATATATTTCATACCGCGTAAATTCTTACGCCGTAAACCCTCTGGTATACCTGGAATCGGCCAATGCGCTCAATTTAAAGGCAATTGCTGTTGTTTCAAATAATGTGGTGTGCAGGAATAATGCAATACTGGAAAAACAATTTTACCGTGATAGCAACGCTTTTGAAATTTTCTCTACCCTGGAAGAGGCTGTTGATTGGATGAAAGGACAAGTGTAGTTATCAATCCAATAGTTGCTCTTCCTCAATTTTGAAATTTTCAATAAATTCTCTTGCATTATGAATATGCCGGGCCATTACCTGGTCCTCGGTAATAATTGGCACATTTTTCCTGAAATCGCTAACAATTCCCTCTAAAAAAGATGATGTTTGCTTTGGCTCCCGGTAATGTAAAGCCTGGGAGGCATTGAATAATTCAATGGCAAGAATTGTAGTAAGATTATCCAGGATCTTAAGAATTTTTGTTGCGCTGTTTGCCCCCATGCTTACATGATCTTCCTGCCCATTTGAGGATACAATAGAATCGGTACTGGCTGGATTAGCATACATTTTATTTTGACTTACAATACTCGCGGCGGTATATTGCGGTATCATAAATCCGCTGTTCAACCCGGGGTTTTCGACCAGGAAGGTAGGCAGCCCGCGAAGTCCCGACACCAGCTGGTATATCCTTCTTTCAGAAATATTACCAAGTTCGGCCATGGCAATAGCCATATAATCGAGAGCGAGTGCAAGAGTTTGACCATGAAAATTTCCTCCTGAAATGATCCTGTCGGCCTCTATAAAAATATTGGGGTTATCTGTAACTGAATTAATTTCGGTTTTAAAGGTTTTCCTTACAAAAGATAAAGTGTCTTTGGTGGCTCCGTGAACCTGGGGAATGCATCTAAAAGAATATGGATCCTGTACCATTTCCTTTTCCTCCTCTGCAATTTTACTTCCCTCCAAAAATTTTCTAATTCTTTCCGCAGTCTTGATCTGGCCCCGATGAGGTCTCACCATATGCACCAATTCATCAAAAGGTGATAAATTACAATTAAATGCATCTATTGAAATTGCACCAATAACATCGGCGAGGTAACAAAGTTTATAAGCTTTGAGCAGTGAATGAATACCATGGGCCCCCATAAATTGAGTGCCGTTCAGCAATGCCAATCCTTCCTTTGACTGAAGTTTTAATGGTTCCCAGTTAAATATTTTAAGGATCTCCTCCCCCGAATATTTTTCATCCTTATAGTATACCTCCCCTTTTCCTATCAATGGAAGGGATAAATGTGCAAGGGGCGCCAGATCACCTGAAGCACCTAAGGATCCCTGTTCATATATTACAGGAAGAATATCTTCATTATAAAAATCGATTAATCTTTGCACGGTTTGCAATGCAACACCCGAATGTCCATAGCTCAATGATTGTATCTTAAGCAGCAACATCAATTTTACAACAGGGGTATCTACCATTGCGCCCGTTCCGCAGGCGTGAGACATGACCAGGTTTTCCTGTAGCTCTGTAAGATTTTCAGAAGAAATTTTGACATTACATAATGAACCAAAACCGGTGTTGATGCCGTAGATCGGGCGATCGTTCTGCTTCATTTTATTGTCGAGATAATTCCGCGAGTTTTCAATATTTACCCTGGCCTCGTCACTTAGATCAAGCCTTTTTTGATTAAAAATGATATCATAAATAACATGTAGATCTAATACAGCAGTACTAATATAATGAGTTGACTCCATATTCCGGACAGGATTTAACTTCAATGAAAATTAATGGGTGGCAAAAAAGGCTCGAACAATTCCGGCCATCCTTATAAGTTGCTAAATTAATTGAATATTGTTCAATTGGAAATTCCCTGGGCATCATTTCTAAATAAATCCAAAAATGCATTCCCAATATTGGCAGTGATATCACTAGCGATCATACCTTGATAGCTCATGCTGGTAGCCGCAAAATCCCCGGCCTTTCCATGTATGTATGTTCCTAAAATCGCCGCATTTAAAGGTTTATAGTTTTGCGAAATAAGTCCTGTAATTACACCGGCCAGGACATCTCCAGCACCGGCGGTTGCCATTCCGGGATTTCCCGTATTATTAATAAACATCTCCTCCTGGTATATTATAATAGTATGTGCATCTTTCATAACCAGGATCAAATCATTTTCCTTTGAAAATTTTTTAGCTTTGTATATCTTATCAAAATCATCCTTCCATTTTCCAATAAGTCTTTCCAGTTCTTTAGGATGCGGAGTTAATACCGATTGTGATGGTAGTAGCTCCAAAAGTTCTTTCTTCCCCGAGATCATGTTCAATCCATCGGCATCGATAACCATGGGTTCTTTTACGGTCTTTAAAAGCTTCTCAAAAGTTTCCAAAGTTTTTTCAGCAGTTCCTGCTCCCATGCCAAAACAGATCACAGAGGCTTGAAGTTCAAATTCTATGTTTGATAGTTCTTTTTCTCCTGAATCGGTAATTACCATGGCTTCGGGAAGAACGGTTTGTAGGATCTCATATCCGCATTTTGGAGCATAAATAGTGACCAGCCCAGCTCCTGTTCGTAAGCAGGATTTAGCCGTTAGCGATACACTACCTATTTTTCCATAACTGCCGCCAATTATAAGACTGTGACCATAATCACCTTTGTGCGAAAATACTTTACGGGGTATGTACCGTTTTAAAGCCTCCTCTTTATCTACCAGGTAAGCCTGGGGAGAAACAGAATTCAAAAATTCCCGGTCAAGACCAATATCCAATACCTGTATATCTCCTGTATAACCCGCGGTTTGAGGGAGATAAAACACAAGTTTTGGAGCCTGGAAGGTTAATGTATAATTTGCGTAGATCACTGCATCCTCTGCAGCAGGGATCTTTGTAGAAAATAATCCCGAAGGCATATCAATAGATAAAACGAAGGCGTTTGATCTATTAATGTGCTTTATTAAAGAAGCAACCCAACCTTCCGCAGGCCGGTTGAGACCAATTCCAAAAATTGCATCTATCACAAAGTCTTTTGAACTGAGGGCAGGAAAATCTTCCTCTCTCATCAATAGCGTAGGCCACGGCTCCCCCATATCCTTTACTTTGTTATAATTCAGGAGAAAGTCAGGTGTTCTTTCCTTTGTAAAATTTACAATAAAAATAGTAACATTATAACCTTGTTCCAGTAACAATCTACCCACAACCAGCCCGTCGCCGCCATTATTTCCAATTCCGCAGAAAATTTTTATAGGTATTTGCTCATGGTTAAGCCTTTTATGAATTTCATTATAAACGGCTGTAGATGCGCGTTCCATTAATTGGGCCGAGGTTATTCCTTCATTTTTAATAGTGACCCGGTCTGCCTCTGCAAGGTGTTTTACCTGGAAGATCTTCATAGATTTTTATTTAAGCATAAATATAGCTCTTAATTCAGAAAGCTTATCTTAATTATTATTCCCGAAATTGCCATTTATAGGCTATAATTAAATAAATTTGCCAAAATCAAAATTCATGAAAGATATTGCTCTTAGTGAGGTTCATAAGGCATTAAATGCCAAAATGGTTCCTTTTGCAGGTTATAATATGCCGGTTTCTTATGAAGGCGTAAATGTGGAACATGAAACCGTGCGCAAAGGTGTAGGTGTATTTGATGTTTCTCATATGGGAGAATTTCTTGTCACCGGAGAACGCGCTCTTGATTTGATCCAGAAGGTAACTTCAAACGATGCGTCTAAACTTACCGATGGAAAGGCCCAATACAGCTGTTTGCCAAATGAAAAAGGAGGTATTGTAGATGATCTTATCGTTTACCGGTTTAATGAAGAAAAATACCTTTTGGTGGTTAACGCTTCAAATATTGATAAAGACTGGAACTGGATTACCGGGCACAATACCATGGATGCCACGATCAGGGACCTGTCTGATGATTATTCTCTGCTGGCCATTCAAGGGCCGAAAGCAGCTGAAGCAATGCAACCTCTTACCTCGATAGACCTGAAAAATATACCGTTCTATAGTTTTGAGGTGGCCGATTTTGCGGGAGTTAAGAATGTGATCATATCAGCTACCGGCTATACCGGAAGTGGCGGTTTTGAGATCTATTTTAAGAATGAAGATGCAACAACGATATGGAACAAGGTGATGGATGCAGGAGCCGATTTTGGAATTAAACCAATTGGTCTTGCAGCCAGAGACACATTAAGGCTGGAAATGGGATATTGCCTTTATGGAAACGATATAGACGATACTACTTCTCCCTTTGAAGCAGGACTGGGTTGGATCACAAAATTCAGCAAGGATTTCATCAATTCTGAAAATTTAAAACAGGAAAAAGAAGAAGGCCCCAAACGCAAACTTGTGGCCTTTGAACTGGACGAGCGCGGTATACCAAGGCATGGCTATGATATTGTTGATGAAAATGGCAAGATTGTTGGCGTAGTGACCTCGGGTACTATGTCACCTTCTCTTGATAAGGGAATAGGCTTGGGATATATTCCTACAGAAATGGCTAAGAATAATGACAAGATTTTTATCCAGATAAGGAAGAATGCCGTACCTGCCACCCAGGTGAAGCTGCCCTTTTATAAAGGATAAAACTATTGAAAAAAATATTGATCTTAGGAGCAAGCGGCTTTATAGGTAATGCCTTATATAAAGAGCTCTGCTCCTATTTTGATACATATGGAACCTATTTTTCAAATTCAGGCCCCTTCAGCAATAACAAAAAATTTTTTGAATTTGATCAGGAAACCGAGGATGTTACAATCCTTCTTGAAAACTTACGGCCTTCGATCATAATTTCGGCCTTACGGGGTAATTTCAACTCCCAGGTCCATACCCATTTGTCTATCATAAACTACATCAATCAAAACGATTGTAAATTGATCTTCATTTCCTCGGCCAATGTTTTTGATGCGTTTACCAATTACCCTTCCTATGAATATGATAAAACACTTTCCCAAAGCGTATATGGAAGGTTCAAGATCAAAATTGAAAATGCCTTAATGAGGTTGCCTAATAACAAATATGCGATCTTAAGATTACCTATGGTTTTTGGTGCAAATTCTCCCAGGGTACAGGAAATTAAGAACAAAATAGAATTTGGAGAAGCCATTGAGGTCTTTCCTAATGTAGTTGTAAACGCTACCGAGATAAGTAAATTAACTCAACAAATACACTATATAATTAACAGGAATAAGCAAGGTGTATTTCATTTGGGCAGTAATGATCTTACCCATCAACACGATCTTATCACCGATATAGCCGAAACGCTGGGTTATAAAAATTTACTTCTGAAACAGGTTTATGATTCCAATTATGACCGCTTTCTCGCTGTGTTACCAAAGGATAATCTCTTACCTAAAAATCTTCAGGTTTCGGTACAGGATGTGATCAAAGCAAGTATAATGGTTTAGCTGTTAATCTTCTATTAAATACATTCTTTTGCCTTCATCAATATTTACTGAAATGTGTAACTTGGAAAATAATCATTAAAACCTGAAGCAATTCAGCAAAATCAAGAAACATGAGAAAATTATCTGAACAGGAAATAAAAGAAAATCTGGAATCTTTAGACGGGTGGGAAATGTCTGAGAACGGTATACAAACTTCCTTTGAATTTGAAAATTTCAAAGAAGCTTTTACACTAATGACGAGGATTGCATTTGAAGCCGAAAGTATGGACCATCATCCAAATTGGACCAACGTTTATAACACCCTGGAAATTACACTTATTACCCACGCCGCCGGGGGAGTTACAGACAAAGATTTTCAACTTGCAAAGGCAATTGAGAAAATTGTCAATGCAGAATGAAATAAATAAAATTAAAAAATAAGACGTTCTGTTTTTTACTGAAAATGGAACGTTTTTTTTTATTTTTACCGCAGATTTTTTAATTACTATGGGAAGAGCATTTGAATTCAGGAAAGCACGTAAAATGAAACGTTGGTCTGCAATGGCCAAAGCTTTTACGCGTATTGGTAAGGACATTGTAATGGCCGTTAAAGAAGGAGGGCCAGATCCTGATGCCAATTCCAGGTTACGTGCTGTGATCCAGAACGCCAAGAGCATTAATATGCCCAAGGAGAATGTTGAAAGGGCCATCAAACGTGCTAGTGACAAGAACCAGGGTGATTACAAGATCGTTCTTTTTGAAGGCTATGCACCCCATGGAATAGCAGTACTTGTTGAAACAGCAACCGATAATAATAACCGTACGGTGGCCAATGTGCGTATGCATTTTAGCAAAAGTGACGGAAATTTAGGTACATCTGGCTCGGTAGAATTTATGTTTGACCATACCTGTAATTTCCGCATCCCGGCCGATGGGCTTGACCCCGAAGAATTGGAACTTGAACTTATAGATTTTGGTGCCGAAGAAGTTTTTGAAGATGAAGATGGAATACATATTTATGCGCCTTTTGAAAGCTTTGGTGCCTTACAAAAAGAACTGGAACGACGAGGAATAGAAATACTTTCTTCAGGTTTTGAAAGGATCCCCCAGGTCACAAAAAAATTATCTGCTGAGGAAGCGGCAGATGTTGAAAAATTACTGGAACGTCTCGAGGAAGATGATGATGTACAGCATGTTTACCACACGATGGAAGAGACTGAGGAATAAGTCTTATTAAAAATTTTCAGGTTTCTTCCCAGTAACCCCATCATAGAAAGACAAGATCTTTTCTATGTCTTTTTCTGTATCTTCTGTAGTGTAAAATGGTTTTGAAATGCGTACCTCCTTAACTCCATAATCAAAAGCCACTTTAATAATTGGAATCTTTGAAGCCCGGGCAATATAATAAAACCCCGTCTTCCATCTTTCTGTTTTTTGTCTTGTGCCTTCAGGAGACATAGCAAGTCTGAATATTTCCTTATTTTGGAAAATACGGGTTATGGCTTCAACTTTATTTTGATTCGGGGTCCTGTCCAGAGGTGCACCTCCCACCCATCTGAAATACCAGCCAAAGGGCGGTTTAAAAAGCTCTCTTTTTGCAATAAAATTGATCTCAAGATCAAGTAACCTTCTTACCATAAGGCCCAAAAAGAAATCAAACCAGCTGGTATGAGGCGCTACAATTACAACACATTTCTTTATTTGAGGGTCAATTTTCCCTATAAGTTTCCATTTTAGTATTTTAAAAAAAATTACACGATAGAGTAATTTCATTTAATCTACTTTTTCCTTTTGTTTTTCCCTTATACGGGGCTCGCGGTTTGCCTTGGTAGTTTCACCCCGGCGTCCAGTTCAAAGGC
>Ga0181466_1000922_pt1 | contig 10517 bp, 9 predicted proteins | sample InSIn4gowninarea_FD_119078 | JGI IMG/M metagenome (GOLD analysis project Ga0181466, IMG submission 119078) | Clean room microbial communities from NASA Spacecraft Assembly Facility at Jet Propulsion Laboratory, Pasadena, California, USA -... ... | reverse complement strand
TTATTTACCCTTCCTTTCATGCTAGCAGGGCGATCTACATTATCCGGTTCGGTATAGTCCACTACAGTTTTATTATTTACCTGTATGATTACGCGTTTGCCTCTTACCGTTATTTTCTCAGTAAACCAAACACTGTCTTTTACCAGTTGATCTTTTACATCTACTATGGAATATAAGCTTCCGGTGCGGCGCCAATCGGTGTGGGAATTATTTACCTGCACTTCATAGCCCTTTGCCGGCCATCCGCCTTGCTGGTATTCAGTATGGAAATAAATACCAGAGTTGGCTCCTGGCATGGTCATAACCTGAGCTTTAAACTCAAAGTTCTTAAAGTTGTGGTTTTCTACCGGTCCTTCATAAAACAGGTGTGCGGTTTTGCCATGCACTACAATTTTTCCATCGCTTACAGTAAATGTCTCTGCATTATCGCCTACCTTCCAGTCATTAAGCGTTTTACCATCAAATAGTGAAATCCAGCCCTTATCATTTTTTTGTGAAAAGGCAGAGTACGAAAGAATAACAGCACAAAGGATACTTAGGGAAATGTTTCTGATTAATTGCATAGTTATGTATTTAGTTGGGTAAATAAAATGCTTATGTTACTTTTCTTACTGTATAACCGCCTCTTAATACTAATCAAATACTAAAAGCAGAAATACATTAAGCAGTACCTCAGAGGGAAGCAGATTCTTTTACCTGCTAAATATATAACAATGCAATAGCACGCTGCACATAAATAAGTGCTTTATCTTCAACAATTTTAACCCATTCAAAACAGCAAAGCCATGTGTAACTTTAATCCCTTTCCGTCTGTGCCTCTATTTGCTTTTCTATATTATCGAGCTGCTCCTGTGTTACATCTACATCCTTCCCGGTAAAAGGGTTATGCACATGAATTACCTGCTCTTGTTCATTAGTATTTTCTTTAGCTGCAGGTATTTGTTCCTGAGATGTCTCTTTTTTATTGTTGTTATCTTCAGCCATATGTTTTTCTTTTTTGTATAGTAAAAATAAGGCCACAATTATTGCAAGAAATTCTGATACTATATTCAATTAGGTTGAACGGCAAGCATTATTCAGAGTCAGCACCTCAGGTTTCCTGCTTACAGTTTTCGTCTTTTTCCTTCATTCAATTATCTATTCTCATCTGTCTCCTGATTACAAATAGGTAGTAAAGCCCTATCTGAGCCGTATCTAAGCCGTATATCCTTCGATAATCCTACGTTCATCTTTCGTCCATCCTTCGATGTTCCTTCGTCTTTTTCAGTTTGTTTCAGGTAGAAATCAGGAGTAAACAGGAGTATTTGGCAATCATTTGTGTGCAGAGGTGTAAATATACATTGACGCCACTATATACAGAACTTGTGGCGTCAATGGCGATATGGTATCTTTCTCGCAGAATCTCACAGAGTGAGTGATTCTCGGAAGCGCCATCCCAACACATCGTACATCATACATCTAACATCGTACATAATAACTCCACTTTACCGTTTTCCTTTTTATTTTTAGCCGGTGAAATTTACTTTCAAAGCAGAGATGCAGGGGTTGATGATTACGTTTACCGCGGAGCGCATTTATTGCTCTAAGCAAAATGAGCGCTTTCGCTTAACGCTTATGGGTAGCGATGAAAGTATTATTGTGCAGAATAATCGCCCCGGGATAGAGGCAAAGAAACTAAACAAGCCGGTACAATGGCATGTGGTAGAAGGTAAAGTGCAAGACAAAGCAGCCTTGCTACCCGTTTATAGGAAGATAGAAGAAACCATAAACAATATACCCCGCGTATTGCAGGGTACATTAAACTTTATAGATAAATTGTAGCAGTCTCAGGTACTAATATGGCACACTAATAATTCTCGGAATTCTCTGCTCTAGTAATAGCAGGTCAGTTAATACCATAGCAGTCACCGCTTCCAGTACCACTGGCACCCTTAAGGCAATACATAGGTCATGTCTCCCCTTTACAGAAAAGCTCTCAACCTGATTTGTTTCCCAGTTCCAGGTCTGTTGTTCTTTGGGTGTAGAAGAAGTAGGCTTTATAGCAATGCGATACACCAGCTCATTACCGTTCGTAATGCCTCCAACAATCCCCCCTGCATGATTGGTCCTGGTTTTACCGCTTGCATCTTCTATGGCATCGTTATGCTCAGCACCAAACATTTTTGCCGCAGCAAAACCCGTCCCGAATTCTACACCACGTACTGCAGGGATTGCAAAAGCAGCATGTGCCAGTAATGATTCAGCACTATCAAAAAAAGGCTCACCCAAGCCAATCGGCAACCCATTTACCCGGCACTCTACAATACCACCAATAGAATCTTTTTGGTCAATAGCTCTTTGTAAACCCTTTTCCAGGTCGGGTTCGCCACCAATCTCAAGAATGGTAGCTTTTGTACAAATGTTTAACTGTTGTAATAACTTTTTTGCAATCACGCCTATAGCTACCAGGCAAACAGTAAGCCTGCCACTGAAGTGCCCACCACCCCTGTAATCTTCGTAACTACCAAACTTTTTGCTGGCAACAAAATCGGCATGCCCGGGCCGTGGTACGGCTCTTTGTTTGGCGTAATCGCTACTGCGGGTATTATTATTCTCAAATAAAATGGTGATGGGTGCCCCGGTAGTTTTATTATTGAAAATGCCACTTTTAAAAATAGGCAAATCACTTTCCTGGCGGGGTGTAGTCCCCTTTTGCATACCACTTTCGGCGTTCAATATCTTCTAAAAAAAATCTTCCACCGATAAAGGCAAACCGGCAGGTACTCCGTCTATATTTACGCCCACGCTTTCGCCATGCGACTCACCAAAAATATTTACCTTGAATATGCGACCAAAGGAATTCATATTAAAAGACTCCTGCCCCCTGAACGGGAGTTTATATTTAAGTATTGAAAGATAATTGCAGTAATAAGAATTTTTAGAGTTCAATTATTATATAAAGCAATGAATATTAATAGAAATACAAGTATTAAAATTGCAGTTATAGCAACAACAAGTATTTGATTGTTTGTACCTATACTATGTTTAGTTGCTTCTTTCTTCTTTTTATTAATAAGGATCTGCCCTGAATTGTTTTCAATATATATATTGGATGTTGGATCAAGATATCTTCTCCTTAAAAAATCAATTACTTTTTCAAGTGAGTTTATTTCTCTATCATACTTTTTCTCATTCACAAATACTGCATACTCATCATTGTTATTTATTTTTAATGCTAATATATTCTCATCAATGAAACCATGTCTGAAAAGGTAACTTTGTTTTGAAGTTTCAATAAGTAAATCTTTACGACCTTCATAGCTCCACTTTGCTTTTTCTATGGTTCTATTATCAGAAATAAGCAGATCTTTATTCTTACGAAAAATATAAATTGTTTTGTCTGAAAGGATATTGTCAATATTAATCCAATGATGGTCGGTTAGCAGAGTCAGATTAGTCAACTGCTGACTATATCTTTGAATCTTTGGAAATATATCAACAATGAAAGTTTTCATCTGATTTCAAAATTATATTTCACCTGCAACATCTGTTACTAAGTCTCTATTCATATCCGTCATTACATAGTTGATAACAGTATTACCATCTCCTCAAGATCCTTTTATCCAGTCTCGATCTATATTCTTCATTTAATCTACTCCGAATATTCTAATAATCCAGTTTAAGACTTACACCTAAACTTTGTATATGTTCGTAAAAATTAGGATAGCTTTTGCCTACTGCTCCAGCCTCTTCAATTATTGTTTCACCTTCCGCCTTTAACCCAGCCACTGCACAGGCCATTGCAATACGATGATCGTGGCGCGAATGAACAGTTGCACCTTTTACCCCGCTGCCGCCATGCACAACCATAATATTATCCTGCAACTCAATGTTCACTCCCATTTTTCCAAATTCATCCTGCAACGTAAGCGCTCGGTTACTCTCTTTATGTGTTAAACGGTGTACTCCTTCTATTACTGTATTGCCGTTGCAATAAGAAGCCAATGCTACTAATGGAGGAAATAAATCCGGGCAATCTGTTGCGTCAAACTGGAAAGCCTTCAATGGGGCAGGTCCAATTTCTATCTGGTCTGCCTGGATAGACAACTTGCAGCCACAATCATTCAATGCATGCAAAATAGTCTTATCTGCCTGCGTGGAGTTAATATCTAAACCATTTATAGTAATATTACCTGCAATAGCACCAGCTACCAACAAGAATGCACCACCACTCCAGTCCCCTTCTACCGTATAATGGATAGTATTTGTGTTTGATGCAGATGCATTCTTAAATTCAAATGACTCATAGTTATTATTTACAGGCACATTCAATCCGAATGCTTCCATCACCTTCAACGTCAAATCAACATAAGGCTTACTTTTCAAATCAATTACCTGAATGGTGACATCTTGAGCTTCTGCCGCCGCATACGCCATTAATAGTCCCGTTAAGAATTGAGAGCTTAATGAGCCATCAATAGTAATATTTTGTGGCTGTAAAGGTCCTTGTAAGTGAATAGGAAGCTTACCATGATTAGAAGTAATCTGCACGCCCAATTGCGGTAATATTTCATCAAAGAAACCCATAGGTCGGGAGAGCAAACTGCCTTCGCCCACAATAGCCATCGGCTGCCGAGACATTGCAACAAGTGGCGCAAACATGCGGATGCCTAAACCACTTTCACCACAGTTTACTTCATTAGAAATGGGATTGACCCCTTTACTAACTATTTTCAAAGAACCATCTTCCTGTTTATTAATCGTTGCGCCTAAAGCTTGAATAACCCTAAGAGCAGCTTGATCGTCATTACTGACGCCGGGATTGTAAATGATGCTTTCTCCTTTACGTACTAATGATGCTGCACATGCACGTTGCATAGAACTCTTGGATGCCGGTGCAAATATTTCTCCTGATACAGATGATGGTTGTATAGTTGCTTTCATGCCCAGTCCGCCAGTCGGCGGAGTGTTTTGATACTCCAAACATGTTAATCAGTTTGGATCTTGTTAATTAATATAAGAATATAAGTTATAATTACTTTACCACGAATTCCTATTTAACTTTGGGAGTTATTGCTCTTGCTCCCTTAAGGGTTGGGGTGATAATGCAGCTTCAATTTCTTTTACAGTTAGCGGCTGAATAGTGGCCTTGCCAATCTTCTCTAATAGCACATAATGCACTTCGTTTTTAAAGCGCTTCTTATCTGCCATCATATTCTGCAAAGCCTTTTCAATATCAAATTGCAGATCCGTAGGTAAGCCATACTTTTTGATAACGCTTATTAATCTCTCAGTAGCTGGAAAGCCGGTGTACTGTTCACTAATGTGTGCCGCTGCAACCATTCCTATTGATACAGCAAAGCCATGCGGTAACTGGTAATCGTTTTCAATAGCATGCCCTAATGTATGTCCATAGTTCAGCAACTTTCTTTCTCCTTTTTCAAACTCATCCTCCTGCACTACTCTGCTTTTAAGCAAAGCATTGCGTTGTATGAGTTTATTGAGTAAAACAGTATCTTTCTGGAAATCAGCTAACTTATGTTGCTCTAACAACTTAAACATGGCAGCATCTTTAATAGCCGCATGTTTAATAATCTCTGCAAAGCCATTCACCCACTCCTGCTTTGGCAAAGACTTCAGTAAAGAGTAGTCGTACAATAAGAATGAAGGCTGACGAATCAAGCCCACCATATTTTTATATACGCCCACATCTACACCATTCTTTCCACCAATACAGGCATCTACCATGGCAAGAATTGAGGTAGGTACAAAACCAAATGCAATGCCACGCATATAAATACCGGCAATGTAACCAGCCATATCGGTGATAACACCGCCTCCTACACCAATCAACATTGTTTTCCTGTCTGCACCAAGGGTAATCATCTGCCCGATAACATCATCAACAGTATCCTGGTTTTTATGCTGCTCACCCGCTTGTATGACTATAGTTTGCCAGCCCTTGAAATGCTTTTTGTTTTTAGCAAAAATGTTTTCATCAGTGAGAACTATGGAGCTTTCTTTTGAAGTGATTTTTTCTAAATATTCAAATGAAGCATCAAAATAAAATGTTGTAGAAGCGTTAGTAAAGTCAATCTTTTTTTTGGTCATCCGATAAACGGTTATTATCCGTAGGTTATTAATTTTCTCGTAGTATTTATTTGTCTTGTAAAGCCTTATCAATTGCTTCAGCTAATTCTACTTGCACAGACGACATCATAAAATTAATGGTATCTGTTTCGGCGAATAAGTAATAGTAAAGAACAGCTTGCTGTAAATCGCCTTTTCGGAGATTCAATAGCGTTTGTATCAGCCAAAAGGCAGCTAAATCTTTCTCACCAAAATGTTCTACCTCCGGAAATAACTTTCTGATGTCCCTCTCCTCATAAAAAGCTTCTAAATCTTTACTTGGTGAAGGTTCCAGCAAATTAGCAAGTGCTAAATCAAGCTTCGCTAAGGGATAAGCCTGCAAGTCTTCAAGTCGTGATTTAGCTTGTTCTGTCAAATCGCCATTTTGATCAAATTCGTACTCGAAAATGGCTGCTACAATCAGTAACTTATCTGCATACTTATCCAGGAGCTCGCTAAAAGAGGCTCTCATTTTTTCTGCCTCATTTTCATCGCCAATTAAACCAGGTTCAATTTGTTCAAAGAAAAATTCTTCCTCCTCTCCAGAAACACCAAAGGCAGAAAATTGACTTTCTTCCAGCAACAAGTAATCCTCAGCATCTTCTATATCCTCAGAATATTCTGGATGCACTTTACTCAATCTGCGTAATGCTTGCTCAGTTACAAGAGTCGTTTTTTCAATTCCGGTACGCTCCAATCCCTTATCAAAATCATTCACTTCACCATCACTCAAAAACATCGCTACTCCTGGCGTGATTCTTCCTAAATCATAATCTTCTATTAAATTATCTTCTTCCTCAAAGTCTTTATCCTCAAAATTATCTTTCGTAATTCCTGTAATTGTATATCTATAGTTACCCTCGCCGGCATTCTTCATCAGCTTGGCAAGTGCACTACTGTACTCGCCCGGCTGATGAACTATTAGATGCGGTAAGCCGTCTTTGTCGCCAACAGGTATATCTATTAGCGGAATATCATCGTTATCTTCTTCCAGAATAAACTTTGAAACTGCAAACTCTTTATCCGGTTCTATTCCATAGTCCAATGCAAAATCGTGCCCCGCATAAATAATATTGTGCGCAAGATTATAATCAACTTCATCAAACATCACATTAATATCAGTTGGGAATCGGTCATATATTTCACTTTCCGGCTCATTAAAAAGGTAGAAAGTATCTTTTATACCAAGACACATCAGGTCAACAAGGTAAAAACCTGCTGTTACATTGCCATTTACATGACGGCGCATTACTATCACATCGGCTTCGCCCGCCTCTTTCCAACCTTTGGTTACAAGGCACTTGTAAATGGGCAAGGTACGCACCCTTGTTTCGATATATTTTTTGGGAGAAAGTTGAGAAGATGCCACAGGAGTTACATTTTATTCTTCATTCATTACTTTATTCTGATGATTGATGCTTTCCATGTGCACTGCATCAAAGTATTTGGTTATGAACTCTTTGCTTAAGCCTAGCTTATCACCTTTGGCAGTAGCTCTTTCTAGTATTTCATTCCAGCGGTTAGTCTGCAAAATGGTAATATTGTTTTGTCTTTTATACATACCAATCTTCTCTGCCACTTTCATGCGCTCGCCCAGTATCTGCATCACTTCATCATCCAGGTGGTCTATTTGCTGGCGCATTTTCTCCATGGCTGCATGGTACTCTTCAGAAGGCACATCCTCTTTTCTCCAGCGAATGCTGTCCAGCATTTCTGCAAGGCGCTCGGGCGTAATTTGCTGTTTCGCATCACTCCATGCCTTGTCTGGATCAATATGGCTTTCTATAATCAAACCATCATAGTCGAGGTCAATTGCTTTTTGAGCAACATCAAGTAGAATATCGCGGCGACCGCAAATGTGTGACGGGTCATTAATCATCATCAGTTCAGGGTTACGGCGTTTCATTTCAATAGCAAGATGCCACATAGGCGCATTGCGGTATTGCGTATTGCCGTAAGAAGAAAAACCACGGTGTATCAAACCAATTTGTTTGATGCCTGCTTTTGCAACACGTTCTACAGCACCGGTCCATAATTCAAGATCAGGATTAATAGGATTTTTGATTAATACAGGTACATCCACACCGCGTAAAGCGTCTGCAACTTCCTGCACGCTGAACGGGTTAACGGTTGTACGGGCACCAATCCACAATACGTCCACATCAAAATGCAGTGCATCCTGCACCTGCTTTGCCGTAGCAACTTCTACCGCTACAGGAATACCTGTTAGCTGCTTTGCCTTTTGTAACCAGGGCAAACCTTTGGTTCCAATACCTTCAAAAGAGCCGGGGCGGGTACGTGGTTTCCAAATGCCGGCACGCATCATATCTACCTTGCCGGTTTTCTGTAGTCGCACAGCAGTTTCGGTTACCTGTTCTTCGGTCTCTGCACTGCACGGACCTGCAATAATTAACGGACGTTTATTCCATTTTTCCTGCACCAATTGTTTAGCGGGTGCTGCTTGTGTCGCTTCCATGTTCGTTTATTTATATTCTTTGTTGAATGTACATGTTGAATGGATTTCTTCACTATACATTCAACACTTATCATTTATTTAAAATAATTGAATTTTACCTGCTATTTGCATCATTCATTCTTATTCTTCTACCCTTGAAATTCTTACCATCCAGCGCACGAATCATTTGTGGTGCAGCTTTGCGGTCTATTTCAACCCAGCTATTCATCTCCTTCATATCCACCCTGCCCAATACGTCTTTACGCAAGTCACTCATATCAAGAATGAATTGTAAAAAGCTGGCTTTATAAAAACCGTCTTTGGTACCGAGATTTACAAAGAGGCGCACATAATCACCATCTCCGTTAAAGGTTCTACCCTTTGTATCCCGATAGTTCTTGTCTCCTCTGCTGCGGCTCTGATCGCGTGCACCACCTTCACGGCTGCGGCGATCTTCACGCACATTAAGGTCTCCGGCATTTTCATAATATTTCAAAAAACGGTCAAACTCCAGCGCAGCTACTCGTTTCAGTACTTCTTCTTTACTGATGTCGGCAAATTTTTCCTCCAGCATAGGGACGTATGTTTCATAGTCTCCATGACTGATATCTGCTTCCAGTAGTCGTTCCATAAAGTAGAAAAACTGCTTGCGGCATACATCCTTACCACTCGGTATTTCCAAACGGTGGAAAGGTGATTGTACCATGCGCTCTATTTCGCGTAGCTTTCCTAATTCGCGGGTATGTACTATGCTCATGCTAATACCCACTGCGCCTGCACGACCAGTACGGCCACTACGATGCGTATAGATTTCTACATCATCAGGAAGCTCATAATTAATCACATGCGTAATGTCCTTTACATCAATACCACGTGCCGCAACATCAGTAGCAATCAACAATTGCAGGCTCTTATCTCTAAACTGTCCCATTACCTTATCACGTTGCGCCTGTGTCAGATCACCATGCAATGCATCTATATCATAGCCTTCACGGGTAAGCTTCTCAGCTATCTCCTGCGCATCGGCCTTAGTTCGTGTAAATATGAGACCATAAATGCCAGGGTTAAAATCTATCAAACGCTTCAGTGTTTCGTAGCGCTGGTGTGCAGCAGTTACATAATACTGATGGTCTATATTCTTATTTCCGGTATTCGCCTTTCCAATAGTAATTTCAGTTGGTTCTGTCATGTACTTTCGGCTTACCTTCCTAATTTCGGGCGGCATAGTGGCACTAAACAGCCAGGTACTTTCACGCTTAGGGGTGTTTTGCAAAATGAATTCTATATCATCCTGAAATCCCATGTTCAGCATTTCATCAGCTTCATCCAGCACTACATATTCTATCTGATCAAGGTTAATCGCTTTGCGCTCAATTAGATCTATTAATCGACCAGGTGTTGCAACCACAATCTGTACGCCGCGCTTCAAATCTCTGATCTGCATTCCAATGGAAGCACCACCATAAACAGCTACTACATGAACACCACGTATATGTTTTTTAAACAGTTCTATTTCATTTACAATCTGCATACACAACTCACGTGTAGGGCATACCACCAATGCCTGTGGGTACTTCTTCTCTTCATCTATCAGTTGCAACAAAGGCAGGCTGAAGGCAGCCGTTTTACCAGTACCGGTTTGCGCTAATCCAATTAAATCTTTTGTTCCGCTCAACAATACCGGAATGGCTTTCTCCTGTATTTGCGTAGGATTTTCAAAACCTAACTCACTGGTAACTTTTACCAACGGCTCTGCCAATCCCAATTCTTCAAATGTTGTCATTAATCTGTTTTAAAATTTCTGCAAAGGTAAATGATAGAACACGGATGACACGGCTACAGGCACAGATTTGAATTGATTTTATGAACAATGATTTTTGCATTAGCTAGAATCATAACACATCATCAAACCACTATTCTTATTGTATCACCTGATTGTCATACTTCAATACAT
>Ga0181466_1000624_pt2 | contig 10534 bp, 7 predicted proteins | sample InSIn4gowninarea_FD_119078 | JGI IMG/M metagenome (GOLD analysis project Ga0181466, IMG submission 119078) | Clean room microbial communities from NASA Spacecraft Assembly Facility at Jet Propulsion Laboratory, Pasadena, California, USA -... ... | reverse complement strand
GTAGCTGTGTTCAAAGGCGCGCAAAAAGTCGCGCGTTACATCTGCCTTTGTTTGTAAAAAGTTCTCCGATGTTATTCTATCGTACAGCTTTTCGTCGAGTTTGGTACAACCAAAGGATAACAGCAGCACCAGGAGTGCTGCGCTTTTAATGCTTTTGTTTATATAGTTTCTGCGTATCATTTAGTATTTAATTTTTAAATCTTAGAAAGTAACCTGTAAACCAAAGAGTACCTGAATAGTGGATGGATAGTAATTAAGCGTACCATTCGTATTGCCATTATTGTCAACATACTGATTCACACCCGGATATAATCCGTTTATCTGAATCAGGTCTGGATCACCACCTGTAAATTTTGTAAACGTGTACAGGTTTCTGCTGGAAACATAAACACGTACAGAACGGATGTACTTAGAGGTAAAAGGCTTTGTATAACCAAGCTGTACATTGTCAATCTTTACAAAATCGCCCGGCTCCAAAAAGTAGTCAGACAGTGAAGAATAAGTAGCCGGACTGGTCAGCTTGGAGTATTTGCCACCATTATAAGCCGAGGTAAGCACATTGGCATCTGCCTGCGCAGCAGGTGTGCCCAGGTAAAAAGCATAGGTGTTAAATAAATCGTATCCAAAAGCACCGCGGAAAAAGATATTCAGGTCCCAGTTTTTATACCGGAAAGTATTGCCGAGGCTTGCCGTAAACCTGGGCAAGCCGTTGCCGGTAAACTGCCTGTCATCATTGGTAGCTGAGTTGGCAGGAATGATTTTATTGTCTTTGTTATACACCAGCAACCTGCCGAACTGATCATAGCCAGCTGAACGGAGCGTATAGAAACTGCCAATTCTGGTGCCTTCCTGTAACCGCTGAATAGTACCGGGAGAGCCGGGGGCCGGCATACCTAATACATCAATATAGCTTTGTCCTTTAAATAGTTCGTTGGAGAAAGAAACAAACTTATTGTTGTTGGTAGCCCCTGTAAAAGAAACATCATAGGTGAAGTTCCTGCTCTTCACTGCGCTGGCACTAAGCTGTATTTCAAGACCCGAATTCTTCATCGTACCTACGTTGGCATAAGTAGTTCCTTGGATATTGGGTGGGTTTGGTACGGAATAATAGCCCAGCAAATCTTTATTGGTACGTATGTAATAGTTGATACTACCACTGATCCTGCTCTTCAGCAGCTCAAAGTCAACACCTACGTTAAAGTTAATGGATTTCTCCCAACGCAAGTTGTAGTTGGTATTCTGGCTGGGCCCCCATACCTGGTAGGTTACACCGTTATATACATAATAACCATACCCGCTATAGGTAGCTAAGGAGAGGTAATTGCCAAAGTCCTGGTTGCCGGTAACACCATAGTCTGCCCTTAGTTTAAGGCTGTTCAACCAGCCGATATTATGCATAAATGTTTCCTGATCTATGCGCCATGCAACAGATGCTGCCGGGAAGTACCCCCATTTATTGTTAATACCAAACTTAGAAGAGCCTTCGCGCCGGATGCTGGCAGATAAATAGTATTTCTGGTTGAAATCATAGTTCAGCCTTCCGAAAAAGGCGATCAGCTTAGAGCTGTTCTTGTAAGAGCCTACGTTATTTACACCTTCTTCCACATTCCAGATGCCACTGCCCAGGTTATTATACGTCAGCACATCTGAAGGGAAGTCCTCGTTGGATGCACTAAAGCCGGAAGATGTAAAGAGCTGGTAAGAATAGCCACCCAATAACTTAAACGAATGCCTTTGAAGATCCAGGTTGTAATTACCTACCCATTCAAAGCTTTTCTGGTCGTTTTCATCCAGGCCCTGTGACGCTCTGTTTCTACCTGTACCAAAAACAACGGTTGTATTGGTAGAAGGAATGAAAAATAAATTTCTGAAGGCATTATGTACCTCACCTACCGTAGCTGTCGTACTCAGGTTTCTGAGTATGTTGAGCTTAAAGGAGCCGCTTAAATCCAGTTCTTTTATTTCCTGCTGGTTGAGTACTGTTTTAGCAGCTTCTATTGGGTTGTTGGCAAAAAAACCGGTAGTAATATACCTATATCTTCCGGCGCTGTCATAAATAGGCAGCGTAGGATTCAGCGTCAAAGCATAATTAAAACCACTGTAGTCTGCCAGGTTGGTTTTGGCATATCGCGGTGCAACATTTAAAGTAACGGTGTATAAATTATTGGCCGAAGTATGATTCAGGTTAACACGTGCGCCATACTCTTCTTTGGATGCTCTCAGGTCTATGCCTTGTGCATTGCGGTAGTCCACCGAAGCAAAATAAATTGGTCCGGCTGCTGCCCCCCGAAACTTGTAACGTATGCTTTTGAGTAAAAGCAGGGTTTCTCGCTACAGCTTTCATCCAATCGGTATTGCCGCCATAATCAATACCACGGTTATTTTTCAGAAAATCTTCCTTGGAAAGTACTTGTAGCTTGTTGGTGGCGTAATCAAATGAAGCATAGCCATCATAGAAAGTACGTGGCTCCGATGTGCCTTTCTTAGTGGTAATCACAATTACGCCGTTGCTGCCGCGGGTGCCATAAATAGCTGAAGCTGCGCCACCTTTCAACACATCTATAGATTCGATATCATTCTGATTGATATTATCAATATTACCGCCAGGTATGCCATTAATTACATACAGTGGCCCCAGGCCTGCATTGCGCGAAGAAACACCGCGCAACTGGATAGTAGGCGTTGAATTGGGATCGGCAGCAGAAGTATTGGTAACTGTTAAACCTGCTACTTTGCCCTGGATGGACATCAGCGGGCTATTGCTGGCAACCTTGGTAAGATCGTTTGCCGAGAGGTGCGTAATGGCACTGGAGACCTCCCGTTTGTTTAAGGTGCCATAACCAACCGACACAACAGTTACAGCAGCTAAAGATGTGCTGTTTGCTTGGAGAGATACAGTAATTGGTCCATTACCAATTGGGACATCCTGTGCATCATAGCCAACGGAACTAATGGTTAGTGTAGTAGCGCTGGCAGGTACGGTTAAAGAAAACGTGCCATTAGCAGCCGTCTGTGTACCTATTTTAGTGTTCTTCACTAAAACCGATGCATTGGCAACCGGTGCGCCGGTCGAATCGGTCACTGTACCAGTAACCTGCTTGTCTTGCGCAAAGACCGTTCCTGAAATAAGGAATAAAAACAGGAACAAAATACCATAGAGTACTTTTTTAATTTTCATAGTGTAAAGCTTTGAAGATATAGGTGTTGTTTTATATTGAACTTGGAGATGCATCAATAAACATTGGACCATTTGGCAACAAGTAATAAAACCGTAAATGAAAATCTTTTTGGATATGCAGATAAGTTTTTTTAGGTTAAAATGGTGTTTTTTTCAGTAATTATTACAGTTTATGCTCACCTTGGATAATCAATTTCATTACGAAGTGGAATTTTGATATAAAGGTAAAGCACAAATAACCTGCTGAAAAAAAATATTAGTTTGGATATGCAAAATAACATGCATCGGTCTAACGTAATAAAACATATAGCCTCCAAAGAACAGGCGACATTAAGCAGCAGCTTAAAACTTATGCCTTCGTAGTCAACAATGCTTCACCATAAAACACCTTTTATGTCAAAAGTTATCTTCTTAAGCTTGGTTATTTTATTTACAACTACTGCCTCAATCGCACAATCTATAAACCTTATAAATAAAACAGCAAGTGACAAGAACAGCAGGATACTTTATATAGGTTTAGATAACAACCTGGAGATAAAAGATGATACCTTTAAAGGAATAGAACCCCGGGATGGTGTTGTGCTGGAACAAAACAACCTTGTTATAAGACCAGCCAGGCCGGGAAAGCTTACTATTACATTCCTGACTACTGAGGGCAAAGTACCGGTTACATTTGATGTTAAACCTGTCTCGGATGCTGTTATAACTATTAACGGACAAACTAATAAAGGAGTAAACAAAGAACTCCTGCTCCGCGAAGCGCAGCTCTCACTTAAACCAGCCAATAATAACGATACCTTGTTTGACGGTTATAAAGTTGTTTCTTTTACAGCACAGCTAAATGGAAAAACTTTGGAAATCACAGGGAAAGACTTTTCAAATGATTTACTTACTGCTATCCGCAATGCGCAAAAGGGCGATGTGCTTACTATCAGCTCTGTAAAAGCCTTTAATGAAGCAATTGGTATGACTGTAAAATTTAATAGGAACTATCCCTTTGAACTGGAATAACAATGTTATTAACAGTAGGGGTTTGTATCATCTGTTGAAGGTATCAGCATTATCCGTAATGCAGTGATTGTTTCAGTCTCATTTCCTAAAACCTTATTTTTACGCTACAATCACTCAGCCAATCTGCTATGAGAAAAGTACTGTATTTGATGGTAGCTCTTCTTTCGGTTTTGTTATTTAGCCATTACAGCATAGCCCAGCAAACCCCCAATAAAGACTACGATTCTACCTTAGCCAAAAAATTGGGTGCCGACCAGATAGGCATGAAGATGTATGTACTGGCAATATTGAAAAGCGGTACTGCCACAGGTTTAACCCAACAGCAGCGCGACAGCATCTTTGCCGGTCATATGAAAAACATCAACCGGCTTGCCAATGAAGGCAAGCTGCTAACTGCTGGTCCATTGGAGAAGAATAGCCAGAACTACAGAGGTATCTATGTATTCAATGTTTCTACATTAGAAGAGGGAAGGCAGTTAGTAGCCACCGATCCCGCTGTACAAGCCAAAGCCCTCGACTTTGATTTGTTTCTGTGGTATGGAACCGCCGGCATAATGGAGTTACCCGGTATTCATAAACATATTCACAAGTACGCATTTGAATAGCTCTGAACTGGGATTTTAATTTGCGCCTCCTTACTAAAGCCCTTCTAAAAGGAATAAGTTCAAAGTAAGATAACCCGTTATACCGTTTTCGATTAGGTAGTCCAAAGGACCCTGTGGGCAGGATATACACTTTGCTCAAAGTCAAAGGCTTTCCTGCTTGTAGCTAATAGCTTGTAACTGATATAAGCTAACCTGTTTGAATCTGGTATTAGCCGTATATCCTTCGTATATCCTTCGTTTATCTTTCGTCCATCCTTCGATGATCTTACGTCTTTTTCATAGATGGGAGTAAAACAGGGAATAAACACGAGAGGCAGCCTTGGTGTGCAAAGCAGTAGCGGGATGTAAATATACAGCACATAGATAATGTACATCACTGTTGCACTATTGTAAACATATTTAAGTTACAATGTATTTAGAAAGCTTTACCATGCGTCAAACGGATTACCCTATTTGCAAGTGATGGCAAATGATGCATCGTTTTTAAAAACAAAGCCGTACTAGTCTCCCCGCCAAATACACGTTGGATCATCCTGCCAACTAACAACCGCTTGGCAAACTGCTCCCGCCATGCTGTAGCATACTCTCTTTCCATTTGGGTGCGACTAATTCTTCTTTGCAGGAATAAATCAACGTTCTGAAATGCCAATAGCGAGGCATGCATCGCCATACTCATACCGTTGCCGCAAAGCGGGGTTATCAGTCCTGCCGTATCGCCCAGCATCAACATACCATTTTCCACCTGTGTCTTTGGCTCAAAGGAGATCTGCGAGATAGCTAAGGGCTGCTGATAGAGCGAACTGGCATTATTAAAAATCTCCCGCAATTGCGGGTTTTGCGATAGCAGTCCTTTCTCCATTGCCGCAATGCTGTTATTGTACTGTTTAAGGTTAGCAGCCGTTGTAAGATAACAAAGGCAGCACTTATCCCCTTCTATTTTGGATATGCCGCAATAACCATCTTTGAAATTGTGCAATGCAATTACATGCTCTGCATGGGGGTATTGAATATGGTATTTGATGCCAATATAGTTGTTCAGCTTATTGCTTTTTTGCAGTGTAAAGGAGCGCTTCCATTTTACATCCAGGTTGCTGCGCTTGCCAAATGCACCGCAGGCAACGCGCGCCTGGTAATTACCTGCTGATGTGATGACTGTAAAGCAGTCATCGGCAAACTGTACATCCTGCACTTTAGTATTGGTCTTTACTGTTACGCCTTTCTCCAAAGCGGTTCTATACAACAGGCTATCCAGTGTATAGCGGCTGATGCCAAAACCACCTGAATGAAGTGGGAATTGGTATAACCTGCCGCTCATATCACTCACCTGAAGGGTATTAATTTGCGGTAGATAATATAACTGTAGCGGAACGCCAAGCCGCTGCAAAAAGGGCAGGCTCTCATTGCTGATGTACTCACCACATACTTTGTGAAAAGGGTAATCTTCTTTCTCAAATAAGATAACTGCATAGCCCGCGCCAGCACATTGAATTGCCAGTGATAAGCCTGCAAGCCCACCACCAATAATGGCTACATCGTATATGGCTGCATCATTCATGCTTGCAAGTGATTAAATAACGGAATGCCCACTGCCATTCAATATTATAAGAAGAGATATTTGCCTGCGCAAAAATGTCCTGCCATTCCTCTTTGATGAAACCTCTTCTTACACTCAGTGGCGCATCATTCTTTACAAGATAAGATTTTGAAAACAGACGGGTAAGCAGCTTGATAGAGTAATAAGCCAATGGGTTACGTTGCAGATCATTGATAAAAAAGCCAATAGCAGATTGTTGCTGCATCCAATGCATTTGTTGTATCAGTTCTTCATCAGTAAAATGATGACAAAAGAGACTGGAAAAAACAATATCCGGCTTAGTAGTAAAATGTACATCGCGGTAATCGCTGCATATCCAGTTAGTGTAAACCGGTAATGTATTCTTTGCTTTTGCATAAGCAATGCATTCCTCTTTAATATCAATACCGGTAAATGTAGTTTGTATGCCTAACTTTTTGCACCATTTATAAATAGCCAGCAGGTTATCACCGCCACCGCAGCCTATTTCGCATACATGCAACTCCTTTTTGCCACTACGTAGCAAATTAAACCCCTTTAGCGTAACCCTATGCCCACCCAACCATGCATTGATAATATCCAGCTCGTGCATGTTTTGCTGTATATCGGCAAATGGAATAGCATCGTTATCTAATAGTTCTTTCTTGTTTGATCGCTGCTTAAAGTTCATCATGCAATATCAGCGGTAAAGGTTTCCATGGTAAGCCCGGGACCAAAAGCTACGCCCAACGCACGGGAAGGCCTGCGTTGCTGTTTGGCCTGCCGGCAAATTTCATCCAGCACAAAAAAGATAGTAGCAGAAGACATATTGCCATAATTACGCAACACCTCGCGTGCAGGCTGGGTATCGCAATCGTTTAGCCCTAATTGTTTTTGAATGGTGTCCACAATCTTTCTGCCTCCGGGGTGTATGCACCAGTAGCCAACCTGCTCTTTGGCAATATTACTTTGCTGCAACGCCTCATCTACAAGTGCTGTAATGTCTTCTTCTATCAGTTGCGGTACATAGCCACTCAGCGTCATTAAGAAGCCTTTGCTGCTAATTTCCCAGGCCATGTCTTTTATACCTTTAAAGGCAATTGCAGAATGAAAGTTAGTAATTTTAACTACGGGCTGTAACTCGTGATTATTACTCATTAAAATGGCAGCACTGCCATCGGCAAACAATAAACTACTGGCGGCATTATCTGCTGTATATTCCTGCTGAAAATGTAAGGTGCACAGCTCAGTAGCAACAATCAACACATTGGCTTTTGCATTGGTATCACATATCATTTTACCTAGCTTCAATGCATGTACACCGGCATAGCAGCCCATAAAATTCACTGATGTGCGGAACACATTAGGTGATAAATGCAAAGCTTCCACCAGCTCCAGGTCAAGTCCCGGTGCACTCATACCTGTGCAGCTTACAGTGATCAGATGGGTGATCGCTATCCCTGCTTTTACTTTCGCTAAACACCCCTGCGCTGCTTTCAGTGACAATGGCAATGCATGTTGTTTATACAAATCCATTCGCTTCTCCAGCGATGTATATTCATTACTCTCTACATTAACAAACTGCCACTGTTGTGGCGATTGGCTAAAATCTTTCAGTACCGAATAGCGGTTTTCTATACCGCTGTAGTTATACATAAAAGTCAGCTTTCTCCTGTTTATTGCATCTAAATTATAAGCCTGCTGCATAAAATGCAGAATATCCTTTTGCCGGTGGCAATAATCTGGTACTGCCGTTGCTATCGCAATAATGTTAGCCAATGTAATTAAGAATAAATAAGGTGATAAAAGCAAGATTGGTACAGCATGCGGCCAGCCAGTTCATTTGCATGGTATGCTTAAAATCGGCAGCCGCCTTATTCTTCCACACTTTCGTTACCCAATAAAAGAAATATAATAATACAGGCACAAAAAAGACTTGCAGCAAACCAAACCGTACCAACTGTAGCGAATGCTGAAAATAGACAAACAACAAGCCAAAAGCAATGAGGTACATGATTGCACAAAATACAAAGGTACCCCTTACACCCAACAACATACTGATGGTTTGCACGCCATCCTTCGTGTCAGCCTCGTGCTGGTACACCTGCGTAATGGGATAAAAGCCACCAATTAAAAACGCTGCTGCAATACAGGCAATCCATGGAAAAGGGGTAGTTGCATCAGCATTAGCACCCACATACACCATCCAGAAAGTAAGTGCCCCCTGGTTGATGATAACAGTAAGATACCCCCATACTGCAAAGCGCTTAAGCCGTATCCCTCTATAGCTATACAACCTGGAACAAATGATATATACGAGAAAAGCAATGGCAAAGGGCACGCTGACTATAAAAGAGATAAGTGCCGCTGCAATATCCAGCACCACTGTAGTATAAAACAATTGCCTGGTGGGCTGCATAGGATGTTCAATACCGCCAATACTACTCTCGTCCCTATCCATATAACTGTTGTAGCCATTACTGGATGGGTACAGGAACAGATGTAACAAGATGAAGATAAGTATTGCTTTTGCAATGTTTACCTCCGGTATCATGCTCAGTGCAAACCAATACACCGGCATGAGAAAAAATGAAAATGGCAGACGCAGCAATTGTATGGTAGAGTGGCGCAGCATAGGTGTGCAGGTGAAGATAAGAAAGTTTTGGAGTAGTAAACAGGTGAATGTACGGAAGCCTGAAGGACTTTAATATGAATAGTCCGGATTTAAACTTGGAAAAATTTACTAAGCTGCAAAGGCTCTGCAGGTGCAGAGTCCGTAGAGATGATAAGACTTCGGAAATGGTAAGATGCCTAATTAGTTCAATTACTAACAGCAACTTTGTTTTATAAGATAAAGTCGCTGTTAGTAATCGGGTATTGAAGGTTCAAACAAAACAGTGTAAGGAGAAGTAATCTTTATCCTACTTCGCCGCCTCAATAGTAATAGTACTGCTGGGCAGCCCTTTGCTGGATGCAGTAAGCGTAATGGTGCCGCCCTTTTCGCCTGCCTTTATTACTGCCATACATCTGCCTTGCCAGGCTTTGCGGTGTGGCTGCTGGTAGCTTTCAAGGCTGATGGGGTTGGCATTACCTACTCCAGCAATAATACCATCACCTTGTATTGTAAATTGTACTTCATTTTCTGCTGTGGTATTGCGGTGTCCGTTGGCATCGAGCAACTCTACAGTAACATAGCTGAGGTCTTCGCCATTGGCCTTTACCTGCTTGCGGTCGGCGGTGAGTTTTATTTTCACTGGCGCAGTGGCGGTGTGCAACTCAGCAGTGTTTACCTGTTGATTGCCGTTGTAGCCTACTGCTTTCAGTGTACCGGGCTGGTAAGGCACATTGAATTTAGCGGTAAACTGGTTATCCCGGTTGGTGTGTTGCCTGCCTAACGATTTACCGTTTAAGAACAATTCTACTGCATCACAGGAAGAGTACACATTTACTTCCAGCGGCTTGCCTTCATTGCCTGCCCAGTTCCAGTTGGCTACTACATCGTACCAGTTCCAGATGCTCCACGCTTCTTTTTTAGGATTGAGTGGGAAGGAAGGCTGTGGGGGTTTTACAAACAAAGAAAGCTGATTCTTCTTCCACAACACATCGCGGTAGTACGACTGAGGACGCTTCCAGCCACAGATGTCTATATCGCCGCAATAGGCGAGATTCCATGGGTAAAAGCCAGGCTCCTGCCAATAGCCAAGCCAGCCAATACTGGCTTCACCAATATAGTCATAGGCTGTCCATATAAAGTCTCCGATAATATAAGGATGGTCTTCTACTGCCATCCAGTAATCGAATGCCTGCAAAGCATATGATTCGGTTGCCATCATAATACGTTCGGGGTGGCGCTGGTGGTCTTTTTCGTAGAAGTCTTTGCCATAGTTGTAGCCCGCAATATCCAGTGCTGCAAAGAACGGATCTTTCTTTTCCGAAAGATCGTTGACTGCTGCTATAACGGGGCGGGTAGGCTCGTGCTGGTGTACAAAGTTGGCAAGTTGGTGCGCTGTGTCCACTACTTGCGGGCTGTTCATATTGGGTATTTCGTTGCCAATACTCCAAAGAATAATACTCGGGTGGTTACGGTCACGCAGCAGCATGCTTTCTACATCGCGCTGCCACCAGTCTTTAAAGTACAGGTGATAATCGTTGGCATTTTTACCGGTCCCCCACATATCAAAGGTTTCA
>Ga0181466_1000921_pt1 | contig 10535 bp, 7 predicted proteins | sample InSIn4gowninarea_FD_119078 | JGI IMG/M metagenome (GOLD analysis project Ga0181466, IMG submission 119078) | Clean room microbial communities from NASA Spacecraft Assembly Facility at Jet Propulsion Laboratory, Pasadena, California, USA -... ... | reverse complement strand
AATTATTTTTCAAAAAATATAGAAAGTTCAATCACAGTCTTAAAGTTTGAAATTCAGTTTTTTCAGTCTACATTTCAGTCTACGTGAAAAGTTTTTTTCACGTAGTCCGCGAGATAAGGTGGTGGACGTCGTATTCTGGTTGATCTCCGGCACGATGGTTGAATGTCTGAAACAGGAGCACTGGATTCTGAAATTGGAGGGTGGTGAACTCTAGTTATTGATGGTATATCGATGGATCCTTGATTCGGCCTCTGAATTCGCGTTTCTGTCAGTATTTCGTTATTCCTTGAAGTTGGTGAAAAGGAAACATGTTTTGCTGGTTTAGAACTGCTGACTTCATCTGGTTCATCTGCACGTTTCTCGGGCACTCTAGTTGAAACTAGTTGGTTAATGTGTCGTTTTAAGACACGTCCAGAGTCTAACTTCACTAGGTAATGACGAGATCCTAGTTTACGAATGACAACACCAAATTGCTAGATTTCTGAGTTATTTTGGTAAATACGAGCTTGGATTCTTTCTCCTTCAGATAATTTCCGTACTGGATGGCTGACAAACTGTCTGGACTGTCGTTGACGGCGTTTTGGCAAAAGAGCATCCAATTCTATACGAATTTGCCGATTAAGGTACAATTCTGCCGGTGATTTCCCGTTAGCCAGAGGAGTGGCACGATAGCGAAATACAATTTTGCGAATTTTTTCTAGTAGAAGACCAGGTTCATTCATTACTGATGTTAAATGTCGTTTAAAAGTTTGCACATTACGCTCTGCCAAGCCGTTTGTAGCAGAGTGTCCCGGAGCTATGAATTTCTGAAATATTTCACATGCAGTACAAAACACTTTAAATTCTTCACTGGTAAAAATTGAAGCATTATCCGAGACAAGTACTTCTGGAAAACCATGTGTTGAGAAAATGTCTTTTAAATGATTGATTGTTGAAATGGTAGTAGGAGCTGTTTTCGAAAGACGAATTTCTAGCCACTTTGATTTTGCATCCACACATATCAAGAAATAATGATTTTGGAACGGACCGGCATAGTCGATGTGTATACGTTCCCAATTAACTTTTGGATTTTCCCAGGGGTGGACAATGACTTTTGGTGGATTGTGACGTAGTTTAGCACATTCCTCGCAGCTCTTTACTAAAATTTCAATGTCTTGATTGATTTTGTCCCAATACACATATCGTCTAGCCAGCTGCTTCATTTTCGTGATGCCGATGTGAGTGGCATGCAGTTCTTTTAGTATTTCACGTCGAAGTACCCCGTCTTGTAATGAAAAATCGGTGTTATAATTATTACCAGACAAAAGTTCATTTTTCAAGACTAATAAATTTGGATCTTTTTCAGTTTCTTGAGCGATTGTTTCAGATGTGATGATAGAAGTTGATATTTCATTCACAGTCTGCAAGTTTACGATGTCTTCATCTTGGAGAATTGTAGGGTTCTGTAATTTAATTGAAGCTCTTGATAAATAATCCACATTAGCATGATCTTCACTTTTACGATGTTTAACTTTATAATTATATTCACTCAAAAATGTAGCATATCTTAACAATCGAGATGATGTAAATAACGGAATTTTGGCATCGTGGTGAAATATTCGTGATAGTGGTTTGTTATCGGTTATAAGAGTAAATTCTTTATCATAGATGTAATTGTGAAATTTTTGAATAGCGAATTTGATTGCCAGTGCTTCTCTATCCAGTTGACTATAATTCTGCTCAGATACGGTTAATGACCGAGAAGCAAAAGCTATTGGTTTTTCAGTTCCATCGACTATATGTGAAAGAGCTCCTGAAATGCCTGTTGGGCTAGCATCACAAGCTACTGTAATTGGTAGCGATGTGTCATATGGCATCAAGACTCTATCACTAGCTATTTCGTTCTTTAACTTAACAAATGCAGATTCACAAGAATCTGACCAGCAGAATTTGGCATTTTTCTTAAGCAAGCATCGTAAGGGGTAAGTTAAGGTTGAAGCATCAGGTATAAATCTAGAATAATAAGTTATCATGCCCAGAAAACGCTTTACTTCATCAGTGTTCTTAGGTCTGGGAGCATGAATTATAGCCTCCATCTTTTTTGGACATTTTGCTATTTTATTTTCTTCAAATTAATATCCTAAATATGAAATAGATTTTTTAAAGAATTGACATTTTGATTTATTGACATGTAAATCGTATTGCTTCAGTCGTCTCAAACAAGCAATCAGTCGATCTTTACATTCTAATATATTTTCATCATGAATAATAATGTCATCAAAATAAGTTGTGACGCCTTTTAACCCCATTAAAATTTGGTCTAAAATTCTGTGAAACTCGCTGGGTGCCGTTTTGATTCCGAATGACAAACGATTTACTTGAAATGTTCCCCTGTGTGTCGAGATAGTTTGAATAGCCTTACTGTCATCATCAACTGCTACATGTAAATACGCTTTATATAAATCCAGGGTGCAGAAAATTTTTGCATTTCTTAGATTATTCAAGATTTCATCGATTTTGGGAATTGGATAATGGGCTGCTTGTAACTGTGGATTAACGGCAACTTTATAGTCAACACATAAGCGTATAGACCCATCTGGCTTAGGTACCACAACTAGTGGTGATCCCCAGTCACTGCAATTGACCTTTGTAATTATATTGTCTTGTTCAAGCGATTTTAATTCTTGTTCAACTTTTTCGCGTAAAGCGAAAGGAACATCTCGTGCTTTTAAAAATACGGGTTTTGCATTTTTGCGAAGTTTAAAAGAACATGTAAAATTTGGTACTTTCCCTATTTTCGGTTCAAAAATTTCTGAAAATTGATCAATATCATCAACAAGACTTGAAATATTTATTGATTTTACTTCGAGATCATTAAGTTTGTTACTGTTATCGATGTCAAATAGGTTTATTTTCATTCGACGTATCCACGTTCTACCTAATATTGGTGTAAACATGTCTGGTACAACAAAGTTTCTGTACAGTTTTGATTTTTATACTTAATGGGTACTTCAACAACGCCTAAAGGCTCAAAAACACCATGTGTGTATGATCGAAATTTTACATTGGTCGGGTGCATTTCACTTTGTAATTTTAATAATTCGAAACTGCGTTTAGGTAACAACGTATAACCAGCGCCTGAATCAACTTCGAATTTTTGTATCTTGTTTTCGATATGTACGTTTACAAAAAATTTCCCAGCATTTGATAAATCAGATGTGTTGTTGAAAATATCTATTACCCCGGTGGAATCGGAAGATAACTCAACAGAATCAACATTCGGTACACAATCATGCTCTTCAACATTATTTTCGATTGACGCAATTCCCTGACCTTTCGCTTCCTTTAACAAAGTTGATACACATACATTCTGAACATGACCAAGTCTCCTGCAGGATCTGCAGTACAATTTTTTGTAATTGATACGGCATTGACGAGCACGGTGATTAGAACGTCCGCACCTGAGGCACATATTGTGAACACCAAGTTCATGAAAATTTATCGAATGTCTTCCTCGGGAACTAGAACGATTGCGCTTATTTGAAAAATTACGCTTGCTATTTTTTGAATTACTTCTTGAAACGAAAGTCTTTTTAGATTTTGATATTTTATTTACATTGTCTTCTGCTATTTTAGCAGGATGTGTTTTCGATAATTCAATATTATTTAATTTAGAAGCTTCATAAGCTAAAGATTGTTCGACCGCCTTTTCAAAAGTTAAATCCGGAAGAATTAACAACTGTTCTCGAATGCCTGAATCTTTTAAACCACGAATGAACTGCGCTCGCAAAAATAAATCTGAAACAGATTTTCCGCAACTGCAATTGAATTCGCAAGTAGTTGTGAATTTCCGAAGCGACGCTACAAAGTTTGAGATACTTTCGTTTTGATCTTGAAATCGCGAAAGAAATCTGTGTTGTTCAACTAGCACATTAGGCGGTGGACATAAATGCTTTTCTAAAACTAATATAAGTTCATCATATAGTAATTCATTTGGCAGTTTGGTGCAATTAAGCTGCTCAACAATGCATATAATTCCGAACCAATACAATTCAATTATATCTTCGAACATAATTCCTTATCAAGAAATGCATTTTTCATTTTAAGATAATTTTCAAAACGTTCTTTATACTGCTAGAAAGTTTCAATAGAAGCATTGAATGTTTCAAAGTTTGATAAATAGGTTACAGTACCTGTGTCTGCAGTAGCTGAAGTATTCGATGAATCATTTTTATTCCCGGTAATCAAAGCTGCAATACGTTCATTACTTGCCAAAATTGTTTTTAGTAGTTCTTGAAACTGAGTTTCATCCATTATGTAAGAAAAAATTTGTTAACTTTCGTTCCCTTCGTCGCCACTATAGTATTCTCGTTACTGAATTGATGTTTAATAAGGACACGTCAGATCGAAGATCATCCGGTTTATTCTATATCGCTAAGTGCGCGGTTGTACAAATATATACATACTGAATTAACTTCATTTCATCATACTTACAAACCGGCGCCATCTACTGGATACTACAGCAGAGTAAATTTTCGATACAGCACCTCTTGAAACATTAAACACCTCGGCTACCTTGCTTACGAAAGCACCTACCATACGCACTCCAACAATTTGTCCCCGTTCGAAGTCTTAACTCTGACATAATGCAATGACAACCTCACGTAACAATGCTCCGACGACGACTGAACTGTGTAGCGCATTTACGAAGTTGTATAGGTGGCGTCAGTAGGCGAAAAAACGCCAGCCCACCTAAAAACATGTTTCAATAAAATCAATCTTTCTTTTCAAACATGCATTTCACAAGGTGTTTCCATATTTTTGTCCAACCCCTGTAGCTATTTACCAATGTATCTACCTAAACGTTTGCCTATGAGAGTTTGGGTTTTTTGCATTCTTAATGCAATATGACGCAGATATCTGTTTCAAAAAAGTACATTTGCATTCTTTTGCCAAATAAGTCAGTTCAAAAATTGCAGACAGTTTAAGCTTTTGATGAAAATCAGAATGTGACTCAATTTGTCATCATATTAGATTATCAGTTTTATTCAAGTAATTTGTTCGGTTGTCACAGATTGTACATTAAAAATAAAATGTCAATTTTCATTGTATTAATTTGTTTTATAGAACATGATATATTTCCCAGGTATATTTGAATGCTGAATATTGTAATGTTCAATATTGCAATTGAAATGTTGAATATTGCAATTAAAATTTAATATTTTAATTTAGAGTGAATAAGAGTCGTATGTTGATCAATATCTTCCTACAAATTTACAAATACTAATTAATGTCTGAATTTCTATATCTAATACGCAAATACACTGCTCTTTAAAGACAGAAATGAAATTGGATTTATTACTATGTGATCCTTTCTTCGTGCCTAAGAACTGGACCGAAACCTCTTGCTTAAAATGAAATCTGAATCCACCACAGAACACTATCCACACCAAGAGCATTGATTGAAGTACCTTACGCAATTCCTACCATTATTTGAGCAACCTGTTTCGCTACATCAGTTGGAAATCCGATTTTTCAACTGATGTGAGCGAAATCACAATTATTGAAAGCCATTAATTTATTGCATTTATAGTGATAGCAGTAGACCAAAACTTCAATTATGTTTTCAGTCACTTAGTTTTCTTTGCAGAGTATTTATAAAGCCAATGGTTAAGAAGAAACTGTACTCGCATTAAATCAATAATAGTCATATTTGTGTGACAATAATGGCAATAAGTGCACTCTACTGATTGTTTTATCTGAAAGACTAAAGATATTTCAGAAATGTGTTGAACTATGATTGATCTTGAATGCTTCTCTTATATTAATACTTAATCTAGAATAATCTAATATTTCTTTATTTCATAATTAAAATAAGATTTACAAAATCAAAACTCGGTGGCGAAAATTTTTTGTAGAAGGCTACTTGTTCTTTTGATCATGATTTATGAAAAGAAATTCAAGTTGCTTGTTTAGCAAAAATCATGCCATCGGGCAAAGCAACTACCAATCAAAAACTGATCCATCAGCGACAGAATGGAGAAGCAAGATAATTTAACGGATAAGGGTTTATTTATAAGGGTAAATGCATGTAGAAACTAAGGATAAATATGAGAATTCAAAACCTCAAAATTACTCGAGTCCTTAATTTTTTCAGACTTTGGAAGTCGCATTAGATGTCATTGGATAATGTTACGATTATGATTAGTAACATGACATGATGCACAACGTTTTAACAAAAGGAGAATGAATTACTCACTTTAAATCGATAGATCGATTTAAACCTTAGATAGATCGAAGGTTTTCTGCAGGATTGGGAAACATGCTTTTCAAAATAGATTAAATCTCATTGTCATACAGGAAAAGGGTTGCTGGTTTTCCATATTCGCAAACACTTTGTCTTCTAATTTCTGTATACCACATTCGCTGAATGTTAAAGATCGAAGTTTCGGGCCCACAGATGTCAACCAGTCATTTTTCAACACCTTTATAACATTTCTGTCAAACATTTCTTTTCGAGCTTCAAGATGACTTACTGACCACAAGTTCATTAGGTTTGTGTCATTAAAGCTTCCTATAAAAGCAACCCTTGTTTTATGATTTGTATTTTACTTTTGTAAAAAGAAATTTTGTGGACTTTGTAGTTTCTAAGCTTGCTCAAAGCTTGAGTAATTTGTTTTGATTACAATGCATGGCGGGAGAGCCTTTGTCGTCTTCGAAGTAGCATGAATAGTTGTCTTCAGGATGTGGGCATTCTTCAATGTATGCAGCGATCATTAGACACAATGAAAGGGAAATTAATGACGAGGAGTGAATGACGCTTTCGCAACCTGGCTGATGAAATGACGTACAACAAACTAATTTAATGCTCGCATAATGCATGCAATGAGTTACGTTTTCCCATACACTGTGATCGTAATTATAGTTGGCCTATCTGAGGGCTCTGTAGGCGTAACAAAAGAATTAAAAAAACACGCATTTCAAAACATTATTGTTCTCAAACATTCCAGAAAAAAAACCTTTTTTTAAAAGTTAAAAAAAATGTATGATGTGTTATGATTTATCCCCACTTGCTCAACTTCAGGTCGGGTCATGACCTTTTTCAAAGTAATGGGATAATAAGCGGCTTCCATTTTAAGCGGGCCAGTGGGTGGAAATCAGACTTGACTCGGATCTCTTATTTTTGAGCAGACTTTCAGATGAGAGATCGTCACGTGGCTTGGCAACCCCTCCCCAGGTTCATTTGAGACATGGAGAACATTGGAGCCACGGCAGCTTTTACGTGCACCAGCTCCCTTTAGCAAATACGGTCCAGCGTGCCAACCAGCCGGTGAGAGGTGGTCGCCCTCCAAAGCACTGACGTCCGGTCTTGCTGCTTCACTTTCGGTGTTCTATTGGGAACCGAGCTTCTATGATTGGTCGACGTCGAAACAAAAAGTATGTAGCATATTATTGTGTGCAACGGAAAATGTTATTTAAATTTGTTTGTTTAAGGAAAAGCAGTTAAACCAGTGACAATAAGGGATTGCAAATGAAGAAAACAATCTGATTTGCATAAACACAGGAATTGCACTTGAGTATAAATTTATCGCATAATTGTGCACGTATTCATATTTATTTCACTATAAAGCGTTTTTTTTCTTTTTGTGGAAATACTTTTATTTCACATTTATTGGTCACAAAATTCTCCAAAAAAATCTCAGATTGCTTTCTGATTATGAGATGTTTTGTGTTAAAAATGCGTCTTCAGAAAGTAGACCTGGCACAGTAAAATTCTGCAAGCAAAAAATTGCCAGGATCAGTTGCCGTTAGCTCGGGAACACAGTTCATTGCCTTAACATTTTGCAATCATCCAGTTACAGAGACCACACTAAAGAATATTTTTTTGCATCGATTCGAAAGAATAAATGGTGTACATACTGTATTATTTAACATGTATTCCTTAACGAATTTTGCGATAAAACCTTTTCTTTGGATGAATCGCACAAACGTTTCTCATCATTGGTGTCTGTCATCAACATGGTAAGAGGATTGTACAAAAAATATGGAAACACCTAAAATCATAGTGACAAGTTCAGGTAATGATAAACTCATGTTTGTGAAAATTGCAGCACCACGAAGGACTTACGCGAGTGAGCTGAAATTTTCAGGAAATGCAAAGTAGCGCATGATATGCAAATGATTAGAATTTCAAATCCGTAGCGCATGCGTATGCTGAGCAGCGCCCTCTGAACGGCGGATGGATCCGAATAGACGACTGTAGTGAGGCGTGCATGGTTATCGGTGGTTATCTGCTAGTGGTAAACGTTAGCTCAATCTTTACTTATGCCTCTTCGACGAAAGAGAAGGAGATTTGAGAACTTAGAGTTTGAACGGGGAGAACCATCAGCCTTCGTGAAGCTGGATTGTCGTATCGTGCAGTAGTCGCTCATGCACAGCGTAACAGCAGCACAGTGATGCGTGTTTAGAAGCAGTGGACGGACGAGTGTCGGACAACTCGGAAATCCGGGAGTGGACCCCGAAATGTGACGTCAACTCGCGATGATAGACACCTGGTCCGCATGGCGCGGACGGACCGTACAGATTCCTCTATACAATTGGCAGCACAGTGGTCAATAGCTACAGGTGTTTCATTGTGTGCTTCATCAATTCGTAGACGTCTGCTGCAGCGTGGACTGCGCACAAGGACTCCTTTATACAGGATCCCCCTCACGCTAAACCATCGCCGCCTGCGGCTAAAATGGGCCAATCAGCATAGAGACTGGCGTGCTGATTGGCAGCATGTCGTGTTTTCTGACGAATCCCGCTTTAATTTGTGGTACCATGATGACCGCATTCATGTCAGACGCTATGCCGGTGAACGCCACCTTCCGGAGTGCATTATCGAACGCCCGGAGTTATGGTCTGGAGCGCCAATAGCATATCATGGACGATCTCAATTGCTACGAATTGTGGGCAATCTGAACAGCAACCGGTACATCAGTGAAGTTCTACAGCCCAAAGCTACTCCCTTCCTTCAAAGCTTGCCAGGCGCTGTATTTCAACAGGACAATGCCTGCCCTCATATTGCTAGGACTGTTCAATCCTTCTTTTCAACGCGGCAAGTACAGCTTCTTCCTTGGGCTGCGTATTCCCCGGATATGACGCCTTTGAACATGTGTGGGATTTCGTTGGTCGGCGTCTCACTCGTGATCCTCGTGCTGTTGCTTCTGCAAACGAACTTTGGGTACGCATACAAACAATATGGAATGCTCTTTCTCAGGCTGACATTCAAAATTTGTTTGACTCCATGCCACGTTGTGTAGCAGCACTTATTGCGGCGCGTGGTGGCTACACAAAATACCGATTCCGATCTCTTGTTATTGTTTGCTTTGAAAATTTAATCATTTATTTGTACCACTACCACTCAACTGTGTATTTTAAATTTCATTCAATTATGACGAAACCTTCATGGTGTTGCAACTTTTCACAAACAGGAGTTTAATAGAGATGAATTGAATGCTCATACCTCTCTCTCCAAAACATATCACAAAGGCCCAATAATGTTGGAATCTGGTGACTGGTACTTGAGGGGGAGAAGCGACATTTCATCCTCATGCTATGCCGTCCTGAAACACAGCATCACCACTGGAAAGAAAATAGGGTACATTGAAATGGACATGATCGATTAAAATGGTCTCGCAGCCCTAGCCAATAATGGAACTTGCAGAATGATCATGAGGCCAATGGAATACCGCGATATGGCTGGCCACACTATTGAAAAGTATTGACATCTTTTCTCAGGACAGCAAAGTAGTGTGTTTCGTAAGCCTAGGACGGCGCCAGATATAAGTTTCACAGTTTGCCGGGCGTATATTTGGCTGCTATTTCAAACTAGCGTGGAAAAAGACTCATCCAATCAAATTAGCATTCCGACCATTAATCCATCATCAAAGTTTTATGGCTAAGACATCACTTTTTCTTGATACGGAAATTTACAGGAGTGATGATTGGCTTTATAACATCAGCTCGCCCTGAAATTCTCTGCTTGTAGAGCTCCAACCTTATGATCTTGGTACTCAAAATCATAAGAATGGAGCTTAAGATATCAATAGTAATTTTAGCAATGATTTTTTCAGCTTTTTTTTTTTTTGTCACAATCCTTTTTAGTGATAGTCTGTCACTAACACTCAACATACACTTTCGTTCACATTGTGATTTAGCGGGTGATGTTTTCCGATGTTCTTTTATGCAAATACTGTGCATCCTAAACCCGCAAACACTTCGGCTAATTGGTTGCGGAACACTATAGTATGAACACCAACAATTTTCCTATGCTCGAATTCACTCAGTCATGATGGAGTCACAACTATGCAGAACATTTGTCTGACAACTACTTGCAGCGTATTGACGACATTAAGCAACTGGCATTATTAGGCCAATCCAACAGTGCATCCTACCTGCTTGGATAGAATAAACAGTTATGTTCAAGAACTCATTTATCAAGGCGTTTCCATATATTTTGTACAACTCCTGAAAGTTTAGCCCGTTTTCATTGAGAAAAACGTCTACAAATA
>Ga0181466_1000920_pt1 | contig 10539 bp, 11 predicted proteins | sample InSIn4gowninarea_FD_119078 | JGI IMG/M metagenome (GOLD analysis project Ga0181466, IMG submission 119078) | Clean room microbial communities from NASA Spacecraft Assembly Facility at Jet Propulsion Laboratory, Pasadena, California, USA -... ... | reverse complement strand
ATAGTCCCAGTTCTCCACAGCAAGGACTGACCGAAGCAATGGAAGCGCTGGATATCTATGAGTTCAAGACTTCTTCACCCGCTTATCTCGACCCTGTCGTCTTGCAAAGACCGAAACCAGTACCAGTACTAGCTGCAGCAAGAAGAAGACAGTCCATGGCATCAACGTCCAGTAGTACCTATATCAAAAACTCGGCACATCCGGCAAGCATGTCCAGGCCTTCGGCAACAGGCACAAGCGATGCAGTAAGATCAGCTACTGGAGCTTTAGCGCGGGCTACCAGTACAGCAGGGAATGATAGAGCAGCACGATTGTCCAATGTTGACAAAGGTCTTACTGCACGCTCGAGGCGGAAGAGTATGTTGACATAGTTGGAGGATGTGCTGCAGTGTGGGTAAGCAGGCTTTGACCACGAAGGCAAGACTCTTGAGTAGGATAAGCTTTGGACGGAAACATGTATGGTATGACTGGAATGACTTTGATTTGGATTTTGCAAGGTAAGATAACGACAGGATGGTAGAATAGTCATGAATTAGCTAGCATTGCAATCAAGACGATTCATCACGGTATTGCACATGCAGAGCACTCCGTGAGCATACTGCAAGATAGTCGAGTGAAGAGAGCTTTAGACTATAACTCATTCGTATTGCTCATATCTACCTAGAGCTAATCTCGATGTTTCCTCATTCGAGATATTCACATCGCAGACCAGCCATTTCATTCTGCATTAGGCGTGTGTCTATGCGTCCCTCCAATTACTCCTATCCATGCTTGTGTTGGTGTCATCACAACGTTCCTCCCAAATCTCGTTTTCCTCCCGACATATCATGTTATTTTGTTGTAGACATTTTTCCTTTCCCTCTCTACATATCGTGTGTTTTGTTGTAGTGCATGACTCCGTTTCTCATCAGAATCCCATCTGCACCCTCTGGCATAGCTTGGAACGCATCCTCACTACTCATCTTTGCAGCACTTGTGTCGGATACAAGCACCAATCCGGCATGCTTGATGGCGTTGATCAGAGCAGGCACCATATCGAGGATCTGCGAGCGGCAGACAAGACCCATGAGGTTGTTAGTTTCGGCGACACGCACGGCTTCTTTGATGGACATGGACGATTTGCCGTCACTGGTGATGCGGTAGTCGTAGGGGTCGGCGTCGTATGGAGGAATTGGCGCGCCGAGATCATTGCAAAGGAGAACTGGGACTATTTGAGAGGTAGGATTAGTGCTTGAACGTAACGGTAGAGGTCTGTACAGAGATCGAGGCTTACAGTTAGGTTGTTTCCAGTTCAAAGCAGTGCATAGATCTTTGTTGTAGGACGTGAAGACTATGCCACGGGTATGACCAGAGTTTGAGCGAAGAGCCCTTGCATGGTCAAAGACCTCTTTCACAATCTTGTCGACTGTGTCGTTGAGGTTGTATTTAGGTCTGATGAATGCTGCTTCCTCCTCTTCAGGTGTAGGGTACATGACGTGGATATCGACTTGGACATTGAGCGGGAGCATTTGCAGGACATTTGCCAAGGAAGTGTAAGACATAGCAAGCGTGCGGTGCAGCGAGCGTAATTTCTCCATGTTAGGCACTGTTTTCTCGTTGTCGGGGGAGTCCTCTGTTTGAGAGAGAAGCTCAGGATTGGCACAAGCATCTCTCACAGCTTTGGGAAGATCAGTGCCTTTGAGATTTGCGCCAACTTTCTGGAATTGATCATAGCTCAAGGACATGACTGGAGCGTGCATACCGGCTTCAGCTTGAATAGTCCAGTAAGGATACAGTACAGGAATACCATCACTGCTAATCTGAACGTAGAGGCGGATGTATTGTCCTGACAAACTGGAACCAGTGTTCAAATTTGTTGACGAAGTATTGCTCGTAGCTTTCCAATAGAGGTATGTTTGCTTGGGATCCAGTGCTTCTCCGGGAAACGGCTTGATGATCTGAAATTGGAATACCAACTCTCCGATGGATCTCAGGCGCGGATCGAACAACGCAAGATGATGACGACCAGAGCTGCTGCGAGCACTACGGAAGACTTCAGCAGGCACAGAACCTTTTGCGATAAGTGTTTTACCGAACGTAGGATAGATGTCAAAGTCCAAGGCGAAATTGGCAAAGTCATCCATCTCGAACGCGATGTTGCGATTGTCCTCAGTGAATGGAAGCGGGATGTTGCGTGGAGGAACGTGTCCGGATTTTGGAACAACCGTAAGACGTGCCGCAGGATACTTGCTAATATCGTAGAAGGTGACCGCATTGCGCTCGCCGTCTATGAAGTTGAAGAGGACTATAGTTTTCTGGTCCTTGAGGAAGTTGTGGCCCCATTTTACAGGTGGTACCATAGGTGGTCCAAGAGACAGATCTGGTATGGCGTCGATTGTGTTGCCTATGGCTGGCGTTGCAACACTTGTAGCAGGCGCGGACTGTAGTCCTTGAACGGGCTTCAAGCTGGAAGATGCCTGTCGTCGTGGTCCATTCAGTTCGGTAGCCTCAGCCAATAATGCCATGCAGTCCAGATGACCTTCCCAGATGGCGTAGTATTGAGCCGTTAGATCTTTCTCGTCAAGCACAGCAGGATCGGCTTTCAGGTCGAGTAAGGCCCTCATTGTCTCTTTGTGTCCCGTCTCTGCAGCATGAAACAATGGCGTCCAACCATATAATTTGTCTGCTTGATCGAGATGGGCGCCGTGTTCGCGAAGACTCACAAATGTTCTGCCGTCGCAGCCGCGACATCGAGCAGCAGTGTGCTGAGGAAAGAGGCCTTCGGCATCAGGAATAATCATTGGCTTCCTCTGTAGAAGCATGGAGATAATTTCGAAGTTGCCATACTGACAAGCTAGATTGATCGGAATCTGACCTTCACTGCCTGCACGATCGACTCTGGCGCCGACCTGTAGTAACTTTTCGACGCAGTTAGCCTTGCCGTTCGTGATAGCCCAAATGAGAGGGGTGTAGCCATTCAAATCAGTAAGTTCCAGCATCCCAGCAGCATGCTCGCCCATGAGAAGATCGATCAGAGGCATATGCCCGTTCATGCAAGCGTAGTGAATCGGAGCACGACCGTACGCATCTGGCCCAATCGCATCGACGCCTTGCACAAGAGCAAGATATGCAAAGTTCGCTCGTCCAGACATTGCTGCCTTGTGGAGGCTGTTACGCGCATTGATGTCGTCCTTTTCTTTCATGTCTACCATTCCAGTATCCAGGACAAGTTGCAATGCATGATCCGGCGCCGTAGAGATAGCTGCCAAAAAGGCCTTGGATAATCTTTCGGCAGGACTCTGAGAGCCCACAACACGAGAAATAAGGCCTCTTTCGCCCGTCAAGCTGGATATATTGCCTTTGTTGAGTGCCTCAAGGAGGTCGCTGTCGGTTTCGTCCTGCTCAAGTCGTGGTGTTTGCAGTGCCAGTTGGCTGATCGAAGTACCGTATGTCGTATCCTCGCCTTCGGCCCATGCTGCGCAGTCAAGAAGAGCCGAGTTTGCCTGATCTTGCAGTTCACTGATGACCTCGCGGTTGAAGCCAGGTTGTACTTCGTAGGCTCGTGAAAGGTAGACTTCTCTCGTTTGTGACTATACTTGGTTAGCAAGTCATCATGTAATGGCGAATATGGCAAGTATACCTTGGACAGTTTGTCCCACTATCAATCATGTTAGCTGCAATAATAACTTGTCGAGCAGAACTGGTGACATACCTTCTTCAAAATCTTCGAGAATGCGGTGCCGTTGATCTCCATGAATTGCTATAGATGTGGTAGTCAGTAACGCTGCTTTGCCTACACACGTGCGAATGTGCTACTTACTTCCAATTTGTGAAGCTCTTCAATGAAGTCCTTGAAACCTTGCTCGAGTGAGATGTAATTGCTCGAATCTCTAGAGATGACTGCAATACGCATACGTAGTGACCTCTGCTTTTCGATCAGGGAGCCGATTCTGATTTTCGCCTGTATTGCTGTCAATCCTTTGGCACATTTCGGGACCATAAAAGTGCACTCTTACCTCAGCCTCCTTGAGCTTGTAAAACTCGTTGACTTTGTAGAGTTCTTGATCCTGTGGAAAGGTTAGCATCACCAATCGACACCTCGTATAGTGATTGAGACGGACCAATCTGAAAAAGAAAGTGGCCCTGTTGTCCTGCAGCGTGGCCTGAGATCTATTACTCGAAGAGACTCCATGCTCAGGTACAGGGGAGCGGGCGAGTCCTTTGATGAGCTTGTGGGTGTCAGTAAGATGCCCAGAACTCGCGGGAGATAGGACGAACCTTTTTGAGTCCCTTGTAGTTGACGAAACTCGCTGCAAACTCTGGAATCTCGAGCTGCTTCTTCTGGATATACTTGCCAAATTTCCTGAGGAGGAGAATTGGTCAGTTTCAGCTAGCAATGTCGAGCCTAATGACAATGGGGCCTTATTCAATTAGAAAACTTTATGCGGGGTTCTGCACATACATGTTGGCGTTGCTAGCTCAAGGCAAGATTGACACGCTGGCAGAGCGTCGAGCTTTGCGGAGATTCAGGTTGCGCGACCTTTGCGCGGGGTATTCTAATTATCTGTCGATTAAGAAGGTAAGTACTACTGTATCCTGAGGCGTCAAAGCAAAAGGTCAAGACAGTAAGAGCAGAAAGATGGTGGCGGTGGTAAGGTCGATATTGAGCACGCTTGACATGAGCGACGAATGTTGTTGGTGTCGTCAATAAGTTGGTCGTGGTACGAAGGTGAGGGGCTTTATCGTCAGGCTATGGTTAACAGCGAACAGGGTATGCTGACAAGTGGTGATGTCAGGACACGTAGGGGCACCTTGGGGTGTGCAGCAGGACGACAGAGTCTGAGCTTCGTCGACGATGTCTGCATTCTTGTTGTGAGAGAGCGACACACTGTAAATGAGCACTGCAGTCGTTGAGCAAGCTGAATTGCCGTCACGACCATGCACAGATGTGAGTTTTCGCCAAGAGAAGATTTTAGGCCAATCAGAAACGGCATTCGCAAAACGTGTATACAGCAAGGCGGAATTGACTATCTCTAACTCATCGCTTAGGTAAATTCTATTACATACCACAATTACCATTCAGTAATAATGGTAATGAATTACAGACTGCAGGCCACGATCAAGAGGCTTGAGACCTTACAGTATAGCATTGGCAATACGAAACTTCACATCACTAGTGTCGAGCTCGGACTTTGTATAGCATAGGTTGTTAACACGAGTAGTATTGTGATAACCGTGAAGTAATCATGTCACCAACGGTACACTATCTTGACCAGCACCGTCGCTTCAGAAGGGTTTCTGCCCAGTGAAATTGCCAGCAGGAGAGTATCTTCCCACAACATACACCCATCCATTCTTGCCAGTAGCCAAAGCCATGCCAACACGTGTGGTACTCTTCCAGCAACACTGTGTATAATGTCCATACTTGTGGAAGTCCCCCTCTCCAACTTTCTCACCATGATAGTCCTTCTTTTCGTTAATCCAGCTTTGCTTTTGAAAAGGTCAGACATTCATTCGTCGCACGTATTGATTTCCTACTTACAGCTCCATTCTTCAAGGGATCCTTGTAAGGCCCAGCTGATGTCCAGCCTGAGAACAAGTTCTCGCCTTGACCAGGACGCTGGGAACCATCAGAGTGGACCATTTGCTGAATCTGAGCAAGGTGGTTTGCCCAGTCTTGAGCTTTGTGGGCGAGATCGGCGTCCCATTGCAGGGCAGGAACACCATGGAGCTTGCGTTCGTTGTTGTGAATGTCGAGGCCAGCTTGAGCGTCACCATTAGGTGCGCGTGCAGGTACTGCATTGTGCTCGACAGTGTGCTGAGCGGGATCGTTGGCGCAAACCATTTCGATGGATGTTAAAAATGACTAAGAGGTTTACAGGTATCTTCAAAGAGGACGAATCTTGCTTGGTATGATCTTGTGAATGTGCAGAGTATGTAGAGTAAATGATGAAGATGAACATGGTGGAACGAGCAGTTCTTATAGAGAAGCGTAAGACTGCTCGCTCGACACAGCATGGACGCGCTTCGCCCCTAAGCTGACGTGAGGTATACAAGGCATGGCTTCGCAATACTAAGGTTAACGAGTATCATAGAAATAGGTTCACACCGCCATGTGCAGGATCAGAGAAAAATCAGCTCTCAGTCATTGTCATGTTACACAAGTGCTGAGCACAGCATAGCCTCGCGATTCCGGTTGAGGGATAGCGCACAGAAGCATCTGCTTACAAGGCTTATTATACATGTTACATAGCAACATATCAGCCCTGCTTAGCAGCGTGGTCAGACGGTTCAATGCGAGATGCACAATACTGTCGTCAAAATGGTTGACGTTTGCAGAGAACGACGGCGTGTCTGTGTCTGGCTCAGCCACGATGAGATGCTTAGAAGACGCCAAGGGATTTCCCCACATTGTCGGGTGCAGCTCCGTTGAGACTTTGAACCACCGTCATGACAACAAAATCACATCAAAGTCAAGACCTTATCGCTCCACATCTCAAGTAAGAGGGGACCTCCCAGATGGCGCAGGAACCAGCGCTGGATGAGATCCAATGGTCAGCACCTGACTGGGTTGGCCACTTTGGTGGTATCCACGAAAATACAGGTCTCCATAATCGCGCCGGCAGGTCAATGAAGTCGACGAGCTAATGCTGATGCAGTGCTCTTCTACTTCGCGCGATCTCCTTTCTTTGATCCCACTTCAAACAATGCCGCCATCGAGACACAGGCTACGTACAACCCAGACATGATGCAGTTTCTCGAAACAAGAGATAGGTTCGAAGCACAATTAAGGACCATGCAAGGACTGGAATATCTGGTACATCTCAGCCCGAAAGACTTCGGCCCAGAGGCGGCTATCGGACAAGGAGTCTGGGTAATCAGAAAGCAAAATAGACGCAAAAGAGCAGGTTACGCAGATGGGATTACGATATTGGGCACGTACTTTGTGGTGGGAGATCACATTTACATGGCACCTTCAGTCGCCAATGTGCTGCAAGCCAGGATTGTAAGAAATGATGTCGCTTCTACTCTGATCTAGTCATGCTAATATCAGCAGCTCTCTACCACTCTTTCTCTCAACAAACTGCTTGCCACGGCATCATCGCTACCGTACTACACGCCTTCGCTCGGCCATCGTTATTTCCAGCCAATATCCAAAGCACGCGATGCCTCTTCTGTACCCATGACTGCGCAAGGAAGCAGAGAATCCACGCCAATGCCTGAGAGCAGCGCAGCAATACCTATCGACACATCTTCCAAGGCGCCTTCCACAACAGCAACCGCAACAAGCTCTATCATGAATGTGGCCGACACGGATACTCTCTACGAATCATTTCGACTGTTCTCAAAATATGAAAAGGAATACATGGATGAAAATCCTCTAATTGGCGAGCCAGGTTCTTTCGTCTTCACTAGCTCGAAACAACATCTCCAGACACAACAAGACCAAGCTGCAAAGAAAGCAGCACAGTTGGCAGTACCCAAACCAACACTCGCACTCAAGACTGCCCCAACGCCTGAGCCCAGCCATCCGCCAAGTCCAGTTGTCAAGACTGAAGCGCTTGGTGGCAAGAAGAACAAGGGTGGCGAACGTGGTGGACTACCAAAAGCGAAGAGGAGGAAAAGCAAGGCAACTCAGAGTAGTCCTGCTTCTCCCATCAGTGCTATCAGTATTGGCTAATGTGTTGAGTCATTTGGCAGAGAAGTCCTTACGTACGGACCGACAGCCCCACCTAAAAGCGGAGTACAAACCGACTAACGACGACAACAAGTTGGAGAAGCCAACACCTTCTGCTAGTAAACCAACTTGACAATGCGCGGTTGCGTATCTGTCAGATTCACCGGCGTCACCGATGAGCCAAGACGATAGCCCTCCAGCACAGCCGATCCCTCGCATACCTTTCCCCAACGATCAACCACGCGTCTGGTTTCTGACGGCAGGGAACAGTCCAATCGCAGCATCAATTGCTCGACATTTACTCGAACATGGTGACTCTGTAGTGGCAGGCGTATGCCCTTCGGAATACAACACATCCGAATCACACAAGGAGGACTTTGAAGAGCTTCTGAAAGAGGTTACTAGCAATCAAGAATACAAGTTGAGATTCAAGATGGTTAGCTTCGATATAAGGTGAGGGAGGACAGGAGACCTCAGAAGAGAAGGCAGGAGCAGTATGCTAAGAAGGTTATCATTAGGTCAGTGGCAGATTGTCAATCAGCTTCTGCAGAAGCCGTACGAGTATTTGGTAGAGTAGATGTAGTTCTCCTCAACAACTCCGAAGCACTATTCGGAACAATCGAAGAACTAGCCCAAACACCCCGTACCCAAAGCTTGGTCACCGAGCAATTTCAAACCAACTTCTTCGGCCCCGTCAACATCATAAAAGCACTCTTGCCCACTCTGCGAGAACAGAGAAATGGCCATGTCCTTCTCCACACAGGCATCAGTATGTCGGTCATGCTCCTCCCCGTGCACCATCCCTTTTCTGACAGCTCGTCTTCACCTCTAGCTGCACATATCGGCACACCCGGCCTAGGCATCCATTGCGCCTCCCAATGGGCCATAGAAGGCTACTGCGACAGCATCGCCTACGAAATCGCCCCCTTCAACATCAAACTCTCCATTATCCAATCCAACATCGAAATCGCCGTCCTCACCCACAAACTCGTCGTCGCACCTGCCATGGAAGCCTACACACCCGCCGGCGACAACAACGCACCCATCGCACGCAGGATGTTCAAAGGCCTGCTTGAAAAGCTCGACAGTGCAAAGATTGCTTCGGGTGAAGGGGAAGCCGGAATTAGTCAGAGTGGTACAGTAGGAGGAGGACTGGAGAGTAGAGTTGGTACGGTGGCGGATCGTCTTGATACGACTGAGCAGATTGAGACGATTTGGCCGCCGTTGCCGAGGGAGTTTCGGAGACAGTTGATCGAGGAGACGGTGTATGCTGTGCTTGCGATTGGAGGACATGAGAATCCGCCTGCGAGACATATTGTGGGGTTGGAAGGCACGGCGAGCGTCAAGGAGAAGTTGAGGACGGTTAGTGAGGAGTTGGAGGATTTTGTGGATGTGAGTTGTGCTGTTGATTTGTGAGGAGGTTGAGCCATGCTAGTGGAAGCCTCTTGCAAGGCGAAGCGCAAGATCACTGATAGCGTTGAAACAAGGCGATAGCTTGGTAGGTAGATCTATGGCATTGTCACTTTCTTCCGGGTATGGTAAGCTTGGCTGCCTCAAAGTTTGCGCCACATTTCGTTCGTCTTCCGGATCTAGCTTCTGACTAAGTCAGACTGATAAACTTATGGCGTGAGGATCTTTCTGTGTTCCCGTCCCGAACGAGGGAGGAACAGGCAACATGAGCACGCGAGAGGAAAGACTTTGGCAGCCATGAATGAGCAGAATGTTATGGGGAAGGCAAAGGTGAAAGTGGAAGTGATTATTGATTATGTTCTATACTTCTAAGCAAAGCCTCCCCATACTGTATAATGCTGACCTGTTGTCGTGCAAGCGCTATACATGCGAGCACCAAGCAATAAACTCAAATGACTGACACATGCAACGATGTAGTATCCCTCCACATAAGCTCGAAAGCAACACTGCCATATCGCCTCCTATCCCTAATCATGATGAGCACTTTCACCACTCCCGACTCAACTCTATCTTCTCCCTACTCTTGCCAAAGTCCCTCGGGCATCCTCATCCCCAGACTCCCTACTTCCCTCCAAGCCCTCTCGGCCTCCTCCCATCTTTGTTCTCCCTCAAACCTCGTGGCAAGCATCTCTCCCGCGATAGCTTGCCAAACACGCATACCCGCATTCTTCGCCACCGCCCTGGACCCGTTGGCCGAACTTAACGCTTGATCGCCAATCTGGCCGCGGAAGAAAAAAGCCGAGATCAACGTCATCAAGATTGAGAGGAGGTGGTTGTTGTTCGAGGCATGAGCGAGATGGATCGAGCGTTGTAAGTGGTGTTTCGTGGGGAGGATCCCTTTATCTGTGTAGGAGGGGAATGGCGCTGGTAACTGTGTAGAGGCGTTGGATGTTGTTGGGTATGGAGAGGCGCGGAGGGCTTGGAGGAGACCGAGTGCAGCAGCGAGAGATGGGTGGACTGTTGAGAGTGTGGGATTTGATGATTCGGACTGTGCTGGAAGTTGACGCTCGAGACGTTCGAGGAGCGAAGGGAAATCGCTGTGATTTGGATGAGAAGGACCAGAGATAATGAGCCCTGTGTTGAGGGCTGAGAGGACGGCAAGAAATTCGTGGGCTGGTGATGTGTAGAACTTGGTTGAAGATGTGTTGGCGGGTGCCAGCGTTAATGATTTGTGCTGGTAGCAGACGAGAGCAGTAGGAAATCGACCAAGGGATTGATAGATCGCGCCTTTGAGGTAGACGGCGAAACGAAGGAGGTCGTCGGGTGGTGATAGCCCTGGTAACTCTATAGCTTCCATGAGCTTCTCGAGCACTTCAATGGCGGCGTTCCAATCGAAACGTGCACACTTTGCTAAAGCTAGCTGGAACAGCATATGACATCGAAGCAATTTGCAATGCCGGGTGCGCGAGAAG
>Ga0181466_1000062_pt1 | contig 10563 bp, 12 predicted proteins | sample InSIn4gowninarea_FD_119078 | JGI IMG/M metagenome (GOLD analysis project Ga0181466, IMG submission 119078) | Clean room microbial communities from NASA Spacecraft Assembly Facility at Jet Propulsion Laboratory, Pasadena, California, USA -... ... | reverse complement strand
TACAAATAAAAGATGGTAAGGCTATGGTGAGTAAGGCAGACTGTAGGGACCAAATATGTACCTACATGGCACCTATATCAGATGAGGGTGAAAGCATTATATGCTTGCCAAATAGACTTTATCTTGAAGTTGCTAGTATTGATGATCCAACAACAGAAGCTATAGATAAGGTGGTAAGATGAAATTTACTTTAAAGAAATTATCAAACCTAGCACTTTTTGTAGCCATGGCTCTTGCAATTTCTGTAATAGAACATTCATTTCCAATTCCTATCCCAATACCTGGGGCAAAGCTAGGATTATCCAATATAATTTTACTAGTGACACTTAGTTTTTATGGTTTTAAAGCTGCATTAACAGTTGGTTTGTTAAAATCGTTCCTACTGGTATTAATCACAGGATCAGTTAGTTCATTTTTCTATTCTGCTATGGGAGCACTTTTTGCATGTATTAGTATGAATTTTGCTATAAAATATGAGGGTAAGCTATTTTCCTATATAGGTGTTAGTGAAATCGGTGCATTTTTCCATAACTTTGGGCAAGTCTTAGTCTCAGCTTTTATTATGGAAAATATTAAAATGTATTATTATTTCCCCTTGTTAGTTTTTATAGGAACTTTCAGTGGTTTTTTTGTTGGACTTAGCTCAAATTATATAATAAAACATATGAAAAAAATTGGTTTAAAGGAAATTAATAATGGTAAAGACAATTAAAGATATTGATTTAGAAGATAGGCCTAGAGAAAAACTTGCTAAACTTGGAAAAGATAAATTAAGCGATGAGGAATTATTGGCAATAATTTTATCTACAGGGACTAAAAATGTTAATGCCCTAGAATTAGCTAGACAAATATTAGATTCATTTACTCCAGAAGAGTTATTAGAGGTTGATATTTATGAACTTAATAGAATAAATGGTATAAAATTAGCTAAGGCTAGCAAGATAGTAGCAAGTATCCAGCTAGGAAAAAGACTAAGTAAAAAAGTAGTTTATAAAAAAATAAAAACAATATCATCTAGTGAAGATGCCTATAAATATGTAAGGGATAATTTAGAGTTTAGAAAGAAAGAACATTTTTATACTATTTTTTTAAATAGTAAAAATGATATAATAGCTACAGAAGAAATTTCTATAGGGGATTTGACATCAACAATAGTAAATCCAAGGGAAGTTTTTAGACCAGCAATTAAAAAATCAGCCAGTTCAATTATAATAATACATAATCACCCAAGTGGAAATCCAACTCCATCAAAAGAAGATATTATTATTACAAATAGACTAGTTGAATGTGGCAAACTCTTAGATATAAAGGTCCTTGACCATTTAATTATAGGAAATGATTCCTATTATAGTTTTAAAAAAGAAGCAAAGATGTGAGGGAGATAGGTAATGAAATTTAGATTTTTGGCTACAGATTTTGCAATAGATCTGGGAAGTAGCAACATATTGGTATATAAAAAAAATGAGGGAATAATTGCAAATGAACCAAGCGTTATAGTCTTAGACGATAATAGTAGCAAGGTTTTAGCTGTAGGAGATGAGGCAAAGGAAATGATTGGTAAAACCAACCAAAGTTTTCAAGTAGTAAAGCCTGTAGTAAATGGAGCTATAACAAATTTCAACTTAACAGAGGCCTTATTAAATTATTTTTTTAAAAAGGTAAATGAGGGTATGAGCGTCCTTCAGGCAAAATCTATTATAACAACCCCGCTTTCAATAACAGATATCCAAGCTAGGGCCATAGAAGATGCAGCATTACATGCTGGTAGTAGAGATATAATTTTAATAGACCAATCCTTAGCTAGTGCCTATGGTATGGGTTTAGATGCTGATAAATCATCTGGAATACTTCTGTTAAACCTTGGTGCAGGTGTTAGTGAAGTATCTGTAATAGCCTTAAATTCAGTAATAGCATATAAAAGTGTAAACAAGGGTGGGGATTATATAGATCAACTTATAATTGATTACCTAAAGGAAAATCACTCATTAGAAGTTGGAGAAAATACAGCTGAATATATAAAAAATGAGCTAGCATCACTAAGGGTTAAAGATAAAGATAACTCACTTAGTATAGATGGAAAAGATATACTTAGTGCTAAACCTAAGAGTATAACCTTAAAATCATCCGACCTAATTGATTGTATATTGCCATATTCTGATATGATTATAGACATGATCTATGAGGTACTTGAAAAATGCCCGCCAGAGCTTACTTCAGACATAAAGAAAAAAGGTATAGCCTTAACAGGTGGTGTATCAAAGTTAAAGGGAATGTCAGATGCTATTAAAAATAAGACAAATTTAAATATAATACAAAGCGAAGATCCTCTTACAGATGCAATAAGAGGGGCTGGTATTATACTTGAAGATTTAAGTAGATATGACAAATATCGTAAGTAGGTAATTTATGGCATACAGAAGAAAAAAGAAAAACAATAAAGACTTTTTTATTACAATTGTAGTATTAATAGCCTTAATTATAATATCATCCTTTAGTTCTAATATTAATAAGACGGGTTCAAATATAGCAAACACTATATTTTCTCCTATAGAAAAATTTACTTACTCTGTTAGTTCTGAAATAATAGAACAAGTAGAAAAATCTCTAGGATCTAAAGAAACTAGGGCAGCAGTTCAAAAACTAGAAGAAGATAATAAGGCTTTGGAGATAGAAAATGCAAGATTAAGCTCTATTATAGCCAAGTCTGACTTTTTAGAAAGTGAGAAAGAAGCTTTGGAAAATTCATCAAATGATTATCTAAAAGCAAAGGTTGTAAATACTGATACTAACTCAATGACTGCAAACTTTACTATAGATAAAGGAAAAAAAGATGGAATTGAAGTAAATGACATTATATTACAAGCTATTGATGATAGCACTTATTATACAGGATTAGTAGGAAAAGTAACTGAAGTTTATGAAACAACTTCAAGGGTAGAGACAATAAACTCTACTTCTAATGATGTATCTTTTATCAACTCAAAAAGTGGTGATTACGGTGTCATAGATACCTTTACTAAAAATACCATACAAGGATATATGCTAAATGTAGATAGTGAAGTAGATAATACAGACGTCTTACTAACAAGTGGTTTAGGTGGAGTCTATCCATACGGAATCTATATAGGTACTGTAAGTAATGTAACAATGAGTAGAGATTCACTTAGAAAAAATTTAGCTTTAAAATCCCCAGTTGATTTTTCACATATATATAGGGTTTTGGTGCTAAAAAAGACTAGTGATTATGATGTAGATGAAGTTATAGACAATGAAGATTATGAAGGAGAAGGAAATGAATAAGTTTAAAACATTTTTACTACTTTTAGTATCTTTTATTTTACAGACTTCAATATTCTCAAAAATAAGTATATTTAATGCAAATATAAATATTCTTATCCCCGCTATAGTTTCACTATCACAAATTTTAAGGGGAAAAACAAGTAATTACTCAGCTCTAATTGTTGGGCTTATTGAGGATTTTCTATTGACATCATTCATTGGAATAAGAGCCCTATCATATTATTTGATGTCATATATAATAAGTAATGAGTCCTTTAAGGTAGGTAAGGATAAAAAAAGCGGCTTTATACTAAGCTTTGGATTTAGTATATTTAACTTTGTTTTGGTAACTGGAATATATTATATCTTGGGAAATCCTACAACCGATTTAGGTGGATATTTTCCTGTAGCATTACTAATAGAAGCATTTTTAAATGCTATTATATACCTAATCTATAATAAAATTATTAGAAAAATAATGTATGTTCCTACTTATAGGATATAATGGGGGAGATAACTTTTGAGAAAAAGAAAAGAAAATAGGTTAATATTTATACAAGTTATAGTAGTACTGGCCTTCTTGGCCATTGCTATAAGGCTCTTTAATGTTATGATGGTTCAAGGGGATTATTATAGAGACCTATCTGATAATAGGAAGGTCAAAGAGGTAGATGAAATTGCAAGTAGGGGAAATATTTATGATAGAAATGGCAAAATACTTGCAACAAGCTCTCCATCATTTGCAATTCAATTATACAAAGATCAACTAAGTAATTTAAAAACTGATAAAAAAATTAGAAATATTTCTAATTTAGTAGATATCCTAGAAGAAGATGGAGTAAATTACACAGAAGATTTTAATATTAGGCTAAACTCATTTCAATATAAGAATATAGATGATTATTTCAAAGAAAGCGATATGCCTCTAGATAAGGTAACAGACCTAATCATAGATAATAATCTAATATTTGACTTTATCACAAGCACTTATGTCAATGAAAATATTAGATATGAAACTTTAAATACAGCCCTACTTGCCCTAAAAAAGAGGGGGATAGACATACCAGCCCAAGTAGGTCAAAAAGATGGAGAATTAGAAGTTAGTTTTAAGAAAAACGCCCCTAACAAATTAAAGTCTATATCTGCAAGTGTAGATGATGACCCATTAGATGTAATATATAGGGCAATTGGAGATGATAGATCAGTAATCCAATCTATACTTCAAAATTCTCACGCTAGGAAACTTGCCTATGACTTATTAGAAGAAAATGGGCTTGTTGGTGATTTAATAATAAAGGATTATGCAATAAAAGCAGATGAATCCTATACAGAAAAAAAGGCTAGACTTCATAAGGTTTATCCTAATATAACCTTTGAAAGTAAAGCTAGTGATGATTTTTATGAGATAGTAAAAAACTCTACAATAGAGGATGTCTTAAAAAAAGCAAGTGTTGGAGATGATGGCCAGTATATAATACCTGCTGATATCCTAATAGAAAAGCTTGAAAATAAAGGCATATATGCCAACTTTGAAACTGAGGTTATAACTGAAAGCCAAGATGATAAAAATACTTATTCAGTTGATGTTAGCTTTAAAAATCCACAAGCGGGCCAACCTATAGAAGAACTTGCAAAACTAGCAGATGAAAACGGACTTTTAAAACCTCTTATATTATCAGAAGATGTAAAATATATGGCTCAAAATTCAAATACAGCTGCCAATATATACCCTTCAATAGATATAACAGATGAGGATTATAAAAACTGGGAATATACCTTTAGCAAAGATAAGGTAGACTTTTATACCTACTATGCACAAAAAGATAAGGTCAATCCAACAGATGATATAGTAAAATTATTAAAAAAAGAAAAAGATCCTGAGAAAATTTTTGCTTATCTAAAAAAAGTTAACAACTTACAAGATCATAACAAATTTGAAGCTGTTGGTATATTAACAATAGAAAACATCTTAAATAAACAAGGTAACTATGGATATAGACCTATAAATGTAGTTTATAATATAGATGAATCTACTGTATTAAAGATAAAAGAAAAGATAGACCAAGATGCTGGTATAGTGGTTGAAACTATACCTATAAGAAATTATCCAAACAGGTATGTAGCTAGTCATATTTTGGGATATATGGGTCCTATTGCAACAGAAAATGAAGTTGATAAGTATGTAAATGAAAGAGGTTACCTGAGAGATGAAATCATAGGAAAAACTGGTATAGAAGAAAGCTATGAAGATAACTTAAAGGGTAAAAATGGTAGGAGCCTAGTTACTGTAGATTCTAATGGTAATAGAAAATCAACTATTTCACAAACTACATCAGAACCGGGTGATGACTTATACCTATCTATAGATTTAGATCTACAAAAACAAGCTGAACAATCACTTAGGGGTGTATTAAAGTCAATTAGTACTGGAGAAAACTACGAGTCAGACTACGGATCATTTACCCCATATCAACCAACAAAACATGCCCAAAGTGGGGCTGTAGTAGTATCTGCTGTAAAAACTGGAGAGGTCCTAGCCATGGCATCTCTACCAGATTATGATCCAAATATATTTTCTACAGGTATATCTTCATCAGATTGGGAAAATTTACAGGTCGATGAGGGATCAGGTCCTCTTGTACCTAGACCCATGTTAAATATAGCAACCCAAACTGCAGTTATGCCAGGATCAACATTTAAACTGGTATCATCATTAGCTGCCCTAGAAAAAGGCTTAGACCCACTGGCAACAAATTATTGTCATGGATTTTTGGACATAGGAAATAGAAGATTTTCTTGTCTAATATGGTCAGAAACAGGCTCTACCAATGGAGAAGAAAACTTATATGGGGCTATTAGAGATTCATGTAACTACTATTTCTATACTCTAGCACTAGGAGAAAATCCTGAAGATGGAGACACCCTAGGGGTAAAATTAGAGCTAAATGATATAAGAGCAACTGCCGAAAAACTTGGTCTGGGTGAGAAAACAGGTATAGAAATTAACATACCAAGTGAGGCAACAGGTAATATACCAAGTGTAAGCAAAAAAGTTGAAGTAACTAAAACAATGCTAAAAAAGTACTTGGAAAACAACTTGGCATTTTTTATAAAAGATAATATTAAAAAAACCAAAGATGAATTTAAAAAAGATATAGATGATATAGTGGCATTTGCTGATAAACCAGGCGATTGGGGAAGAGTAGATATAATAGACTTCCTTGATGAAAGAGGATATGATCCTATAAGCCAATATGAAGGACAGATTGCAGGTTTAGCTGATACCATCAAGTTCACATACCTAAACCAGGCTAGTTGGGATATCACTGACATGCTAAATATAGTAATAGGCCAAGGACAAAACTCCTACACGCCTATACAGATGAACAGAGTAATATCTACAATAGCTAATGGGGGTTACCTAAACAAGTATACACTAATAGATAGTATCAAAAACCATGAATCAAATGAAACCTTATTTAAAAATGTAGTAGAAAATCAAAAAATCAACCTAAAAAATGATAAATACCTAGAAGACATTAAATATGGTGCCTTACTGGTAGCGCAAAATAACTCAATCTTAAATAAACTTCCTTTAGATATAGGAGTAAAAACTGGTACAGCAGAAGTAGAGGGTAAAAATGATGATGGTTCAGACTACTCATCATATGCATGGATGGTTGGATTTGCTCCATATGATGACCCACAAATAGCTGTAAGTATAGTACTAACCCAAGGTTCTAGCTCCTACAATGCATCACCTATAATGAGAGATATAGTCGGTAAATACTTTGACCTTAATGTTAATATATCTAATGATGATGTAACAAAAGAAGACCTAAATACTGCAGAATTTGGAACAAATTGGGAAGAAAATAAGACTGAAAAACCTGAAAATGAGGGAAGTGCAACCACTAATTCTATGGATGATACAGATATTAAAACTACAGAAGATAATGAGAGTAATGAAAACCAAATTGATATAAATCAAGATGTAGAAAATGAAGGATTATAAAATGAAAATATATGTTATTAATTCAGATAATGAAAAATATAGGCTAGAGTTATTAATTGCTCTAGCTGATAAACTTAAAGATATAGGATCAGTACTTATCTTCCAAAGTGTAAGGACAAATGAAAACCTAGAGGAAAAATTATCAAAAGATGGAATTATAACATATGATATTGCAGATTATTTCTTAGAAGAAGCTAGCTTAGATAGGGTAATCATAAATCAAGAAAAAAATTTAGATTTTGCGATAGCTCCTTACCTAAAAAATAAAATCGAAATAAAGAAATCTGATATTGAAAGGTTACTTAAAGGTATAGACTATGACTATCTCATTATAGATAGCCTAGATTTATCTTTAATTGATGAAAAAGAATCTATATATATAGTAGATCAAAATAATATGCCAGAATCTATAGCTGAAGACTGTTTTTATATAGAAAATGTAAAAGATGGCTTTGACGATAGATTCTATAAAGACAGCATAGAAAAACTTGGGAAAAATTACCTAGGCTATAAAAAAAGAGAAGAAAGTTTAGATAAAATAGTTGATACTATAATAAATAAAACATATAAAAAAATAGATAAACTATCTTTTTTTGAAAAAATGAAAATGAAATTTAAAAAATGAGTAAATATATATTTGTAGACCATAAAAAAAGTGTAATAGGAATAGCAAATGAAAATGAAATCCTAGAACTTAAATTTTTTGACAACTTAATAGGAAATATATATAGGGGCAAGGTAGTAAATAAGATTGATGCAATAAATGGTTACTTTGCCCTTTTTGAAGATGAAAATATAGCCTTTATTAAATCTAAGGTTAAATATAAGATTGGGGATAATATAATATTTCAATATGTAAGAGTTCCATCAAATAATAAAAAAGCTCTAGGTAGCACAAACTATACCCTAGAAAATGAATCATACATCCTAAGAAGATATCAAAAAAATAAAAAACCTATCCTCAAAAAAGGTAAGAAAGCAAACAAAACTTTAAAAAAAGAAATAATAGACCGGGATACAGATTTAGAAAATCAAAAGAACTTTTTTCCAAGCCCGAAACTTCTTTATGAGAATTCCTACAAAGACTATTATATTAAAAAAAATAAAGAGCTAGATCTTGTAGAAATAAACGTAGATGACTTCAAACCATTTACAGACTTTAAAAAAACAATTTTAGATAAAAAATTATTATATAAAGATTATTCTATAATAATTGATAACCTAGAAACCCTTACTGTTATTGATGTAAATAGTGGCAGCAAAAAAAGTACCAACAACAAGGATAAATTTCTAGAAAATATTAATCTAGAGTTAATACCCTTTATAGTAAAAACATTAAGACTTAGAAATATAGGCGGTATGATAATAATAGATTTACTAAGAAATACCAATAAAGATGTGATTATAAATAAATTTGAAGAAGAATTAGAAAAAAGTGGCCTCTCCTATGAAATATTTGGCTTTTCAAATATGGGGCTATTTGAACTAAGCATAAAAAGAAGAGGAGATAGATTAGATAAGGATCTACTACTAAGAAATATTATTTCTTAGTTTGAAACTTTCTACTATCTTCTCTTTATATATTTTATCTAATTTTTTTATCCTAATTTCAGCTATTAAAGCTTCGGACTTGCTGTTCATTTGCTTATAAAAAACTAATTTTACGGGTAACCTAGCCCTGGTATACTTAGCTCCCTTACCTAGACTATGAACCTTAAATCTTTTAAAAACATCTGTACTATATCCTGTGTATAAACTATTGTCTCTACAGCGCAATATATATACATAATGACTCATCAAAACAACTCTCCAATCACCTCAGATACTATATCATAAGAAAATCCTTTATTAGCTAAATACCTATAAACTTTTTGTTTATTCTCAAAAGAAAAATTTGAATTAGACTTTTTGATAGCCAAACTCCTGGCTAAGTCATACTCATAATCTTCATCAATCTGACTAATATATTCATCAATAATAGAATCTGAAATTCCTTTTTGTTTTAACTTATAAATAATTTTATTTTTAGGCCACTTATTTATATTTGATTTATCACAGATATAATTTCTAGCAAACTCTTCATCATTAACTAAATTATATTCATACAAAAAGTCTAGAACTCTTCCAATGATATATGAATCATATTCTTCTTTTTGTAAAAATAGCTTTATATCATAAGTGGTTTTTTGACTTTTAGAGATTTTTTTTAAAGCCAAGTCCTTAGCTTCATTAAAAGAATTTTCATCAATAACTTTTTTAAACTCTTTAAAATTAATTTCATCGCCCTCACCTAGATTGAGATCATTAAAAAATTCCACCCTAACTAGGTAAGGATCATTTTCTATATTTAATTTTATTAAACTGTTTTTGCTTAAATAACTTACTTTATTGATAATCATAAAGAATTAATAGCACTATATACAATGGGAGCTATCATTGCTATTGCAATAACTATTGCAAATAATTTTAATAATAATTTTCTATTTTTCATAATTCACCTCTACCTATTATTTTACTATTAGACTATGAAAAATAAAACATAAAAAAAACTTGCATTAAATTTAAAAACGTGGTAGTATATATACTATCAGCGGTAGCGATTGACTCCATATAGTGTAAAATGTTTTTAACAATTGTAAAAAATATTTGACAAATGATTAAAAAGGTAGTACACTATAATAGTGACAGCTTGGTGGGTATGGTCCAGTTGGTTAAGACACCTGGTTGTGGCCCAGGAGGCCGTGAGTTCGAGTCTCACTACTCACCCCATATGCGGGATTGGCGGAATTGGCAGACGCGCTAGACTTAGGATCTAGTGGGAATTTTCTCGTGAAGGTTCGACTCCTTTATCCCGCACCAAATTTTAAGTATCTCTTAAAGAGATGCTTTTTTTTTACATAAATTTAACAAATCACATAAAGCTAGCCAAAAAATCTCAAATAGGATATAATTTATAATAATAGGAGGGATGATGCGAGATTTTAAAAGAGTTATACTAAAATTAAGTGGAGAAGCACTTTCTGGAAATAAAGGCTTTGGTTTTGACGATCAGATGATAACTGACATATGTGAAAATATCAAGGCTGTATCAGATATGGGTGTAGAAATTGCTATAGTTGTAGGAGGAGGAAATTTCTGGAGAGGAAGATCAGGAATTGAAATAGATAGGGCATCTTCTGATAATATAGGTATGTTAGGAACTGTTATGAATGGTCTAAGAGTTCAAGGGACTCTAGAACAAATGGGACTAGATACTAGACTTATGACAG
>Ga0181466_1000918_pt1 | contig 10569 bp, 12 predicted proteins | sample InSIn4gowninarea_FD_119078 | JGI IMG/M metagenome (GOLD analysis project Ga0181466, IMG submission 119078) | Clean room microbial communities from NASA Spacecraft Assembly Facility at Jet Propulsion Laboratory, Pasadena, California, USA -... ... | reverse complement strand
CGATGCTGCTTTGAATGACGGCAATAGAGGAAGCCTGAGATGCTGCAGAGCTCAAAACAGACGCGGCAGAAGACCTCTCCGAAGAAAGACTGCTAGCCAGGGATGATACTGAAGCCTGGGCACTAGCAGATGTTGGTTGAGTGGCAGCAGTAGCAGGAGAACTCGAAGTAGTAGCAGGAGCAGGAGCAGCAGCCTCGGATGTCGAAGTGGCTGGAGGAGGTGCAGCAGCCGTGGAGGAAGAGGCAGGAGCCGGAGCTGACGTGGTAGCTGGGGGTGCAACAACAATGCTGCTCTGCTGAGATGTGACGGAACTGATCTGCGACTGGACTGAAGACACAACAGACGAGATGGAAGCCTCCACGGAAGAGATACTGCTCTGAACTGAAGAGACTGGAGCAGGAGCCGCGGTTGTGGTTACTGGGGCAGGAGCAGGAGCTTGCGTAGTAGTTGAAGAGCCTGCGTTGTTGACATTAGAAGGTGTCGAGATAGGAGCAGGAGCAGACGTTGTGGTAGGAGGTGCTTGGGAAGGAGCAGGAGTGATAACGCTTTCGCTTGTGGTAATGGCGGTGGAAGGTGGAAGGGCAGTTGTGGTTGGGGCAGTCACTGTCACTTCCACTTCAGTGGTGACGGTCGTACCTGAAAAGAGCCTGGTTAGTTTTTGTGTGGTGCCATGAATAGAGGCCTTGTCTTACCTGTAGCAGCACCATTGTTCCCAATAACACCGATACCTTCACCCAGCGTCGTGGTAGTTGCCGTACCATTGCCACCAGTCTGCCTCTTCAACAACTCATTATGGGCCATCTCGACGACCTTGCTCGCCAATGCCGGACTATCTCTGTGTACAGCCTCCATGGCTATTCTTGCATTCTCATATACTCCACGACCAAAAGCGGGATGTAGCTCAGAGAGCAGCTCACGAAGGGCGTGGCCATCTTGCTGGACACTTTCGAGGAGGCTTTGGAAGGTGCCCACGGGAGTATCAGGTGGTGAAGGTCGTAGGTCTGGGATGATGCTGGCGCTGGTAAAGGAAGAGGCGGCGAGGAGAAAGAGAGACAGGCTGCGTAGGGAAGGCATTTTGATTGTGTGCGTATATTGAGTAGTTGCTAAGGAGGCGACGAAGAGGTGTCAGCTTGCTGGTGTAGCCGAAGGCAGAGATATGCAGAGATTGACGTACAAGTCGTGGTTATGATGGATCCTGCTCCTCAACAAAGGTGCTGTCTCTTTCAAGTAAAATCGAAGCCTGTCAAGCGAATGATGGCTTCGAATGCAGAGAAGTGGTTGGTGTGATCCGAAGAGAGCGATTTTAATCGTCGTTGAGCAAGGTTTACTGCCAGCAGATATTGGTACGCGGGGAACGGGGGTCGGAGAGGTTTGTCGGCAAGAGAGATGAGATGGGAGGAGAGGAGGAAGATGAAGAAGGACAAGACGGGAAGAGAAAGACGAGAGACGGAAAGCAAGACGCCAAGGCTGGCAGAAGCGGAACAGAGGGTGCGTGCAGAGAGAGACAAGACGAGGAATTATTAAGGTTGAGTTGGGATGAGGTGAGAAAAGACAAGCAAAGCTGATTGACTGGCTGACTATCTATTCGACGCAAAAACTGGCAGAGGGCGATCTCTTTTTAAAGCTAGAGCTGCTGCCCGCTTGTTTCAGATAGGCAAGAATGACAATAATCCCGTTTTACCGATGATGGGCTTGTTGTTCTTCTAGAATAATACGCCAACCAACTATATTCATTACTCTTCATCAACTGTACTCATCTACAGCCAATAGTGGCATCCTCACTGCTATCCCAATAGAGCCTTTGCATCAAGACATGGCCTCACCATCAGAGCCTTCGAGTCTTCGTCAGCTCACCTGAAAATGGGAGTCCGCAGTGGGGTCCTTTGTTGCCAAGAAAATACCTTGTGCATCGTGCTTCGAACGGTCATTGGCCACAGCCTTTTAACAAAGTCTACTAGACCAAGACAAAAGGCCACTCTATTTTCATACCCGCTAAAGAGACGCCGACCATGCGTACCTTGCCTGTCACTCTTGTTCTTCTCTTCTTTGTCTTTGCGCTTGGACAGTCTGCAAGCTACAGCTGTCCATTGTTATTGCTACACTACTACTCGCTTGTCAATTCTCTTTCTCTAGCAGTTTTTGGTTTCATGGAAGAGCATCCGCCATATCTCGCATCGGGCCAGCCACCACGTCGTGGGTAAGCCCACCAACTAGCTCGCTCCATCGTGGCGTCGCTTCAATGACTTCACTCATTCTCCACCTGAAACACACTCTTTTCTCTTTTCTATTTATTCTTATTCTTATTCTTCTTCTTAGGTTCTTAGGTTCTTAGGTGTATTCTTGGCTCTTTCTAGCACAAGTTTTGTCACTTTCCATCTTTAGGCTCTCCATTATTACTTGTTACTCCTGTCAAAAAGTCTACTTCTTGATTCACCCAACAAGATCGTCAGCATCTGGGCTCGCTCGCTCGCTCGCTCGGTAGAATAAGGTAGCTTGGTAGCTGAAACACCAAAGATTACCAGACCCAAGACCTATCACATCACGGCCTTTTTCATGATTGGCGGACTTTTGACGACGCTCAGGTCTTGGTATTGAAGCTACTACTAACAAGTACAGTACTACTGTATACTAAGCGCAATAATCATGAGCTGGTAGATGTCATTTAATGGAAAGGAATCATGTATGCAAGAAGTCGACCTATGTCTACACTACTACTACTGTTGTTGTTGCTGCTGCTGCTGATGTTGTGGTGTGTGCTGTCCCATTGCCTCTCCTCCTCCACCACCACCACTAGACAACGCCTCCACGCTCTTGTTTTCGTTCCTTCCCTGCGTCTCAGTGGTGTTCAAGACGTTATTGACACTCTGCCTCGACGCTGCGACATCAGCCCTTTGATACAAACCACCAGTTGCGGGTGGTGGCGGCATTGGACTTCTGCCTCTAGGACTCCTCGCTCGATCCTTCGACGCCGACCTATCTCTCCCACCCTGTAATTTCTTGAACCAGCCACTCAATCCTTTTCCTGTGGATGGAGAAGTCGCGAAAGCAGCGGCTGGATTCGTACGACCAGCTCGTTCCTCATCTTCGCGTGCTGGTGCTCGAACAGACGATGTAGAACGATAAGATTCATCTGTTGTATTGCTGATTGCCGAACGACCAGCACTGCCTACTGTGCTTGTGCTGCGTTCTTTCTGATATGCTTGACTGAATGGTGTGGATGTGGGTGTGGCATTCGTTTTAGCAGCTGTAGCTTCATTCGCCAAAAACCCAGTCTTTTGATCCTTTTTCGGACTTGACAATCTCCAACGGCGCTTCGACTTTTGCTTCTCCGCTCGCTCAGATGATGCCTCTTGCTCGTCTGCTGTTTCAAAGGACGAGTACCCATTGTTGATGTCCGCGGAACTGCTCGGTGAATGACCGTAGTTGAGGTATGGGGATTCGCCCTGAAGGCTTGCCTTTGTAGGTGTGATTGTTTGATCTGTCGAAGGATAGTTCTCAGGCAGACGAGGTCGAATAGCCAGATTATCCTGACTTGTTGCAAAGATATTCGCGGCACGATAGTCATTCTGTCCGTCTACTGGTATCTGTGAGCTCTTGCGGGAAGGCGAAAACTGCTGAAATGCTGGAGACGTAGGCAAGCTGCCACCATCTCCAAGCGAATGTGTCGAGCTTTGAGGACTGACAATGTTCTCCGGACGTCGTTTCTTCTGGAGCTTGTTCGGTTTTCGTGCGTCAGTCTTGTCTTCTTTTTCTGTTCCGATGAAAGATGTCCCTTTGACCAAGCTTGACAGTGTTCGCTCTTTGTTAGGCGTGGTCGCAGGCGAGTTTCTGCCACTGTATCCTAATGATGGCGGCATGTTGTCGATGTGTAGTGACTCAATTTGGGAAGTTTGTCTGCTTCGACTTGGGGACCTTTCACTAGAGGCTGGAAGAGGTGCTAGAAGAGGACTCTTCTTTGGCGATGCAGTGTTCGCTGCGAATGCGATGGATGGCCTTGTCTCTTCGGTTGCCGCAGGCGTACTAGTGCCACTTTGCTCCGGGGAGATTACCACGGGTGTGCCAATCCGCTTGATAGTTGCAGTCTCTCCACTGTTCTCACGAGAGAATTGTGCATTCGGTAGAGCAGGAGACAGGGAGTGCTGTGAAGGCACAGTGTTGCTGCGCTGCAGACCGCTGCTCTTTGTTGGAATTATACCAGAAGGTGGAGTGCCTGGGCCGGGGCTAGGAGAAGCCACACCAGAATGTTTAGACCCTCTCGAGCTGACAGATGCGTTTCTGCGTATGGAATCGAGTCGTGCCGCACTATGATGACTGCTAGCTACCGACGCTGATCTGCCAATGAGCTGTTGCGTTCGATTCTTGGGTGTTATAGTGCCACTTTTGGGTTTTGCCGGAGAAGGACTGCCACTTTGTACATCCTGGATTGTCTTTTCATCTGCAGCTGTACCTTGCATACCCACTAGGAAATGATCTTGGTGTTCGATGAGGAAGATAAGTACGTCTTGACTAAGACGATACGCTTCGGGAACCATGTCGTGGGTAGGATGTGATAGAATACCTGGTTGGAAAATGGACGACAAATTCGAAGAGTTCATTCGATTGATTTCTGATTTTGATGCAAATACTGCGAGGAGATCAAGTAGATATAGAAGTAGCTGTCTGTTGAGAGGTGGTAGCTCTGTGATGAGTTGTTGATATGTACGAATAGCTGAATCAAAGTCGAAATTGCTGATTCCTGGCACTTGTCCATTGTTTGCCGCAGTGACTTGAGCATTGTAGGCTTGTAGAGGTTTGCGGAATCGTTCGTAGAAGTTGAGAGGGATGATGGGTTCTGGTAATTGGTTGAGGTATCGTCGGAGAACATTGGCGGCATCATGTACACTGTAACCAGTCCAATCCAAGCCTTTGCCGTACTTGTCTGGTGAGTTGAAGATTGTGACTAGCTCTTTTATTCTGCGCTCGGCTCCAGCTAGGCGGAAAATACCCTCTACATCGATTGCTGCACGAAGAGTATTAGCGTTGTGAAACAGATCTACATCTAGCTGTACTGACCTCTCTCCTTCAGAAACACTCCACACTTGGCGACTACTATCGGAACGTAGCCATAGATGAAGCTGTTACCATCCTCATCGAATAAGGATATTGCGACATTGGCATATCTGACGCTGACCTGTAGAGCTACACCAAAAATGCCAGGATGTGGCGATGGTTCTGTTCTTGTTGTTTAGCTACGGCTCTTTATAGGACACAGTACTTCTTGATCTCTTCACTGACCTTTCTCTTCCTCTCGCTTTGAGGTTTTCTTGAATGTTCTCCACCATGATGCTAGATCACCTTTCTTTGAAGCACCAGAATCTGCTCCTCCTGATGGATCGCCAGGCCCTAGCGCCGACGGCATCTTGCGAAATGCACACTTTGTGCTTGTCCCTCGATTGTTTCTGTACCCCTAATCGGCCGGCATAAGCGCCTCTAATCAGGACTCGAGCGGAACTCCAGAGCTTGTCCGAGTGTGCGAAATAGGTGTGTAAATTAGCGCCTGAGTTGTCGATGTGTTATGGCAAGTCGAGTGCGCTAGATGGGAGTATATTGTATAACCAGAGCGAGCGAAACAATAGCTGTGGTGTTGAGGCTGAGGGACGGATCGGCAGTGATTTACAGTTTCGCGAGGTGTCACTCACGCGCGTCGACTTTCGTGACGAAAATGTGGTGCGCGGAAGCAGTAAATCGTGCTATTCTTGAATACTCGATCGTGAAGTATGTTGCTGAAGCCGCCTGACGTATTGGATGCAATTAGTAGCTAGCAGCAAAGATGCGTCGACACTTTGGAGAGCGTGTGTGAGCTTAGCTCCCCTTGACTCGTAGGGCTGAACCGAGCAGGGTGGCTGTATGTGCACATGTCTTGGCATGGAAAATGACCAGGAAGCCTTGACCCTTTGTAGCTTGCAGAAGTTGAAAGAGAAACAGTTCAGCTTTGATTGATCAGAAGGAGGCATACATCTCATCTTCGCCCGAACTTCAAGCACAGCAACAAGAATGGAATCGTATGTGACCTAATATGCAAGCTGATATCTTCTCACCAAGCTAAATTGCCACTCTTCAGACTAAACCAGGCCGAGCAGGCTGAGCTACAAGCCAGGATGGAGAAGAGACAAATGAAGGACTTCATGTCGGTATGTAATTGGCAGGAAGAAGAGCCGTTCTCGCGTAATTGCTGCGATTATGCACTGTTTGTGGCTAATATTACCCGCAGATGTACAGCAAATTGGTTGACAAGTGTTTCAACGACTGCGTCGATGACTTCACAAGCAAGTCCATCTCATCGCGGGAGGAAGGCTGCATCATGAGGTGTTGGGACAAGAACATGAAGGGACAGGAGCGCATTCAGCAGAGGTAAGTTCTTGATCACGTGACGATGTATTCATCTTTTTCAAACGAGCTTAGAAGGGCTGACATTATTTTGCTTTAATTAGATTCCAAGAGCACAATGAGGCTATGATGGCGTCTGGCGGTCTCGCTAATCGATGAGCGTACACATCTGATCGATGTCGATGAAGCGTAGTGAGGAGGAAAGAAATGGACATGTATGAACCATGCTATGGTGCTAATAGAAATCACGACCAACAATGTCATATTCTGTACTACTAGAACTCCAAGTTTCTACACTCACATACTCAGCTCTTGCTCCAACCACTCCACTCCAGCCTTTACTCCATCCACGATATGCACAGCGTTGCCTCTGTCCTGACCAAGCTCCTCTATCAATGCTTCTCGCACCATGACATCCATACCCGCCATTCCCGCACAACCAAGACACACAGCCCTCAAGCCGCCCTTCCTGACCAATTTTTTCGTAGCCTCCTTCATCCTATCCCTAACCTCCTCAGCTGGCGCATCATGCAAATCCGTAGCATTCAACCCTGTCGTCTCCACACCAGCAAATACATAATTCAAAGCTGACTCTGCTCCAATCTCCTCCCTGGAGTACTTTGCCACAGCCTTAGACAGGAGGTCTTCCCATACTTTGCCAGTGCTGACTATGCCGAATTTTGCTTGATCAGGTATCACGTCCAGGCTTTTCCATATGCTTGCTTCGAAAATGCCAGTGACCGGCTTTTTTGTTGTCTGTATAGCTGGTTGAGATTTCAGCCATGCTACGAGAGGATGGTCTGAGTAACATGCAACGAGGAAGCCATCGTATTTCTGTACATAGTCTGAGGTGGAAAGTGGCCGTATGCAGTTTTGTGTGCTCAACTCGCCATCGGTGGCGTTGTTGATGCTTGGAGGTGATATTGGGTTGGTGAAGTAGTGGAAGTTTGACTGATTGAGGCGGCAGAAGCATACTTAGCGGTTGGTGGGGTGGTCGAGATAATGTCAGAATACCTTGTTAGAACTAGACCCAATGAGATCGACTAGAGAATCTGTCATGGACTTCGTCGAGTTGGGATTGATGATGAGCACATTGTGCTTGTGAGTACAGGACATTTGGGGTACTCCGCAGAATTACATACACTGATGTAAGTGATGTTGTAGAGAACAGCGCACGGCAAGTATCAGCTATCATTTTTTCATGACAAAGGACACGTAAGCGGCACACAGACGACGTTGAAATCATGCATGATGAAGATAAGCAGTAGTGGTGATCCTAGTTGAATTGCTTGAGCAAGTTAAAGTATCTTGTCACGGTGACGACGTAGCTGAGTATCTTAGCCACTTCTCTGCTGAAGTCGATACTGCGGCTTACAAAGCATGCTGCTGTGTAGCTATTGTGAGTCAAAGTGAGCTGCCAGATCGACTTTTGCCCCACTCTAGTACAGTATGTATGGAGTAGTCAACGCCGATACAGTGAAGATCAGTGGGGATTCGTTCTCTTTCCTCTCTCGCTCCGCAATTCTATTCACCTCGATAAAGCATAGATGAAACAGACTTGATTAAGAGCTCGTCAACATTGCATCTGTAATACCTCGCAAACACATTCCTCATCAAGAGCGAGACGTTGTGACTTTTTTATTCCGAAACTCACACATGGCGCGCAGAGCTTTGCCTATTTGCTCGCCAGTTCCAGCCTAGATCTCCTTGGATCAACACTGTCACCTTGGCACATACAACGGTTGCGGGCAACGTGAACGCTCGCCGGAACGAAGGTGATGCAAGGGAAGAACAGGCCAGTTCAAAGAAGAAGCTGCATACTCACCACCACCACCACCGCCCGTTATTGACTCATTCATACTGTTGTGCTGTCCGTCAATGAGCTAGTATAGCGTCTCGGGAAGTCCAAGGCTAATCATATAAGACGCCGTGCTTATCTCATCCTTCAAAATCATATCGTTACGCTCAGAACAAGATAAGCAGAGTGGCAACTTACAAACATCTTGAAGGACATCTCGTCCTCGTTCTGTGACTTCGTCTTTCTGTGTAACAGCTTGACGCATCGACACGGCACTGCCGGCTTCAGCAGTATCAACGATATTAGCAGAAAAAATCAATCCACCAACAATCACAATGTCTTTCTCAGCTACGCGCCGTAGAAGCTCTTTGGGCAAGCTCTTGAGCATGGTCAGCCAACCAGGCAAGCCGGATATTCAAATCGAATTTACAGCTGCCCACAACTCAGACCACACATGGAAGACTGGCGACGAGATCGGTGGTCAAGTATGCATTATCCCGTCTGCGCCAATATCATTTGACTCTATCGAAGTGGCCTTACTTGGACAGACTGAATGTAAGCTAGGAACATCCAAACCAAGCCAGTAAATACTAAATAGAAGCCAAGGCTTCACTGACAGGATGGGAGCTACCCCATATACACAAGCGATCAAAGCAACACACACTTTTCTGAAGCTTGTGCAACCTATACCCACAGCAACGCTGATGCAAATCAACGATATCCAAGCCAACGAAACCAGACTGGTACCATTCACATTTGTAGTGCCTGGTCATGCACTTCCCACTATTTGTCGACACCATACAGAGTCACCTGCCGTGAGAGATGCTCACCTGCAGCTTCCACCAAGTCTTGGAGCCGGTTCCGAGGTACCGTCAGAGGAAGATGGCACAGGCATCACCAAACTTGAAGACTACTGTCCTAATATGGTTACTATTTCATACTTCATCCGTGTAAAGCTACACAAAGCGAATGGCGTTGACGACGAAGGTCGAGCACGTACTAGACTCGTCGCGGAAGAGACTAGAAAGCTTCGCGTCATTCCAGCGACAGCCGAACATCCACCAATCAATATTGAAGGCCAAGAAGAAGAATACTGTCTTCGCAGGGTGAAAGCAATCAAAAGAGGCATGTTTAAACCATCATCGGGTCACTTCATCATGGAGTCCACACAGCCAAGTCCACTGCGACTACCTGCACCAACACTATCATGTGCCAATCTGAACATGGAGTCACTCGTGCATACTGTCGGCACGGTCACACTTCGCTTTGACCCAGATAACGCCAACGATGCCCCGCCAAAACTTGCAATGTTGAACAGTAAGCTCAAAATCCTGACTTTTTATCAATCCACTCCTCTCGAGGACTGGCCAAAACGCACCACATTGATGCACGATTCAAGACGACAAGTAAACATCGACACAGTCAGCCTCTCCAGCCGCAACATGGGCTCGGTGCAATGGCGTCGTCATGATTCTACCACCGGTCCAGCCATCCAGCCTATACCCGCACCACCAACTCACAACGCCAACCCTAATAAACCATATTATTTTGCTCAACTTCTAGTCCCACTCACCCTCCCACCAAATAAACACTTTGTGCCGACCTTCCACTCCTGTCTCGTCAGCCGGATTTATAGCCTCGAATTAAGCCAGGAGTTCAAGGCAACAGGGAATAATCTCAATCAATCCTGCACATTACGCATCCCCGTTCAAATTCTCAGTGAGCCGCGGGAGGGCGCTGGGACTGTGCCAACACCAGCTTATGCCGAGCCGGATGAGGAGGACGAAGAGGAAGTGGGAGATTACTTCACGCCGAGGACGATTGGACCACCGCCACCTTCATTCACAGCGGCGAGCAATGCTGGACAAAACGCTCTTGGTGAGGACCAACTACCGCCGCAATACGAAGATGTGCCACAGCCACCTGCACGGACGAGAAGACATGCTTCGTCTGCATATGAGGATTTGTCACAGCTATCACCCAGTACAAGGAGACATGCTTCCCCACCGTACGAAGACGTAAGTACGAGGATGATGAGGCACGCGTCTCCACCATACGAAAGTGCCTCGCGACAACCTACAAGCATGGTGAGACAGGCTTCACCACCATACGAGGACGTACAACCGGGACTGAGAAGACAGATGACGCCGCAGTCACCACAGTCACCGCGAACGCAACAAGGCGAGAGTACGAGATCGCCGATTCAATTCAGAGCAGCGCCTGCTCGTGTGAACACTGGCAGGAGTGCTATGTTTGATATTGTTAGCATGTCGGTGGGTCGTGGGGAGATTCGATAGCATGTCTATGTCCATGCCCATTGGGTGCGGGGGTATTCGATAGCATAGACGTGGAGTGATTGCTGGAGTAAGAGGTGTGCGATATGTGGTGGTATCAGTGGCAATATT
>Ga0181466_1000912_pt1 | contig 10601 bp, 15 predicted proteins | sample InSIn4gowninarea_FD_119078 | JGI IMG/M metagenome (GOLD analysis project Ga0181466, IMG submission 119078) | Clean room microbial communities from NASA Spacecraft Assembly Facility at Jet Propulsion Laboratory, Pasadena, California, USA -... ... | reverse complement strand
TCTATATACCAGAGTTCAAGAGTTACCGTCGTCTTATAAAACGGACAGTTCTGTTACACTAGGCCACTCTCCCACTACTTGGGGAGTGGCCAACATTCTGGCAGTATAGTCGGTTACAACAACGACTGGGCATGCAGGACTCTTCATACAATTATGATATATGTTACAGGATGTTACAGGGGTGTCTTCACACCGTATTGGCACTTCTGGAGGCTCTTTACTTGGGCAGCCCTTGGGCAGCTCACCCCACTGGTCGGACGGTCAGACCGGCCGATCAACACCTAGCACGCCCGGTGGCTTGTCCGACGCTCAAACAAAATATTGCCTGGTCTGATCGTAGATTGGTGTGTGCATCGCTGCCAAGCTTGTTTTCTATGGTGGCTTCTAGCGTCTTTTTCGGAACATCCACAATTCCTTGGTGATCTTTTGCCGTTCTAGTGTCTGTCGGATTGATTATTTTTGTCGTTGGGTGGGCTGCCGCCATTTTGTCCATTTCTTGCAGAGCAAATTGTGGCGCAGATCTCGTCCAGGGCTCCAATTCTTGTCGGATAGCTCTTTCAGCTTCGATCGGATGTCGGATGGGTGTGACATGTCAGATGGGAGTTTGTATCTGCTCAGAGCACCCATCCGACTCCTTATGTCATAAGGAGTCGGATGTCATAAGATGAAAACATCTTATGTCATAAGATGTTTTCATGCTCTTGGGCCACTTGAGAGGGTGAGTTGGCTCTGGAGGCCTGAACCACCTCTGGTTGAATCTGCTCTGCCATCTTAGTGTTTGGCTGGCTGCTGATGGGCTTGGCCGGATAAATGGGGTAGAGTTCGACAGCAGCCCAACACGTTGTTGTCTGTGAGGTACTGTCGGAGCTCCACACTCTAGTTTGGTGGTGGGGGTAGATGGTTGCCCGCCATGTGTTGCATGGCTTGAATGATTCCTTCTGTTAGTAATGTGATTTCCCTTTTGCTTTTGGATTGTTGCTCAGTAAAGGATCTGGATTCGGTTGTCGGATTGGCAAAGGGCTTCTCCGTGTGCTGAAGCTGAGTGAGTGTGACTTCGGTTTGCATTTGCAGTAGTTGTGTTCTAAGCTCAGCTTTGCTGCTGTGGATGTGCTGTCTTTGTGGTTTTCTACCCATTCTGAGAGCTTTTCAATGAGTTTTTTCTGTTCACATTGACACTTGCTCTGAGTGTCTCGTTCTCTTTTTCTTTGCGGCGGTTGGCCCACTCTTGGAAGTCTGTGAGCTGTTTATCCGCCGACTCTGTTTTGAAGAATTCATGCTACTTCTGCCCTTGTGTTCTGAGTTGCTTGATTTTATTTTGCAATTTGTCCAGAATCGATTGGGGGGTGTCGGACACATCAGTTGTTGTTGCAGGCAAAGGTTGTGGGTGGTGGCTTATTCTTGGCTTCACTTCTGGTGTTGGGGATCTTTTGCAGCTTGGCCTTCAGATTTTTGATTATGGTGACATCCTTGGCCTGTTGTTTTTCGAATTCTTTTCTGTTGGTTTCATACTCTTCCACCATTAATTGGAAAGTTGTGGCTTTATCTTCCATCGTGCCTAGTGTCTTGCCCAACAACATGATCTGTTCTTTTAGTTCTTGGTTGGACATGACATCTAGTGTTGTTGATGACAGAGCTTTAGGTGGCTGTAAGATCAATTCTTTCTGCTTTGGGGGTTCCTCTTTGGCGATGGACTTCCCTTTTTCTAGCCTCTTGATTATAGCCATTGCCTCCTGCAAACTGCTTCTGCAGTTTGAGCTCTGCTTTCGGACACGTGGCTCCTAGCGAGACGGATGATGTTGATCCGATTGTGGTCGGATGCTGTATTTGAATGCTTGGCTGTGATCCGCCTGTGGGTTGTGTGGGCTATGGGGGCTGTGGGGGATTCTTTCCTTGTTGCCCTTGGTCATCCTTTTCATGATCATCTTCAGGTGCAGGTAATGCTAGCACCTTGCAGGTTGGGTGGGGTACATTTAACAATTCTTTGAGTTGGACCATGTTGTGGTTCCAACTTTCTTACATTGCTCCTAATGCAAACTCCTCCCAATTTTCTAGCATGGCTTTGGGTAGCATCATTACTTTTGTTTCTTCCTCACTTTCCAGAGAGATAACTTACCTCACTTTCCAGAGAGATAACTTACCTTTTATCGTTATCAGCTCTAATCTATCTTTCGCAGAGCTGCTTTCTCCAGATTTTCCTTGTACTATTTTTTGTGTCCTAGTGTGGTCATATTATTGATGCGGTCTTCATGTTGTTGCACCTTTTGTTCGGATTCTGCCACCTGAGCCATTAATTTTCTATTGTCAGACATGACTATTGTATAAGCTGCATCCAGGTCCTTGAGGAGTTATCCATTTTTCTAGCTTTCTAGCCTCAGCTTCAGCACTTCTTCTTTGTAGTTGTCCATGACTTCTTTGTAGTTGTCCATGACTTGGACTTGTTCTTCTTCTTTGTAGTTGTCCATGACTTGGACTTGTTCTTGCAGGTGCTTGACTTTTTCTTTCAACTCATCTGCTTCTACCTCTTTTTGATGAAACAAAGGTTGGAAGCAGATTTTGCAATGTAGTTAATGCCTCACTCCATTGTTGCGCCCCTGTTACCGTGTTGTGGTTGTGGCCTTTGCTTCTGAAAAACTTTTCTTTGCTAGTTCTGCTGCTCTTGTTGTTGCCTCGGCCGCTTCCTTCTGTCTTTGGGCCTCCTAAACTTTGGCCTCTCGTTGTGCTTTATCTTGGGCTTCTTTTGCTGCTTTTTCATCCTCCTGCTTTTTCAAGGCAGATGATAACTTCCAACTCTGCTTTTTGATTTTTGGCGTTGGTGTGGGTCTTCTTCAGCATAGGGTTGAATTTTGTGGTTTGGACACCACCAAAATCGAATGTTCTCTTCTTGCCTTCTATCTCGTCGGGTTGGGAACAGGCACAACCTCTAACTTATCTTTGTTCACCCCTTTGGTTGTTGTTTGATACAGTTGGTTGAGGTGGGCCATAATTTTTACTTTCCCCCCTTTCCCCTCTGTTTTCTTCAAGATCTTGTTGATGTTGTTATACAACACCGATCCCCAAGCCACTTGGTGACCTTGCTCTGCCTCCCTGATCAATCCATAGGTTGATCGGCCCATGTAGCTGGACTTGGCCAATAGCATGATGTTTTTGATGAGAAACTGGTACTGGTCTTTCTTGGCATTCTCTGGGCATGTGCTGATGCTGAACTCCTTGCCTTTCTTCTCCCGGAAAACCTCGAGCATCTCCTGCTCGGATGCCATCTCCGCTTTGGTGATGCCTTCCAGGGGAAGGTTGAAGGCCTTGGCCATGAGTTCCTCATTAAATGGAACAATAGTTCCATCGGGCGCTTCAAACCCTTGTTTCTCTACAAGCTCTTGCAGCATACGATCTGCTGTGATGTTCGTCTGCAGTTGCTCCCACGGGAGATTGGCGAGGCCAGAGAGCTTTGTCTTCTTTAGCCACGATATGTGGGGAGATACGTCGGCTGGAAGTAGGTGCTATTGAGGCTCAAAAGTGATTTCCTTGGCCATGGTTAAGGTGAGAGATTGGTGGGCAAGGGGTGTGTGATAGTGTATGCGTAAAGCAAGAGAGCTTGTGCGAAAGAAGAGACAGGCAACAGTGAGGTGTTCTGGGCTCAGCGTGGTGTTTTGGCTTACGGGTTCTGTGTTGGCGTGATGGGACTCCTCAAATTTGGGGGATTCCAGATTATTGCATGGCGTAAAGCATGGTGGGCAATTGAAAATGAGTGGTCGGTGCAGTTCGAGGAACGTGCTAAGAGCGGTATAAATGCCCACGCGTGTAGTTTGAATTTTCCCGCTTCCCAAAATAGACAATGAGGGTATAATAAAATATGCATAAATTTGACAGTAGATTTTAATACAGAACTTATTTTATATAAGTTGTGTGCATTTCTACGTGCTGACAGAACTACACCTATATGAAATGATAGTACCTCATTAGTCGGATTGGCCTGCTTTGTGTCGGATCGACCATCAGGTTTCCTCGTCGAATGTGGTTGGATCGGATACCGGATCGGACCGAGTTGGCAACATTTTGTATGGCCGCAAGTGGAAACCATCCATAGCTTTTTCCACTGTTTCACCAGATAGGGTTTCCAGCGTGAAAGTTACTTCTCCTATCCGTTCAAAGATCCTGGGTCCGATCCAACATCTTTCCAGAGTGCGGACCTGTTTTGGAGTTGAATAAAAGGATATGATCACCAATTTTAAAATTTTTGAATTTGGCATCTCTATCCATCCATCTCTTTCTTCTTTTCTACACCACCTCCGCTGTCCAGGCCGCTTTGAGTCTCCGCTCATCTAACTCCAATAATTTCTCCATCCCGTTCTCAATGGGGATTCTTCCCGATTTAATCTTTTGGATACTGCAATCCGTAAAGTTGGCACTAAGAACTCCATTGGAATGATTGCTTCTAGCCCATAGACGAGTGAGAAGGGAGTTTGACCTGTTGTGGCTTTGAAAGTTGTTCGGAATGCCCGCAAGGCTGAATTCAGCTTCTGGTCCCAACCCCCCCGATTCTCACTGACTATCTTCTTTAAGATTTTCAGGATGACCTGATTAGTGGCTTCTGCCTGCCCATTTGCTTGAGGATAATACATTGTGGACTTTTTGTGTATTATCATGTGCTTTTGTGTAAGTTGTCGGACTACCTCATTAATGAAGTGTCCGCCTTAGTCACTGACTAGCTCAATCGGACAGCCAAACCTTGTCATTATGTTCTCATATAGGAACTTAGCCACCACTGAATTGGCTGAATTGTCCCTTAAGGCTTTGGCTTCCACCCACTTGGTGCAATAATCTGTTGCCACCAAGATGTACCTATTTCCTGTGTTCTTGGCACTTGGTTTGATTGGTCCGACAAAGTCTAGACCCCATTTCTGAAAAGGTTCCAGTGCCAATACTGGTGTGTGTGGCATTCTATCTCTTGCGATAGGTTGCCCTAGCCGTTGACACACATCGCACCTGTTTGCAAATTCATGTGCATCTTTTAGCACAGTTGGCCACCATAATCCTGCTTGCAAGATTTTCCTACCAAGGGTATCCCCATGGAAGTGTCCTCCAGAGATACCCTGGTGTGCTTCCGTCAGCACTGCCTTCTGCTCATGGTCTAGCACACACCTTCTTAGGATGTGGTCTATCCCCTGTATGTATAACTGTTGGGCTACCTCTACAAATTTTTGGCTTTGTAGGGCCATCCTTTCCTTTCATCCCTGCTTGACTGATGAAATTTAGCATGTCGTAATACCAGTTGCCTTCCTATTTCGGACCTGTGATCACAAAGATCTGGGCATCCGATAACCTGCTAGAGTTGTTCCCCATGTTCTATCTGAGATAGGAAATCAGCACCACCACTGCATGCTCATTGCCCGGTGTGTGCACTAAGGTGAAGTCAAACTCCTATAGAATGAGCATCCACCTTGCAAGTTTCCATGTCAGATTAGGCTTATTGACTATGTACAGTAGAGCTTTTGGTGATCCACATGAAACACAAACTTTTTGCCCAAGAGGTAGTGTCAAAACTTGGTCACAGAGTAGATTAGTCCCAACGCCTCCCTCTCTGTGGTGTGGTAGTTCTTTTCTGTTATGGTGGACAACATCCGGCTAGCATAATAGATGGGTCAAAACCATCCGCCGTCAGTTTCTTGCATTAAAGCACTTCCGATGACTAGATCGGATGCGTCCACCAACGAACACATGGAATTCTTTTTCCCAGTTTGGTTCTTGTAGCATTGGTGCTACTGACAGAATTAGCTTCAAAGCTTGGAAGGCTTTGGCACATTGATCGGACCACCTATACACCACTTCTTTCTTTGTTAATGCATATAAAGGATAAGCAATATGTGACAAATACCTCATGAATCTGGTATGCCACTTGATTTGTCCAAGAAATCTGCTTAGTTCCTTTATGTTTGTTGGTGTCCTGAGCTTTTTGATTGCTTCCACTTTCTTGGGGTCTACTGCTAATCCATCCTTGGACACTATGTGCCCAAGTAACACTCCACTTGTCTCACTGTGCAAAGGCACATTTTGCCGGATTGAGCTTCAGCTTTGTTTGTCTGCACTTGACCAGGCAAAGCGTAAGAAGTTGGTGCAGGTGATTGGCTTGTCATCCAAAGACGCTGAAATCATCTACAAACACCCTCATAAAGGTTGTCATAAAGGTTGTCAGATATTCATAGAATATTTCCTAGACCATTCTTTGGAATGTTGTAGGTGCATTTTTCAAGCCAAACATCATCACATTGGAAGCGAAGGCTCCCCATTCTGTGAGATGAAGGCAGTTTTCTCCCTGTCTTCAAGTGCCATTCTCACCTGATTGTACCCACTGAATCCGTCCAAGAATGAATACATTTCATGTCCTGTGCGACTGCATCAAGCATCAGGTCAGTGAATGGTATTAGAAAAGGGTCAGACATTGTTACTGCATTTAGCTTCCGATAATCCACACAAACCCTGAGCTTCCCATTCTTCTTGGGCACAATCACAATTGGAGATAGCCAATTAGCTTTCTCAATCGGATAGATGAACCCTACTGCCAGCAATTTGTCAATTTCATCTTTTACTTGCTTGGCATAGTTTGGATTCATCCGATACCTCTGCTGTCGGATCGGGGTTGCATCTTCTTTAAGGTTGATCAGATGCTGGTAAAAGTTGGGATCTATGCCTTCCATGTCCGAATAGCTCCATGTAAACACATCTTGGTACTCTGTTAATAGATCATGCATCCCTTTTCGGATTTCTGTGTTTAATTTGGCACTTACCTTCAGTATTTTTGGACAGTCAGTTGTTCTGACATCCATGTCTGTCAGTTCATCCTCCTGGACTCTTATGCTTTTTCCTGACAACATTTGTTTGGCCTCTCCGGACTCAATCCATCTTTGCAATTCTTGGAGGGATTCCTCTCCAGTGTTCAGATTGTCCACTTGCGGTAGCTGTTCTTTCACTTCCACCGGCTGGATGTTCAACACAATGGGTGAATACATGGATAGGATGCTATCCACATCCACTTCAAACAGCGGCACAATGTCGAGATTTTCCCTGAGGATCCTTTCCTCCTCATCTTATTTTATGCCTTCTAGCAGGTTCAATCCTTCTGCATATAATGGCATGTCTACTTGCTTGCCCTTTGCTGTTGGCTTAACAGATATTCAGATTTTCTTTTTCCCCTTTCGGATAGTGATCTCATCTGTTTGCCAGTTTTGTTTGATCTTGCCATGTCTCAGCCATGGTCTTCCTACTAACAGCATCTTGTAGGCTCCAACTATCTTCTCCATCTTGAGCACCACAAATGTCACGGGGAATTTGCATCCTTCGATGCTGATCTCTTCCTGTCAGATGATTCCCAATGGGTGGTTGGACTCTTCTCTGGTCAGCCATTTTTACAGCAAATGGGGCCGGTTGCATTTCTGTGATGCCCAGCTCTTTGGCCATGGTCTCAAAGATGATGTTTACTCCGGATCCTCCATCTAACAGTACCCTTGGTACTGTTTGCCCTCTGATTTGCACTGTCACTTCTGTGACTAAGGTGTCGACTTTCGACACTATTTCAGCTCTGACTGTGTGCTGTGCTGGTGGCTGACACTCTACATCCTTGTTCGCATTGGCAGCTTTTCTTTTGCCTCTTCTGATCTGCTCCTGAAAGCCTTTGGATCGATTGTTGCCTATAGTTTGGAACTAAAGTAAGCAAATGATCTATAGTTATGCTCAGCTTTAGATTGATCAGCTCCTCCCACAGCTCAAACTTGGAAACCTTATTGTTTCCTGATGTGCTCGCCTCGGCGGATGAGCTTCTGTTGTCACCCTGCATATACCACTTTGTGGTGTCAGATAGTTGTTCACCTTGTTGGAAGACTCCTTGCTTCCTTTTCCTTTGTTGGGAAGGTCTTTTCCCCCTTGGTACCTCGGCTCGGAAGAGCTTCTGCTTTCGCTTGATCTTGGATTTCCACTTTCGCCTCGTCCAACTCGTAGGTCTTTCCCTACGTCTTCTTCTTCTTGCGCCCTTGGTGCGATTGGAATGGTGTTCATCCAGTGTTCCGATTGAAACACAGTTTTTATACTCCCTTGTGCCATCGGGCATTTCTTCCTTGGCACATTGTCTTCTTCATCACCTGTGTCCAGTCTGAAGTGAATTTTCTTTGCTTTCCTGTTGTCTGCATGGCCGAGGGATTGCTCTTCCTCTCCATGAACCTTGATCTTTTCGAAGGCTATTTCTGCCTTCCTTGTCTCTTCTTCAGTTGGTGACAGACACTTGGGTTGCGTTGTCGGAATCGACTTCCTCGGACCCTGTGCTTCCTGCACTCCCTGGTCACTTCTCGTCTGATTCGGGCTTGCTCTTCCAAGTCTAGCTGTGTGGCAGTCTTTTGCCTTGTTGTGTCAGTCATCTTCTGCATGGACCTTGTCACTACATCGGGCTCGGGTTCTACTTGTTGTTGCTGGATGTGAACCATGTTCACAGTTGGGGTTGAGCTACTATTGCTTGGCTGATCGGACAATGCTCCTTGCAGCTCACTGCAACTACCGTGCTTTTGCCATAGAGGACAGTCAGATTTACGATGTCCTGAGGCTTTGCAGTAGTAGCACTGAAACCCTTGTTCATTTGTGGTCGACCTCTACCCCTTCCTTGATTGTAGTATGGCTGTGGGTATTGTGGAGCTGATGTAGTGGTCGGAACTATGGCATTGACCGTCGTCGGTGCACCCCTGTTCTTGTTGTTGTACCTGCACACTTCTGTGCTATGAGTGAAGGTCTGGCATATTGCATAGGTCAGAAGCATTTTGCAGTCCTCTTGTATGTGCCCTTCATTCTTGTAGCGTGGATAGAATACATCCTTTCTGAACTGGGTTGTTGTGGCAGGTCTTAACACACCTCCTGCATTGAGCCTTGCCATTGCAGCCACATTAGATCTTCCATGGTGACATTTTTGTCACCCTTCTTTTCCTTCTTTTTCTTCCTAGCCTTTGGCTTTTCATCTTCATCTGATTCTTCTTCTTTGGATTCCTCGTTGGACTCGGATTCATCTTCATCCGATTCACTGTCCGATTCTACCTTTTTCTTGGTTTTCCTCTTGGACTTATTTTTATCCAAGATTTCTTCTTCTGACCGCTTGGCTGCTTCTACCATTCCATCAAAGCCAGTGTCTTCCACATTTAATGAGGCTACTAATGACTTTAGCTTTGACTGCAGTCCCCGGATAAACCAGTGTGACATGGTTTTATCCATCGGCCTTTCTATCGGGCTCATCCTGTTTTGGACTGACCTGAATTTCGTGGCATAGTCCTCCACTGGGAGATCATTCTGTTTGAGTCTTCTCATCTTGTCCAGCACAGCAGCAATTGTGAAGATGTCTTCACAGATCGAAATCGGTGCAAGAAGGCTTCTTTCAGTTCTACATAAGTGGTGAAGTGGTCTTCCTCATACTGAGAGTACCACTCCGTCGGAATGTCTCCAAAGGTGGATTGGAAGGTATTCATCTTCCTCTCATCTACCACATTTCGGTTGCAGTTCGTCTTCCATGCGGATTCAAACTTGGCTATGTGTGTGTCCGGATCATCCGTCTTTTTCCCATTGAATCTCGGCCATTTGACATGAGCTCCCTGGTGTGCCATTGGATTGGCTGGTTGCGGTGGTAGCGGGACTCCTCCTAATCTGTTACGTACCTGTTGTTGCTGCTGAGCTTCTTGGAATGCACGAAACAGAGCGTTTCGGATTACAGCTTCGGCATGCTGGGAATTCTGAGGGTTCTTCTGCGCCGGCTTGTTATACTGTAGGGAAAGCGCTATTGTCTGATGAAGATTGATGGCAGCACGACATTTTCTTCCACACTGTTTGACCCGGATGAAGCTAGAGAAAAAGTGAAGTAGAGAGATTCCTGATTGCGATGTTGAGCCTAAGCTTTTTTTTCTTCGGAAACTTCTTGGAGCTTCCCCAGTAGGATTGCCAAAAGTGTTGCTTGCTAGACAACACGACAGTGCAGTCCGACTTGGAGTTGGGAAAGTCGGAACTGTAGATGCCTGATGCACGCCGAAGTGCAACAAATGGTCTACTCACTCACTCACTCACTCACTCAAACACACACACCACTTAGCAACACAAAAGTACACAAGATATCATCAATGATTGTATATTACTCAATGTTACCTGACTCTAATGAATGAGACAGTCTGAATGCTAAGAATCTTCTATATGTTCCTCTCTCTCATTCTCTTATTCTATCTATCTTTTTGTTCTATATACCAGAGTTCAAGAGTTACCGCCGTCTTACAACGGACAGTTCTGTTACACTAGGCCACTCTCCCACTACTTGGGGCGTGGCCGCCGACATTCGACTGCGGAGATTGGCCAGTCGGTTACAACGACTGGGCACGCAGGCCTCTTCATACAATTATAACATATGTTACAGGATGTTATAGGGGTGTCTTCACACCGTATTGGCGCTTCTAGCGGCTCTTTACTTGGGCAGCTCACCACCACTGGTGGTCGGACGGTCGGACCGGCTGGTCAACATCTGGGTCCTTGAATCTTTATAATTGAGATAACCCTAGATTCTCGAGACTATTATGCCTCAAATTTATATTTAGCAAGTT
>Ga0181466_1000586_pt2 | contig 10606 bp, 6 predicted proteins | sample InSIn4gowninarea_FD_119078 | JGI IMG/M metagenome (GOLD analysis project Ga0181466, IMG submission 119078) | Clean room microbial communities from NASA Spacecraft Assembly Facility at Jet Propulsion Laboratory, Pasadena, California, USA -... ... | reverse complement strand
GATCTCTGGGTCACAGACACAACCGAGTGCAATCCGAGTAGATTCCCATCAGAATACCCCTCCAAAGAAGGTCGAACCTGAGAACGCAATCGCCATCTTATCTCGACTGAGCCAACGCCTATATTCTTTATACAGTGCAGTACTTCAACTTGCCAACTCTCCAGATGCAATCGACCAGGCCGATACTGCAGCTCTCCGGAAAGGCCCCTTTGCTGATGACTCGGCATTCCAGAAACTGACTGGTTGGCTTGTGCGTGCTTCTTCCAACGTGAATAATTCATCTGGCAGTGCGGCTGAACAGGATTCGAACACACCCGCAGCTGCTGATGATGGCTGCGCTCTTCTTGAAGAAGTTTTCTCGGCTTCCCAGAAACTTATTGATACTCTTCACTCTCTTGGCGAAGAAGCTTCACGACATTCTCCTGTACCACAAGACGAGTCGCCAGCAGCACCCTTGAATCAGCAATCTATATGCAGCACAGTCGGGAGTGATCGATATCCTCCCAGCGGTTTCTTTAGCGCAACAAACCAATGGTCAGACAGTATCACCAGACACATGGTCATGGCAGATCACATGCTTCTCTTAAACACCTATCTCGCCGCCGTAATGGCCCTGCAACATGCAGTCAATAAGCAAAAGTCATCCAATGAGGCCTCCAATGCACAAGACTTTGCCCTTCCTCTTGGCGAAATGCGTACAGCTATGGTAGTCCAGATGTGCGGCTACCTAATAAAGCGTCAAGTGAATGCCGTAGACGGCTATCTCGCACCAGCAAGTGCCATACCACTATCAGACCTGAGTTCCTCGGATCGAACGACAATGAAAGAGTTGGAAAAGAATGTACAACGAAGACTCGCACAGTTGAAGGAGTCGCTTCCCGTGTGATCTATTGATCATCTGATTGAATCTCTTGGAGGGTGGCAGTTGGGAAAGGACATGTCTCAAGGTCCCTACACTGGCTTCTTGCCAGGCATATGCTGTATCTCAGATTAGGACTTTTCGACGTTCTTGTGCCGATCCCTGTCATCAGACTTTGTCCTAGGGCTTGAAGCTTGGAGTGCCTTCCGCAAACTGCCTATTTCCTCCAAAGTAAAGCCTCCTCGAGTGAGATATGCCTCTACACCATCATACCTATCGTCTAAATGGTTCTTGATCGCCCCAACCCACTCCGCCTTTTTCTCAACCATTGCTCTTACAAGATCAGCCTCGCCTCTAGTCTTGAAGCATCCCTCATCAGTCTGCATATTCTGCACACAAGAAACATAGTCTGCTGAGATGTGCTCTACAGGCACTCTCAACACTAAGAGCATCAAAACAATCAGCAGATTCTGTTCTCTCATCCATTTGCCGCCACAGATCAGGAGGGGATACGTCGAGGGTTGACACAGCAAAGCCTTGAACAAGTCGCAAATCTGCTCGATACCAGTGTCAAGTACCTCAAGACTCTCACAAATGGGACCATGAATCCACATGGCGTCTGTCACAGACTCTGTGACAGAAGGGTTCTCCAAGTCAAATGTGAAGAGAGAAAAAAAGATTTTGCTGCACATACGAAACCTGTCAGCCCAACAAACCCACCCCAAGTATCCAAGAGAATGGGCACATCTTACCACACATTCCAACACGACAATCTCGCCCTGACATTTTTGGTGTACTTTGCAGATCTAAGATTGATTCGGCAGCGAGTGATCCCCAAAAATCTGCTGCTGAGGATACTGCCAGAAGCACCGATTTTGGTGGGTTCGGCACCGATATCAAGGCTTTTGTGCGTGTCGATTAGAATCCTGAGTCTAAAGTCGTTGCGGAGGAGTTCGTTATCCTCGTCAGTCACATTGTCCAGAGATGCGCTGACGTACAATCTGCCAGGAGCAATGACTTTGCATCCTACGTACTTGTTGATCGAAGCACCCACGTCGCGCAAGGAGCCGAGGAAAGGTGATTCTGTCATGCTGGATACATCGAACGTGGTAGATGGGAAGAAATAGGAAACGTGTGGAGGTGGGAAGTCAGTCGAGTATCAGGCAGCAAGGTGCATCTCTGATCTATTCCCGGATCTGGCACCCGACTCCGGCCGGCTGGGCGGTTGAAGGATGGTGTCTAACCTGAAAGCAGGATGGTGTTTGTGTAAAGCATCGAAGGCAGACCTGAAGACTGTTTAACAGTTCCATTAGTAGTATTGAGCAGGCAATAGACAAGAAAGAGGAAATGACTGGTCTGATACGATCTTATACCCTTCTCATATCTAAAAGCTCTATCCTTCCGCATCCCACCAACGTCAAAGTTAAGTTGACGTGTATATCCGTTTCATTCGTTGTTGTCTCATGCAAACATTTGATTCCCAATTGTTAAAATAGTATCCCCCGGAACACCGACGCTGTTGAAGTCATTTTTATGTTGAAAAGATTCTGCTGCCACCCAATAGTTGTACAATATACGGTCGTTCTATGTTGAGAGAGACGACTTAGAAGAGACCATCAATCTCGCCAGTCTCGGCATCAACGTCGACGTTGAGGTAGCCGGGAGCAGTGGGGAGACCAGGAATGGTTTGGATGTCGGCAGCGAGTGCGTACCTGAAAAGCAGTTAGCAAGTGAATTGAAGGTGTGACAGATGTGAAACTTACAGGTATCCAGCACCGGCAGCCATGCGAACGTCTCTGATAGGAACGACAAAGCCTGAAGGAGCACCCTTGAGATCGGGGTCGTGCGAGAGCGAGTATTGTGTCTTGGCGATACAGATGGGTAGGTTGCCGAAGCCCTGGCGAGTGTAGGCATCGACCTTCTTCTGTGCGGTCTCGCTGAACTCGACACCAGAAGCACCGTACATGTTCTTGGCAATCTTCTCGATACGCTCTTGGACAGTGTCCTCGAGACCGTAAAGCAGCTTGAAGTCGTTTGACTCGGCCTTCTCGCAGGCAGAGATGACACCCTGAGCAAGGTCAACAGCACCCTTACCACCCTCAGCCCAGTGGTTGGCGGGAATGGCATCTTCGGCACCGGCAGCAAGAGCCTCCTCACGGATGACCTGGACTTCCTTGTCGGTGTCGGTCTCGAACTTGTTGATGGCAACAACAACCTTGACGCCGTATTGGCGGGCGTTCTCAATGTGCTTCTTGAGGTTGACACATCCAGCACGGAGGATGTCGACATTCTCTGTGCGGTACACCTCGGGAAGCTGAGCACCAGGAGTGATGGCAGGACCGCCACCGTGGGTCTTGAGAGCACGAACAGTAGCGACAATGACAACAACATCAGGCTTGAGCTCGGAAGAGCGGCACTTGATGTTCATGAAGCGCTCACCACCCATGGTGAAGTCGAAGCCAGCCTCAGTGACGACGAAACCAGTTCTCGAGTTGTAGTCCTCGTCAGGCTCAGTACCAGCCAGCTTGAGAGCAAGCTTGTCAGCAAGGACGGAAGAAGCACCGATCGAGATGTTGGCGAAGGGACCGGCGTGGACAAAGACGGGGGTTCCCTCGAGGGTTTGCATGAGGTTGGGCTTGATGGCATCTCTCATGAGGGCAGTCAGAGCACCACCAACACCAATGTCGTCGCAAGTGACGGGCTCACCAGCACGAGAGCTGGCAACAACCATACGGCCAAGTCTCTCACGCATGTCGGAAAGAGAGTTGCTAAGAGCAAGGACGGCCATACACTCACTGGCGACCGAAATGTCGAAGCCAGTCTGGCGGGTCTGGCCCTTCTCGGTGGGAGCCTGGCCAACAGTAATGCCACGAAGATGTCTGTCGTTGACATCGAGGACGCGGCGCCAGGTGATGGTATCGGGGTCGATGTCAAGACGAGCAAAGCGGCGGATCTCTTCCTCGGTCAGGTCATCAGGGTTGGTCTTGTCAATTCCGAGTTTCTTGAGACGGCGGAACATGATAGGCTTGAACTCGCGCTTGCCCTTGGTAGTGGGCACAAGACGCTTGTAGAGAGGGCCGTCTTTCTGGGTGTTTTCGTGGAAGATGCGAGTCTCAATGGCAGCAGCGAGAAGGTTGTTAGCAGCAGTAATAGCGTGGATGTCGCCAGTCAAGTGCAGGTTGAACTCGTCCATGGGAATGACCTGACTGTAGCCACCACCAGCAGCACCACCCTTGATGCCGAAAGTGGGACCTTGACTGGGCTGGCGGACGTTGGCAAAGGCGATGCGGCCGAGCTGACCAGCAAGAGCCTGGACGAGACCGATGGTGGTGGTTGACTTGCCCTCACCGAGAGGAGTAGGAGTGATACCAGCGACCAAGACGTAGCGGCCGTTCTTGCGGTGTTCAAGACGCTTGAGGACATCGAGGCCAACCTTTGCCTTGTATGCGCCGTGAGGCTCGAGTTCGTGTGCTGAAAGGCCAATCTCGGCGGCCAGTTTTGTGATGAGCTTGGGGTGCTGCTTGCGTGAGACTTCCCAGTCGGCAGGGACGGGCTGTTCAAGCTTGAGGTGGAGAGGAGTGATCTTGCGCGACTTTTGGCGGTCAAAGTAGCTGTCGGCAGAGTCGACAACGTTGCGGAGGAGCATGGCCACCGTCATGGGGCCAACACCGCCAGGTACGGGGGTGATTTGAGAAGCGACCTGGACGGCAGATTCGTAGTCGACGTCACCGACCAGACGCTGGCCCGACTTCTTGGTCTCGTCGGGAATGTAGTTGGTACCGACATCAATGACAACGGCACCCTCCTTGAGCCATTCGCCCTTGACGAAGCCAGGGACACCAATGGCAGCGACAACAATGTCGGCTTCTTTGACGTAGCCGGGCAGGTCCTTGGTCTTGCTGTGGCACACGGTGACGGTGGCATCGGCGTTCTTGAGCAGGTAGCTGACGGGGCTGCCGACAATGTCACTGCGGCCGATGACAACGGCGTTCTTGCCCTTGATGTCGACGCCACTCTCGCTGAGCAGGACCATGACACCCTTGGGTGTGCAGGGAGTGAAGAGAGGCTTGCCGCCGCGCTTGGCCAGCTCGCCAATGTTTGCTACACCGAATCCATCGACATCTTTCTCGTCGGCGACGGCCGAGGTAACGGCATGCTCGGAGATGTGCTTGGGGACGGGCAGCTGGACGAGGATGCCGTGGATCGAAGGGTCGTTGTTGAAGCGCTCAATGTGGTAGAGAAGCTCCGACTCGCTGATGTCCTCGGGGTACTTTTCCAAGTCGCACTCGATGTTGGCCTCGGTGGCGGCCTTGAGCTTCATGCGCACATAGGTGGATGAGTCTGAGCGGTCGCCGACCTGGACAATCTTGAGCGAGGGCTTGTAGCGAGGGTTGACAGCCTGCTTCTCGGTGATTTCCTGGTTGATGCGTTCGCGAATCGACTTTGCGATGGCAGTGCCATCAATCTTTTGGGCCGTCATGAGGCGCAGTGTGGTGCTGAAGGCAGCGCGATGGGGGTTGGGAGAGAGGAAGGAAGAGGAAGCAGGACGAGTCACTGAAGTCGCGGATCTGAGGGAACGAAGATTTTGGCCCCGCAGAGCGATACGCCGACCGCTGATCAATTGGCCGTGCATTTGGTCGTTTCCTCTTTTCACCTTCTTCTGTCCTTCTCAAAGAGAACAACAATAGCGACTACCAAAATATCGAGCAGGGAGTGACGGAGAGTCTGGCGTGGGGCAGGCGCGGCAGTTTGGTTTCAATTACATACAATGAGGTAGAATTTGGTGGACTGTGTGTCACACGAGTCTGGGGAGAGCTCGACACGCCTACTTCAAATCTTTGGGCTTCAGAGTCACCCAGTTCACTTCCTGCCACGTCCTTTCACCAGCAGGGCAATGTCTGATGCTGTGCGTGTCTATTGGAGCAGTTTGGATGCCGAGGAAGAAAGTTGCAGGCTGGTGAGTCAGAGTGCTGGTCGAGTAGAGCGCTTTCTGAATTGCGGAGATGGACGGAGAGCTTGATCGGGAAGGCGCGATGACGGAAGAACTGCTTAGTCAGGAGCGAATGACTAGCGAGGGGAAAATTACAGACTTGAGGCAGTCGCAGACGCACGGGCCAAGCATCTCTGAGCGGGCGACGCACATTTTCATAGACACGCCAGCAGCAGCGACGACAGCGACCAGAATCCCACACGACACCGCCACCATGAGACCTATTCTGCTATCCGGTCACGTACGTTTCTCGCTTCAGCTCGCTCTTGTGCTCCCCTCAAACTGACACCTATCGCAGGAGAGAGCTCTGACCCAAGTCAAGTGCGTGTCGCTACCTACGAAAAAAGAGACGGATAGAACACAGCGACTAACCCCAGCGCAGGTTCAGCAAGGAGGGCGACTTCATCTTCTCCGTCTCCAAGGATCACAACGCATGCGCATGGTGGTCACACAACGGTGAGCGCTTCGGTGTCTACAAGGGCCACCAGGGTGCTCTCTGGACAATCGACGTCGACCCGCGCACCGTCCTGCTCGCAACCGGCGGTGCCGACAACACAATCAGACTCTGGGAAGTCAAGACCGGAAAGCTGTTGAAGACTTGGGAGTTTGGAACCGCCATCAAGCGCGTCGAGTTCAACGAGGACGGCACTCAACTGCTCGGTGTCACCGAGAAGCGTCAAGGCCAGCTCAGCACAATCCTCGTCTACGACATCAACCAGGACCCCGAGGGCGAGCAGCCCAATGAGCACTCTCTGCGCATCGTTGTCGACGACATTCCCAAGGTCACAGTCGCCGGTTTCTCGGCCTGCACAAGATACATCATCTCTGGCCACGAGGACGGTTCCGTTACCCAGTGGGACGCAAAGACTGGAGAGGAGTATGAGCGCGCCTACCCCCACGAGGATGGCATGATGATCACCGACTTGCAATGGTCTGCCGACCGCACCTACTTCATCACTGCTTCCAAGGACAAGTCCGCAAAGGTACGACTTCTCTCGATATCTCTTCCACTTCAACCAACCTGCTAACTCGCTTCCCTCACAGCTCATGGACGCCAAGACGCTCGAGGTCATGAAGACATACGTTGCCGACACACCCCTCAACTCTGCCGCCATCACACCTGTCAAGGACTACGTTATTGTCGGAGGTGGTCAAGCCGCCATGGATGTCACCACCACCAGCGCCCGTCAAGGAAAGTTCGAAGCCCGTTTCTACCACAAGATCTTCGAAGAGGAGATTGGCCGTGTCAGAGGTCACTTCGGTCCTCTCAACTACGTCGCTGTCTCTCCCCTCGGCACTGTCTACGCCTCTGGTGGTGAAGATGGTTACGTCCGTGTCCACCACTTCGACCAGCCTTACTTTGACTTCAAGTTCGAGGTCGAGCGCGAGTTGAGATTGTAATTCCAAGGAGAGTGAAAGAAAAAAGGGGGCTTTGTGAACCACGGCATGGCATGGCGTTCAGGGCGTCGTTTTTTTGACAAGGACTGACGATGAACATTTGGGGCCTGAATGATATCACAACTAAAAAGTGTTATTTAGAAGAACAAGAAGAATGAAATGTCTACATCAAGCTCTGTGTGTTGTATCTGTCGTGTGAACATGTCTTGATTCGTCCTGGCTGGAGCAGGGGATGATGCTGCATGGAGCGAGTCCATCTTCCTCCGACAACGCCAGCTACAAACATCACAATCTATACTTCCATCGAGCTCATATATGAAGTCGCACGTCAAAATCAACTTGGGATTTGCTGACTTCCAGCTCAGACTCCATCCCGTATTCATGTGAGTGTTTCTCTTCCACCCATCCATCCACGTTGCGGCGTCGTCGGAGCGGAACAACCATGCCCAAGCAAGTGGCTTGCCCGCAACCTCGAATTATTCCGTAACGACAACAACAATCTCCGGCAACAACTTGGCCATTCTTCTTAAACACTCTTGATCTTTCTCATCATCCTTGACTTGACTCTGACCGCTTTGCAAAAGCTTCCTTCTCTTAATCGCGGGCGTTCTGACGTACTTGCACACATCAACAACCATGGCAACAATTACTCTTCCTCCGCCAAACGCAAAATACCAATTTAGCGTGTTGCCAAATATCTTCAAGCAAGGTCTTCCCGATACTGATGCTGACACTTTTGAATATGTATGCTCTGGCCAGCATCCCAGACCTCTAATTTCTTCGAATCCGTGGATCGTGCTAATAAACCAATCAATCAGGCAAAGGAGAACTTTGGGCTCATCCAACAATCTTACCCTTCTGATGATACTCTAGAAGATGCCAGCGAAAAGACACAATGGCAGAGATTCGAGCATTATATTCGAGAATTGAATAAAAACGCTGAACAAGGTGTCGAATACAAGGTTTTGTATCTGGGTAGACATGGTCAAGGATATCATAATGTCGCTGAGTCGAGATATGGTACCAAACTGTGGGACGTACGTTTTTCTCATTCCCGTCTCGCTGCTGTGAGATATCCAAGTTTTCCGCTCTAACATTATCCGAACAGGACTACTGGGCCAAACAAGAAGGCGACGAACACGCCAACTGGGCCGACGCACACTTGACCCCCATCGGCGAACAACAAGCCCGCGACGTAAACACCTTCTGGAAATCCGCTTTAACGACAGCAAAAGTGCCTGCCCCAGAAGTCTACTACACATCTCCCTTTTACCGCTGTCTCCAAACTGCTTGGCTCTCCTTCCACAATCTCGAGTTACCTGCCGATAAACCATTTCTCCCCATCGTCAAGGAATTGCTCAGAGAAACCAATGGCGTGCATACCTGTGACCGCCGCGGTGCTTCCTCAATCATCAGAAAAGATTTCCCAACTTACATCCTAGAGCCTGGCCTTCCCGAGACAGATGTTTCATGGACGCCCGATCATCGGGAGACACCTGTTGAACATGTGCTCAGAGAACACATTTGTCTGGAACAGATTTTCGCAGAAGACAAAAGGGTGTTTTTGAGTGTTACGGCGCATTCGGGAACGATTGCTGCTGTGCTTGGAGCAGTGGGACATAGACCTTTTGCTTTGCCCACTGGAGGTGTTATTCCTGTTGCTGTTAGGGCGGAGAAGTTGCGTCGTTGATGGGTCTTGTCAGAATGGCGGAGTAGCGGATAGAGGACAAAGAAGAGAAGAGGAAGAAATATAGATGATAGCTCAAATGACCAGATCAAGATACAGCGGTGTGCAATGTCCCAAACCCGGCAAAAGTGTTTTTCTTTTTCACTTGCTGCGGGTCACGGTCTAACGAGTGTCATGTTGGCTCAAGATCTAAGTTCTGGTGGGATTTTGTTACTCAGAGCATCCGACATGGCAAAATGTCAGTACTATGTATGACCTCGACGATGGACACAAACACATGAAAGTTGTACACCTCACGCTTGAAATACGTGAAAATCATGATACGGTCAAGTATAAGAGTAGCAAAAATTGCCATGTCGTTGTTATATCGTTGTCGTTGCATCGTGACTTTGTTGCTGCAGGTATGACCTTGTCAGCCTGCCCATCGGCCATCAGCCGGAGTGGGGAAGCCCCCCCCCCCCCACACCAAGAAATGCACATCTCGGCTTCTCAACAACCACGGAGAAAAGGATACCCAGCTAGCTTCTGAGAAAGATACAAAAAACATGTCCATAAAGTGAATTGAGAATGATAATGGTTATGCCGAATTTAAAAATAAGCTATATAGTAGAACATGCTTTGATACAGCATCAATGAAAAAAGCCCTGTACCCCAAAAGAAAAAAAAAGGAACAAAGGAAATAAAAAGGAGACAAAAGAAAAATAATCTTTCTACACTTGGCTCTCTTTCCACCGTTGTTGTGCTTTGATCTGCATCTTTCTACGTTCTGGTCCAGTCAAAGACTGCATGGCCAGCCCAGACTGCGGGCTTGTCAATAGCCCAGTGGAAGATTTCTCCGCCGAGGATTGAACAAGGCAACACGACAAAAAAGGCAACGGCCTTGGCAGAGGCAGAGGTTAGGCCAGCCGAGACGTTGCAGTAGAGGAAGAGCTTGATGCCGGCAGTATACATGAGAATGGTCGAGACGAGGTAGTAACCTATTTTCCGTCATGATTAGCTGACTATTCTTGAAGAAACGCAGGCAGGGAGAAAACTTACTCAATGAACGTCTGCCGATGGCTTTGAATGCCTTGTTGGACAGAATACGCTTGGTGGTTTCGCTGAACTCGATGAGTAGCAGGATGCCAACGATAACGAGCCAATCGTCCATGCGAGGGTAGGGCTGAGTGCCATCTGCATAGCCAAAACTGCTGCCGCCAAGGTAGCGAGAAGGATGGGCGTGAGCCTCACCGCTCCAGAACAAGTCGGGCAGACCTGCGATCCACATGTACTTGAGACCTGTTCCAACAGCCAAAAAGACATAAGCCAAAGCCCAGTAAGGCATTCTCACACTTCCGCTCTCATTGCTCCAACCGCGGAAAAGTGCTGTGCGGAGAGGAGGGTTGATAGCGACATCGGCAAGGAAAAGTCCAGTAGCCGAGTACCAACCCCAGCTGTTGAACCACCAAGAGCCAAATGCAAACATCAACAGACCAATGATATGCCAACTAGGTCTGCTGAACGGCAAGATAACCATAAAGATGTACACAGTATAGCTCTGCAAGTAAATGGCAGAAGGCACCCACAGAGTCCAAGACGGGAAAGCCAGATTGCCCATCTGCAGAGAGTAATCCTTGGTCACCCACAGCAAATCCCAGATACTGTTGAAACAAGCCAATGCAGAAGCTGGCTT
>Ga0181466_1000907_pt1 | contig 10619 bp, 5 predicted proteins | sample InSIn4gowninarea_FD_119078 | JGI IMG/M metagenome (GOLD analysis project Ga0181466, IMG submission 119078) | Clean room microbial communities from NASA Spacecraft Assembly Facility at Jet Propulsion Laboratory, Pasadena, California, USA -... ... | reverse complement strand
ATGTTTAATAAAGCTCTGCTTAAAGGAGATCCTGAAAAAGCTGGCATCATCAGGCAAACCATCAGAGAAGTTATGCAAGGAGGCGTTGGATAGGCCTCACTACTTGACGAATCAAAATTTTCAATTAATATAATCTACTAAACTTTAACATGAAATACTACCTGATATCCTGGACTGCAGAAACTGAAGACGGCGAAAGCTTCTCGGGAAATGCAACAATGCAATTAAAAGAAGAAAATCCATCGGATGAATTCATTATAGACAGTCTTAAGTCCGCAAATGCGAAATTAAAAGACCTGCGGATTTCCCTACAAGATAAATTGGGCTTTGACACACAGGAAGAATTAGACCATTACGGAAACAGCTTTAGGTAACTGAATTAGCTCCTACTTACAGCAAGTTATCAACAAGCTTAGGGTAAAAAAAGTAAAGCCTTGAAAATTTCAAGGCTTTACTTTTAAAATATAAAAACTACTATTTAATGAATTAGAACGGAAAGTTTCCAGAAATTACTTCCTGTACTTTACTTTTCCGGTATTCCTTCATCATTTGGGGCTCCTTATCTTCGAGCGTAGCGAAATCTACCACACCGGTTCTTTTAGCCCATTCAAAATATTTAACAGACAAGCGGCTTACTACGTCGTGGTTCTTTTGGGCCACGTTTGTAGTTTCTCCTTTGTCTTCTTCCAGGTTATAAAGTTCCCAGGTATAAGATGGCCAATGCGAAACCAGTTTCCATTTTCCTTCGCGAACTGCTCTGTTACCTGCTCTTTCCCAAAATAAAGCTTCAGGGCGTTCAACTTCTGTTTGTTTCCCAAATAGAACCGGCACCAGGCTTTTCCCAGGAAGCGCATTTGGAGTAATTGAATTTAATTTAGCAGGATATTTCGCTCCGGCTAACTCGTAAAAAGTTGGAGCCAAATCAATTAAATGTCCCGTTCCTTTTGCTATTGTTCCACCCTTAATTTTTGAGGGATACCACGCAATAAATGGAGAACTAATACCTCCTTCGAATAAATAATCTTTAAAGCCATTCAATGGAGTGTTGGAAGCGTAGGACCAGTTTTTACTTTGCGACTCGTATGAGCCCATCGTTCCTACCGGGCCAGAATTTCTGATTGCGCCGTGATACCATTTCACCATTTCCTCTGCAGGAGCACCGTTGTCTGAAATAAATATAACAAGCGTATTTTCATCTTTTCCTATCTTTTTCACCTCTTCCAAAACTCTTCCAATTCCTTGATCCATCCGATCTACCATTGCGGCAAACACCTCCATTTTTGCTGCCCACTGTTGCCTCTGGTCGAAAGATAGTCGGCTCCAGTCGTAGATATCAAGGCCTTTGTCAGACAATTTGATCTTATTGTCGACAATGTCCAATTGCTTCTGTCTTTCAAAGCGTTCTCTGCGCAGTTCATCCCAGCCTTTGTCGTACTTTCCTTTATATTTTGCGATATCTTCCGGAAGTGCATGTAATGGCCAGTGCGGTGCAGTGTAGCTTAGATACAAGAAAAACGGCTTATCTTTTTTACCTTCTTCATCCAAAAATTTAACGGCATGTTCGGTAATCACATCTGTTTGATAGTACTTGCCAGCTTCAAGCAGATAAGGCTTTCCATCTACAAAGTATGGCTTTTTCTGCGCTCCCTTGTAATCACCCTGGTCGAAATAACTTCCATTTTCTGATAATAAAGAGCGGTCAAAGCCCCGTTGCCACGGAAAACTTGCGTCTTTTCCGGAAACATGCCATTTGCCAGACATTAAAGTAGTGTAACCGGCAGATTTAAGAACTTCGGCTAGTGTGAGTGACTCTTTATTCAAATAACCTTGATACGCAGGTAAACCTAAGTCGTTTGCGAAGTAGCCAACGCCCGCTTTATGCTGATACTGACCAGTTAACAAAGACGCTCTGGTAGGAGCACATATCGAATTATTGTAGAACTCTTTCAGGCGCAAGCCTTCTTTAGAAAGCCTGTCCAGATTAGGTGTACTGATTTCTGATCCGTAGGCACCGATATCTGAGTAACCCAAGTCATCGGCCATAATTAGTATAATATTTGGTTTGCCTTTGGAAGTGCTTTGAGAAAAACCATTAAGACTAATTGCAGTCAGTAATAAAATAAATATCTTCTTCATGATTTATACTTTAAGATTAGTCGTTTGCTCTGTTAGTTGAACTTTGGCTGCTACCACCTGCTGCGGCTCTGTTACTTTGCTGAACTAAAGGACGCAAAAGATTGTAATCGACAACATCGTTTTTTGCTGCCCATTTCTTGTATTCGGCAGAAAGTTTTTGCACAATTTCCGGGTTAGCAGAAGCAACATTGACATTCTCTGCCCTGTCTTTTTCCAAGTCGTACAATTCATACTTAGCATCCGGACCTCCTGGAAAAACGAGTTTCCATTTACCATCGCGAACTGCTGTTTTTCCACTCCTTTCCCAGAATAGTGGCTCACCCCTGTTTACGGTATTTGCCTGACCCGTTAGCAAAGGCACCAAACTTCTTCCCGCAAGCGGATTTGATTGAATGCCATTATAGTTAGACGGATATTTTATTCCAGCCAAGTCGTAGAAAGTTGGAGCAAGGTCGATTAAGTGCGCCGTTCCCTGAGCAACTGTATTTGCTTTTACTTTCTTAGGATACCAGGCAATAAAAGGCGCACTGATACCTCCCTCGTACGGAGAGTCTTTGTAACTTCTTAAAGGCGAATTACCAGTTTGAGACCAATTGCTATTTTCATACTCGTATGAACCAGCAGAACCAACCGGACCGGTGGTACGCTGAGTATAAATTCTGGTGCTATTTCCGCCTTGAGCTCCATTATCAGAAATAAAAACAATCAAGGTATTTTCATCTTTCTTCAGCTGCTTCAGCTTGGTGAGCACTTTTCCCAGACTCTGATCTACATGATCAATCATCGCCGCAAAAACCTCCTGACGTCTTTGCCAGTATTGTTGCTCATCGTAAGTCAACTTGTCCCATGGCTTCACCTGTTTATCGCGTGCTGTAATTTTCTGAGATGGGTCGATAACACCTTTTTTTATCGCATTTTGATGTCTTAAAACTCTTAAAGAATCCCAACCCATGCTATATCTACCTTTATACTTAGCAATATCTTCTTCGGTAGCTTGTAAAGGCCAGTGTGGCGCATTAAAAGCCAAATAAAGGAAGAAAGGTTTATTTTCTTTATTCTGTTCATCCAAAAAACCTAATGCGTTGCTGGTAATCTCATCGGTGAGGTAATTTCCCGGTTTTAAAGCATAAGGCTGATTATTTTTTATCAATTGAACAGTTTGCTTACCAGTCTCCCCTAGCTCGTAATAATTGCTGGCGCCTCCTATGAATCCAAAAAACTTGTCGAAACCCCGTTGATTTGGCCATTGATCTTTATCATCCCCTACATGCCACTTACCCGACATCAATGTAGAGTAACCTCCCTGCTTCAAAACCTCAGCAATGGTAAGAGACTCTTTGTTCAAAAAACCCTGGTAAGCTGGAAGACCAAGGTTAACGTTAAAATAACCGACACCAGCTTTGTGCTGATACTGTCCGGTTAATAAGGACGCTCGCGTTGGTGCACATATCGAGTTATTATAAAACTCTTTCAGCCTCAGCCCTTCGGTGGCTAGTCTATCTAAATTTGGCGTTTCAATTTCGTTAGCTCCATAGGGACCAATGTCTGAAAAGCCCAGATCATCTACCATAACCAGGATAATGTTAGGCTTGGAGCTTTTTTGAGCAAAAGTATTCTGTATAGAAAGCAGACAAACTGCCGCTGCGAATACTTTAACTACATTTTGGTATTTAAACGAGTACTTCATATTTGAATTTGTGAGAGTTAGAAGCCAACCCAGTCTGGGTGTTGTTTAAGTTTCGGATTTAAGTTTAGTTCTCTTTGTGGTGTAGGAAAATGTACATGACGGGGAGCCGCCAAAGTTTTACCGGCTGCTTTTAATACCTGAACGTAGTACTCAGGTCCTCTTCTCGCCAAATCAAACCACCGCTGATATTCAAATACAAGTTCCTTACGTCTTTCCTGAAAAACAGAGTCACGGAATTCATCTTTTGATAAAGCAGGTGCGATGTCTTGAAGTCTTTCTATTCCCGCCCTCGACCTAACCTGATCTATTGCCTGGTAGGCTTCAGCAGTTGGCCCTTGCACTTCGTTTAAAGCCTCAGCATAAATAAGAAGAACCTCGGCATAACGAATATAAGGTAAATTTTTAGAAGATTGATTTTGATTTCCCACCACTGCAGGGTCATAGTATTTATGAAACTGAGGCGCTGCCAAAGTGTAGAGCTGACCGTTTACCGGACTAGTAATTTGGGTAACAAATGTTATGTCTCTACGCTTATCGGTAGTGCTAAAACTTTGATATAACCCACCGGCAAGATTTAGTGCATCAGCATAGTCGCCATTAATTCCTGGAACATCTGCAGGAGCAGAACGACTTGCAAGGCTGTTTCCCTGATAACCTGCGTTTCCTCTAAACTGCACCGAAAAAATATGCTCTTTTCCGTTCTTCGTAGCTACATTAAACACGTCCGAGAAGTTTTCGAATAACTGGTAATGCTGGCTATCAATAACTTCCTTACTTTTCTCGGCAGCTAAAGCCCAATCTTTATGAGTTAAATACACTTTAGCAAGAAGGCTTTTTGCCGCACCTGAAGTAGCCCGGCCAATATCAGCTGGGCCATACTGGTTTGCAGCCGGTAGTGCCTCTGCATCTTTTAAATCCTGGATAATCTGATTGTAAATCTCATCCTCGCTCGCTTTTTCCACATACAACTTTTCTGGTGTAGCTTCAGTGGTTTCATGTAAAACCAAAGGCACTCCTCCAAACCATCTTACCAAATTGAAATAGTGAAGAGCCCGAAGAAATTTTGCTTCGTTTATCAATCTGGTTTTTAGCGTCTCATTAATTTTAGATGGTTCAATCAAGGCGATACGGTCGATAGCAACGTTAGAAGCACTAATAGCGTCGTAACTCTGTTTCCATAATTGCTCCATCCGGTCGTTGGATGAATCGTGTGTTAGCCCTGAAATAGCTCTAACATGAGCATTCCTTGCGCGCGGGCCAGCCGAATAATCATCGGTTGCCATTTCGACACCTATCTGAATTAAACTATTATATAACGACTGACCTGTTTCATATAACTTCCGGTACGCAGCGGTGACCCCGGAAACAGCTTGCGCTTCGTCGTGGTAAAACTGTTCAGTTACCAGGATTGCTTCTGGTTTTTCATCAAGCTTTGAGCAGGATATGGTTGTAATAGTGACCAGCGCTATAATTGTATATATAAACTTTTTCATGTAATTATCACGTAGTGGTTTTTAAAAAGAAACTCTTAAACCTGCGGTAACTGTTCTCGCAACCGGATAGATACCGGCATCTGTACCTGGAGAAACATTACTTCCTGAAGTAATTTCCGGATCAAAACCAGTGTACTCTGTCCAGGTAAGCAAGTTGTAGCCCGAAACGTAAATGTTGATATCGTTCAGGTTTATTTTAGCCGACACAGATTTTGGTAAAGAATAACCCAGGGTGATGTTTTTAAGTCGCACGAATGAACCATCCTCAATAAAACGGTTAGAGAAAACTGGAGCCGGATCTAGCTTAGCTCGAGGCAGTTGCGGGCTAGGGTTAGAAGCTGTCCAACGACCTAAGGCGTCTACTGATGCGTTTTGCTGACCGGTAAAGAGCTCGAGATTTTGTCTGTTTGTATTCAGGATTTCATTTCCCACAGCTCCCTGGAAGAAAACTGAAAGGTTAAATCCCTCCCAGGCAAAGTTATTAGTGAAGCCAAAAATGTAATCAGGTTGTGCATCGCCAATAATGTCTTTATCCGCAGCAGTGGTAAAAATGCCGTCTCCGTTAAGGTCTTTGTAAAGGCGATCTCCTGCTTTAGCAGCTGCCGCTCCCGAAGCTGTAAACTTACCGTTTGTTGCTTCCTCTCCGGCTTGCAGAATACCATTTGTTATGTTTCCGAAAAAACTTCCAAGTGGCTTACCCACACGAATGATATAGTTCCCACTTATGTACGAACTCGCTCCGTTTCCGATAGTGAGCACTTCGTTTCTGTTAACAGAGAAATTGAAGGAAGTATTCCATTTTAGAGCACCAGTCAGGTTATTGGTATTCAAACCTAGCTCAAATCCCTTATTTTGAACAGAACCGTAATTTTGAAGAGAAGAGGCATAACCTGAAGTCCACGGCACTTCTACATTCAGTAGCAAATCTTTAGTTTTCTTGTAGTACCCATCCAATGTAAGCTGAACCCGGTTATCGAATAAACCTAAATCGATGCCCGCATCATATTGATAAGTGGTTTCCCAACCCAGTTGCTGGTTTGGAATACGGTTTGGAGCAAAGCCGGTAATAATATTATTTCCAATGACGTACGAGTAACTTCCAAGGGTAGCAAGCGATTGATACTCCCCTATTTCCATATTACCTGTTGTTCCGAAACTAGCTCTTACTTTTAGATCTGTTATCGATTTCGAGAAATTCTGAAAGAACTTTTCATTACTTACTTTCCAGGATACAGCTGCTGAAGGAAAATTACCCCATTTATTACCAGCGCCAAAGCGGGAAGAACCATCACGTCTTAAGCTCGCAGTGAAGTAGTATAAGTTATTGTAGTTGTAGTTGATACGCGCCAGGTAAGAATGTAAAATCCACTCTGTATTGTCCGATCCTGGCTTAACCAATGTTGAGCCGCTTCCTAAACCATTGTAGCTCAAATCATCTACAATAAAATTTTGCGCTCCTGCTGTAAAGCTCTCACGGTTGTATTCTTGCTGGGTAAATCCTGCAAGGGCATTGATGGAGTGACTTCCAAACTGACGATTGTAGGTTAGTGTATTTTCATTTAGCCAGGAGTACGAATTTAACGAACCTCTTCCAGCTGCGCCATTCGTTAAGCTACCCTCGTAAATATTTCTGGGGATATAACTCTTTTCACTGATATTATTTACGTCGGTACCCACGAGCACCTTTAAATTCAAGCCCTCAACAACCGTATACTCCGCAAAAGTGGTTCCGAGTAAGCGATTGGTTAGAGCCCTATTCTGCTGTTCAGTTATAGTTGCTATGGGGTTAGCGAAAATATTTTCGAAGGGATTTCGAAGCGTATACGCTCCATTTGCTTCATAAATTGTAGCAGTAGGAGGCATAATCAACAGGGAATTAATAATCCCGGCAGGAGCAACATTTGCATCGGAACGGCTTCCTGTTAAACTAGCACTTAATTTAAGCCTTTCGAATGGTCTGGAATCAACATTCGCACGGAAGCCGATACGTTGGAAATCAGTATTTTTTATGATCCCATCCTGGCTCAAGTAGTTTCCGGATAACAGGTATCTTGTTTTCTGATTCCCGCCGCTAACGGAAAGCTGGTGATTCTGAGTTGGTGCCTGCCGGAAAGCTGCGCCTTGCCAATCAGTTCCTGCACCTAACTTATCAATGTCCGCCTGAGATAAATATTGAAATTCCCCCTTGGCTGGATTAGTATCAAATAAGGCAGCATTACGTAAAACTGCGAATTGCTGCGCATTAAGAACGTCAATGCCTTTTCTCAGCGATTGTATTCCGTAGCTTGTTTCGTAAGTCACGTTTGTTCTATCGGCTTTGCCTTTCTTGGTAGTTATGATTACTACACCGTTTGCTCCTCGAGAACCATAAATAGCAGTGGCCGAAGCGTCTTTTAATATGTCAACGCTTTCGATATCTGCAGGATTTATGCTTGTTAATGGATTAACTGCTGTTCCACTTAAGGTTCCTGCAGTTACTGTGCTGTTGTAGATTGGGAAACCATCGACAACATAAAGTGGCTCATTTCCTCCCTGAATAGAGCTGCCTCCACGAATTCGTACACTTACTCCTCCTCCCGGCTGACCTGATGTCTGTGTTACCTGAATTCCCGGAGCTGCACCTTTTAAAGCCTGGTCAACAGAACTTACGGGTTGCTTAAGAGCCTGTTGCGATACTGAAGAAACTGCACCAGTTACATCTGCTCTTCGTTGGGTTCCGTAACCGACAACTACTACGTCGTTCAGCTGGTTTATTGCCTCTTTTAAGGAGACGGTTAAAGGACTGCCTGTTGCTACGATTTCGAGTTTTTCGTATCCAACGTAAGATAGAACGATAGTGTAAGGAAATTTCTGTGCAGTTCGAAGTGTGAAGCTTCCGGTGTTATCGGTCGCTGTCTGATTTGTTATGCCTTTAATTTGCACAGTTACTCCAGGTAAACCTTCTTTGGTTCTGGCATCTACTACGCGTCCTTCCAATACTGAGTTAATAACAGGGGCGGTAGGATTTTGACCAAAGGAAATAAATGGAATTGCAACTAGCAGGAATAATCCAGCGTAGCGGCTCGATTTATTAATTATACTTTCGACTTTGATGGTTTCAGCAGACATACGAGTTCCCGAGAAACCAAAAAGCACTTCTAAGAATGGAATAATCCCCGATCTTTCCCGGTAATTATTTTTCATATCTTTAAACGGTTTTTAGTTAATGATTTAAGTTGATTGACGGAAGCCAGATGAAGAGTCAGTGGTGATTGGCGTTACTAGCTGATTCTACATCGACAGGGCCGGTATTTATTACCGGCTTTTTTTATACCTTTTTCATGACTGTGAGAGATTAAGATTAAATTAAAAATTTGATTAGGCGAGAGAAGAAGACTCACTATCAGCAACAGTCTGGGGGAACTTTGCCGACTACCATAACAAAAGAGTGGTGAGAATCTTCTTTTAATTCAGTAAGTTTTAGTGATGTGTTCATAATAATTTTTAAAATCCTTTATCAGAAATCAACCACACCTTTCCTCCGGGCACACGACAAATATAAATAAAATATTAAGTCTATCAAATTTATAGAGTAATAGTGAAAAAAAAATTATCTCTTTCTTTTCTCTTCGCCTTGAAGCTTAAACTATTTTAATTGCAAAGTTTGAAGGTAATTTTTCGTTAAATACCTTAACGACTCGAATATTTCGACTTAATCTTCTAAAAACAGCATTTATCAGGCTGTCTTTAGAAGATAATTAGTCCATTGATGTTCTTCGCCCCCCATTTGTGAATCTAAGCAACAAACTTCTAAGGTGTATTTTTAAATTCAGCACTAATTTTTCACTTAATCACTCAGTTTTTACTCCCTCAAAGCCCCAGTGACATTTTTGGAGTTGCTGTTTTTAATCTACTGACGGCCTTAGAACGGCTTTTTCAGACCTAACTTTAAGGGTTGCTGGCTTTAATCCCTTTGAGGAAGCTGTTAGCGTAATTTCTCCTGGTTCTTTTGTAGTTTGAATAATAATTTGAGCTAAACCGCTGAAAAGTTTACGTTTCCACTGAGGTGCAGGAGTAAACAGTTGAACAGTTCCGGGGTCGGTGTTAACATTATCCCAATCATATTTTTTTGGTATTGGAGTCGCTATGATTTCTATAGTGTTTCTTCCAGGCTTCAACATTGAAGTTGTAAGTTTAAAAATGTTTCCTGCTGCAGACTCGTTTAAATCTTTTCCCACCTCTTTTCCGTTTACGTAGACAGATTGTGAGCGCCCAATACTTTTATAGAAGAACGTTATTTCTGCAGCGTTGAAGTTTTCAGGAAGTTCGAAAGAACCACGATGGATATAAGCCGGAGCGAGCTTTTTATAATCGCGGGTTTTAAAGGCATCAGTCCATCCCTCGCCTCCACTTTCACCTAAAACCTTTAACCCGTCTTCCATGCTCTGCAAGGCTTTTTCCTTCAAATCGACGATGTTAACTGTTTTAATTTCTTCAACGAATTTTTCCTTCTCCAGAGAGGTTTGCTCTCCATTTCCTACTCCGATGATTCTGCCCGGACCACCAAGTTGAAACGAGATTTCGTTAGTTGCCGTTGGAACCGATAATTTGTTTTTGTCGTTAACAGCCACAGTAATAACGGAAATATCTTCTCCATCCGCTTTAATAGAATTTTTATGCGGAGTTAGGGTAATGGTGGCAGCTTCTTCAGTTGTTTTAACCACTTCGGTAAGAACCTTTTTTCCACCTTTATATCCGACTGCTTCTAAGGTTCCTGGTGCGTACTTTACTTTCCACTCCAGGTGACCGTTCAATTTCATGGACTGTTTTCCGAGGCTTTTCCTATTAAGGAAAAGTTCAACTTCATCACAGTTGCTATATGCCCAAACATCGATTTCTTCTCCTTCTCTACCCCTCCAATTCCAGTGAGGCAATAGATGCAATACTGGCTTATTTCCCCACCAGGAGCGTAAATAGTAGACATTGTCTTTAGGAAAACCACACAAATCCATCATCCCAAAATACGATAAGACTGAAGGCCATTGATGAGGCGTGGCTTCTCCCCTATAATCAAAGCCAGTCCAAATAAAAATTCCCGCCATGTGCGGTCGATTAGCGTAAAAATTCCAACCTTCTTCTATACTATAAAAAGATGGACGAGGTTTTTTATCATAAGCTGCAATGTAATGCTTCTCCTGGTCGGATACATAGATTCCTCTGGTGGCAAAAGTAGAACCTTCTTCTGTTCCCATTCCTGGTTGCTGAGGAAAGCGTTTTTGGTGCGCGTCTATATCGCCATTGCCTAGGTAGTTGTATCCCATCAC
>Ga0181466_1000906_pt1 | contig 10626 bp, 6 predicted proteins | sample InSIn4gowninarea_FD_119078 | JGI IMG/M metagenome (GOLD analysis project Ga0181466, IMG submission 119078) | Clean room microbial communities from NASA Spacecraft Assembly Facility at Jet Propulsion Laboratory, Pasadena, California, USA -... ... | reverse complement strand
TGGTTCTATCACAAATTGAAGGAATTGACTTTGAAGAGACATTTGCACTAGTGGCCCTTATGGAAGCTATCAGGATGTTCTTGGCATTTTCTTTCTCAAAAGGATTCAAAATCTATCAAATGGTCATGAAATCAGCATTTCTAAAAGGGAAACTCAAGGAGGAAGTCTACATGGAGCAGCTAGAAGGTTTTGATCTAACAGCAGGAAAGGACTTAGTTTGTAAGTTGAAAAAGGCTTTATATGGGTTGAAGCAAGCTCCTAGAGCTTGGTATGCAAGACTATATCACTATCTACAACAACAAGGCTTCAGAAAGGGAGTTCCTAGAAGTAATCTATACAGAAAGATAGATCAAGCTAAGTTACTAGTTGCTCTTGTTTATGTCGATGATCTGATTTTTGCTAGTAATAATGATGAAATGAGCAATGAATTTTATCAAAACATGTCAAAATAGTTTGAGATGTCAATGATAGGAGAGTTGTCCCACTTCCTTGGACTTCAAATATCTCAAACTAGAGCATGATTGTGTATATCTCAAACCAAATATCTAAAAGATATGCTAAAAAAATATGGAATGGAGGATTGTGCACCCATGAGCACACCTATGACCACAAACAAAAAACTAAGCAAGGATGATGACTCCCCTCTAGTAGATGAAACTCATTACAGGTCAATGATTGGAGCCCTTCTATACTTAATAGCTACATGACCAGACATAATGCAAGCAATAGGAATGGTGGGAAGATTTCAATCTACTCCCAAACAATCCCATTTATTAGCTGTAAAAAGAATTCTCAGATATCTGAAGGGAACTTTCGATTTCGGTCTTTGGCATCCAAAGAACTCAACACTAACTATAACTGCATTCACCGACGCTGATTGGGCTGGAAGTATAGATGATCGGAAAAGTACTAGTGGAAATGCATTCTTCCTAGGAGATTGTTTGGTATCCTGGCTTAGCAAAAAACAGTCATTCGTATCATTATCCACAGCCAAAGCTGAGTATATTGCTGCAATAGACTGTTGCTCTCAGATACTATGGATGAAGGAAGCTCTAAAAGATCTCGACATATGTATAGATCTACCAATTACTATTTATTGTGAAAACACAAGTGCTATCACTCTCAACAAAAATCCAGTGATGCACTCAAGAACCAAACACATACCAATCAAGTATCATTTCCTCCGTGAGCAAGTAGCTGAACAAAACATCATCCTAGAATATATCAGTACAAAGGAGCCGATAGCTGATATTTTAACAAAACCTCTTCCTCGAGAAGCATTTGAACATCTGTGTCAAAAGATGGGGGTTATTCTTTATCATCAGTCAAGTTCATTCATAAAGATGTAGCAGGAGAGAGGGAGCAGTTTGATAGGGGGAGTCCATATGCATTCCTTTGCCATTGATGTCAAAGGGGGAGAGAGCAAAAGAATATTGCCATCAATAATAAAGGGGGAGATTGTTGGACATAGATTGTCATTGATGTCAATAAGGCAATATTCGAGGAGTAGACAAAACGGAGTTAAGAGGAGTAGACGAAGCCAAAGAGGAACAACAGAACAGAGCCATCAGAGCAAATGGAGAGCATCTGTCACAGAGGTTTTATTATCACAGAAGTTTTGTTATCATGGTGAGGTTGTGTTGCACGATCTTTTACTCTCCTTGAAGCTATGGTGTGTAGAGGAGTAGGAGGAGAAACCATGGCGGTCGTTTTACCACAGATCGAAGTGAAGCTTTTCAATTACTGGATGTTTAAGGATGTAGAGATGGATGACAGATACAACATGACGGGCATATCCAATAGCTACTAGGTGATAAAGATGTGTGGAGGTCATGAGCCATTAGATCTCCACGTGGCAAATCCAATGACTATCATGCAGGAAATTCGCGTGGAGGTTAACGACCGGGGGACAGGCAATTTTGCGGGTGCATGGTATTCCTCACATCACGTTTGGGCCCAAGGCAGTTTTCATATATGGCCATGTGATCCAGTTAATGAACAACACGTGGCTGAAGTGATGGGCACGAAACTGCCGCGATTGCGCGTTAACGTGTGAGCACTTAACAAAGGCAGTAGGCTCGATCACTGTTAGATCAAGTGGTAAATGTAATCAACAATGAGGAGCTACACAAGGTTTAATGTGCAAGCAAAAGGCCGTAGCGAAGTGGGAACCATTGGATGAGGGTGATCAACAGCTATGATTGTGAATGCGTCAGAGGCTAATATGGGCGTGATTACGTGTTTCTTTTGGAATAAAACATAAACAAAAGGAAATTGTAGCTCATTACATTTTATTGTGAGGTAATACTTACATCTTAGAGGTAAACGTTTGCGATAGGTTTTTCTAGTTTCATTAGACTTGTACAATTTAAAAGTCCAGCTTGGTTCTATGGAAAATGGCTTGCACTCTGTTTAATATGTACATGCCTACAACTTCTTCTACCTGTTCGACTTTAATATCTGGTAGAAATAAATCTTTGTCTCCCTGTGAAAAGTGAATGTGGTCCAAGGTGGGGTTCTGGTGATAAAAGGAGGTCACAGCGATCAAGGAGGGAAGCTGAAAAGATCAAGTGAGTAGGAGGAAACGACAACGACAGAGGAGGAAACCTAAGAGATGGTGTAAGTGGAAACGAATGGACAAAGGGATGGGAATGTATAAAACAATAGAAACAGAGAACTGTTGGTGCAGTGATGGTGGTGAAGAACCCGAGGGTGACATAGTAGAAGCAACAGAGGCAGGAGAGCATGAGTGAGACAATCTTAGCTGAATAGAGTGTAGCAGCATACCTATTTATATCAAGGTTGGGTCGGAGCCTCAGAACTAAACAGGACTGAAGTCCTTGGGGTAGGTTCTCCTAAGTGCAAAACCATAGCAAAACAGAGTTGGTGCTTTGGAGGTTGGAGCCTCACTAAAGTCCAATTTGGAGCTTGGCAACTATTCACAGTCAGATTTATACTTATATTGTATTTATTTCTTTGCACTATCTTGAGTTTTAATAAAAGCATTAAATTCAGCTGTTGATTTCTATGTTCTTTGTATACATATACATATCTATATACGTTGTTGGCAATCACTAGAACAATTAAAAATAAAGAGTAAGAAATATTGATTCACCCTTCCTTCTCAGTATTTCCAACAAAAAATGAGTTGATGTCGAACACCACACAATATATTTCGATCGAAGGCCATTGAGGTAAAACTTTCAATAAAAGCGAGGAAAATTTCCATTAATATATGAAGGAACCGAGGTGCCAAAGGTGTGTTTCAAAGTAAACTTCCCGGATGATGTGTTGTTGTTGACAGGAAGTGACCTATCATAAGAGGGACTTGATGTATCCCCGATCAACAATACAAAATAGGTATGATGATTAAGATAGAATTATTAGGATGATGCTAAAAGGGAACTAGATTAGGAAAGGTAGACATGAATTGAAGTCTTAAGAGTTATTGTAGTAGAGATCAACTAAATGACTTCACTTGAACAAATGGGTGACATTCAATGGTGTTGGTAGCATTGACCCAAAACAAAAATGGAGGCTTTGAAAATGGTATGATAACCAAAATACAAGCAGATTACCCAACCCAACAACCATGGAGATGAAGTGGAAGAGTATCATGTTAATGAGTAACTCACTACCATTAGAAAAATGGAATCCCCTGTTTTCCAAATTTTCCAAACCATATTGGTGAGTATCTCTTTATTTTTAAGAAGCTTGAGGAGGATAATCTCTTCTTGATTTGTAAGTTCATCCTTTAGATGAAATATTTGCGAGTATATTTAACGAATCGTGAGAAGGAGTGGTTCAACCCTATCATGATGGACAAGTTCATCATTTTTTTTATGTTTTTTAGGAGAACAACGAGGTTTAAACTTGACTTCTTGAATCTGCTAAAGATTCAATTGACCCTAAAAATCACAAAGGCGTTTATTCGATTCCCTGTTCATGCGGTAAAGTTTATATAGGGGAAACAAGAAGATCCTTTGGAGTAAGACTAAAAGAGCACATTAGTGATATTACTAGAAATAGGTCTGATAAATCAGGTCTAGCAGAGCATGCTTGTTCCTCCTCTCACTATATATGTATGGAACAAGCTAAATTAATCCATAAGGAAGACCACTATTTAAAAAGAAGAATTAAAGAAGCAATTGAAATTGAAAAATCCTCTAATAATATGAATAGGGATGATGGTCTGAAGCTTAGTAATACCTGGAAACCCTTACTAAATAAAGTAAAGTAACTTTTAATATTAAAATCAAAATTTTAATTAAATTAAATTAATTGTATTTTAAATTTAGTTTAAATTTACTTTAACTTTAATTGAGCTTTATCTTAGGTTAAATTAATTTAATTTAATTTAGGTCAAAGTAATTTAATTTAGTTTAAATTAATTTAATTCAGGTTAAATTAATTTAAATTTGATTTTTAATTTAGGTAATCTAATTTAACTTAGATCAAAATAAATTTTATTAGGTTAAATTAATTTAACCTAATTAAAATTAATTTAGGTTCAATTAATTTTATTTAGGTTAAAAATTAAATTAATTTAATTTAATTTAGGTATATTAATTTAATTTAGGTTATAATAAATTATTTTAGGTTAAATTAATTTAGGTAAATCAATTTAGGTTAAAAATAATTTAATTTAGATTAATTTAGGTTAAATTAGTTTAGGTTAAATTAACTTAGGTTAAATTAATTTTTAGTTTTATTTTTAATTTAGGTCAGATTAATTTTATTTTTAAGTTAGTTTTTAGCTAAAAAAAATTTAACAACAAAATTAAAATTAATTTAATTAATTTATCTATAAATATATGGAAATCTAGCCGACCTCACCAACCCTTAGTTATCTCTCCATCCTTCTATTAATAGGTTCCAATTTTCTTGACTCTCTCTTCTCAAAATGCAGATCTCATTACCCTGATGATGGACTCACCTAGCTAGTCCGAAACGTTGGTTTCATAAATTGCTCACAGGTTTTTTCCATTGATTAAAATTCTTTTTTATGTTTAGAGAGTTTGGAAAGAGGTGAAAAACAAAAATCTAGATGACCCTTTTTGTAGGTAGTCCCTTAGGTCTTAAAAGGTAGATAAAAATACCCAAGAGAACCTCTTAGCCATGTTCGACTAAGGTATTCCTTTTCATTGCTAGTCTATCTCATTCCAGAAAAGGGTTAAAATTATGTTGAGTAGGCATCTTTTCATTTACTTTTATGAGTTTGAAAAGACAAGTGCTCCACAATCCTTTCATATTTTGGGAGTATGAAAAGAGCTGAAAGATGACTCCTCCTAGAGAAACGAGTGGTATAAAGGGTGGTGATTGGTTCCTTTCATGATCGAACTACTCAAAACATGGAGAGGTCAAGAGTCTGGCTAATAATACCACTCATCGCAATGATTCCTTAGGAAAGGGTAAAAACAACCAAGTGAAAAGATACGGTTAGCAAAGTAGATAGTGGTGTTGGTATGAAAAAAGAAGGTTTTTTTTTGGAAAAATAGGCTGATAAATATGACAATCACGAGGGATAAAATGGGAATGGTTTCATTTTTCTATAAGCTTGAAACATGGGAAGCTATGATTGAAATTTCTTTCATTTTTACACAAGCTTTAAATAGAGAAAACATATGCTTTAAACAAGTTTTCATTACCCCAACATAATTACTTAATGCAAGGTACATGCCCTCCAAACTTCATTTCTTTGACCTAAGTAGACTACTGGGTACTAATAGGTGGATAGAATGAAGTTCCATTTATGAGATCAAGTGAAAGAATCAACTAAGAGTTTACAAGACCTAATCAAAGACTCTAATTGAAATAAGATTTCTTTCATTTTTTAACAATATTGACATAGGAAAAGAACTATACTAATAGGAACCTATTTCATTTTTAACAAGGTTGACGTAGTAAAAGAACTATCCTCATAAGATCTTTTTTTCATTTTCTAATGAGCTTGACACAAGAAAAGGAACTCGAATATGCAAATATTATTTAATTTTTCAAAAAGATTGACATAAGGAAAGGAAATCCACTAAAAATTCAGATCATGGCCTCTACGAGACCATGGCTTCAAAGAGGTTCTCATTAGATTGGAAAACAATGATCTAGAAGTGATCAAAGGATCCAATGGACAAATAGGAATCCAATTCCCCTAGTAAATGATGCACTATATCACCTATAGTATCATCAATAGACATGGACATGGAACATGTTTCCACATAATTAATATGTGGTGGGGGAGATACCACTTTCATATAAGGGCCATTTAGGGAAGTTGGTTGAATGGGAGTCAAATTAGGACCATGAATGAAAGTTGGTCAATGGTCACAATTCTTCCTTCATGTGGGAAGCACATAACACAAAATAGAGAGGAGACAAGATCTCCCATGACATAAACACAGTCACTCCCAAGGAGTAAATTAAAATCCAAAGGGCAACCATCACATCAATATAGACAATCTTTCCTCCCAAAGTAACAGGAAATTTAGGAAGGATCCCTAATTCTTGATTCCTCTATTAAAAGTGAACATATTCTTGGTAACAAGCACAAGCTGTAGGAAACTGAAAGCTTTCCAAGTATTTGAGGACAAAATACTAAAGATGCATCTTCGTCTATGAGTGTGCTAGGTATGAACACCTTATAAGCCTATACCATGATCTAGAAGGGCACATGAGGAGGAAGAAGGTATCCTTTAATCGACTCCAATGAAATGAAGTGACTAGAGGGGCGTTGCAAGAATGGGAGGATTCCCCCCCGTGCCATTTGAATGCGAGGACTACCACTGATTTCATTGGAATCTAAAGAAATGATACGAACCTGAGTCGTATGAAGTTCACTCTATATGAGAAAGCCATGAACAACTAAAGGTGGAATCGAGTCAACCATTTTCTTAACCAATGGTTGGTTGGGAATGAACTCATGGTATTAACATGTAGAGGGAGAGGGATTGATTGGATTCATAATCTGATCAATTGCTTCATCAACTATTGGAGTATTGGGAGAAAACTTCTAGTAACCTGCTAGAATTCATGGTGAGTAGTTGGAAGGTTTTCCAACACTTTTGAGGCTTCATCCATACAAAGAAAAAGGAAAGTAGGATGATTCCCATCACATAACTTACAAGGAAATTTGACTTTACCCTTTTTCCCGTGGACCTTACTATCATTAGTTAAAGTTTTGTCACTAGGATGATCTCGAGAAGCTAACGACAAAGGTTGTTGTGAGACAGTGTGGACCACACTTCTAATACTTTGGGAATACTAATAGAATATCTAGGAAGGTGGTGACCCTTACATAACATGAAAGGGAAATAACTTTATGGGGTTTATTGGAAGACTTCTCCATATTATTTTTGTCCATAGTGGTGGTTGTTTAGTTGCCCCCCTTGGTTATTTTTCTTATTTTTCTTCATGCTTTTATTCTTATTCTTAGTTTCTTGGTTACCAGAATCAAGGCTTTCACCAAGTGAAGAGGAACAGATGGATGAAGAAAAAATCCGTGAAGAACGCAAAGGGTCAACTTTCTGATTAATAGAAGTTCGATGTTATTCAGGTGTAGGAGAACTTGGTTGATAAGTAGTTTGGAAATTAAAAACCATAGGTGTCTAAAGCAACCAAACTAGAAAACCAATGGTAAATATGGGAAAGGACAATGTTTCCGTATGAGGAGCACCAATATTCCCAAAAGAAGGAAAAGGACTAGGATTCCCATCACAAGGGCTTCTTTGATTAGTATACATAGGAACTATTGCCATTAGTCTCAACTGAAGAACTACTAAGGAGTTATTCCATAAGGATGATGTTGTTCTGTGATCAATCAATTGATTTTAGAAATCAAAGACATAAACAAAACAAAGAGGTAACTAGGCATAAATGTTTACCGAGAAACTGTGAACTGTAATATATAGCTTGGTGAATGAAGGACTTAATGTACATAGAGGAAATGTCCCTAAATGTTGTGTTTGGTGTATCATGGTATACAAGGTATCCAACTCAGTTACCTATAAATGGATGGAAACGTATTGGGGGCTCCTAAAATATACCTGACGATATGTGGGAGTGGAGTCCATAGTAGTGTTTTCTAGTGCATAACCATTTGTTGAGAGAATTCCCATATACCTAACGTGTGTGGAGTGCCACCAATATACCCGAAGGTACATGTACTATGATCATATACACTAACATATCTGGAACATGATTTCACCCTTAGGATACAACACTAGGAACCAAAGATAGCTCCTATGTTTAATGGCACTAGAGCATATCTCTAGCCTTGACCTCTAAAATTTTGCATTAATGTTACAAATTCCCCTTAGGTGATTCAATAAATTTTACTATTTATCTTTGATTATGTTTCAGTTCTGGGGCTCACCTTGAATGTCACCTGAATATCCTAAAATGAAAATCTAGCATGAGAAAATATAAATCCTTTCTCCTGCAATGTTTTTCTTTTCACAACAACTTTCTTTATCTCCCTTTGTTCTTCTGGTACAATTTCCACCTCCTGACATATATCTCGAATCAAGAAATTTATTGGTTGCCTTTTTATGCCAACTATATTCCTGCCCCTTCTTGGCATAACTTATTTTAACCATTTCCTGATAGTTTCGAGTTGATGTCACATGTCATCCTTCTAACATATTTCCATGAGTTTTAACATACGAAAATAATTTCTTCTTTTATTTTAAAAATAAATATTTACACCAGTATTTTTATTAATTTATCCCTCTTAACATTTTAATCATATTTTCAATGTAGAAGAGCCATAATGTAAATTTGAAGTGACAAAGTAAATTTACTTGGGTATTACATCTCCCATCTCCTTAATATAGACACCATCCTTGATGTTTTTCAGACTTCCATCATCTTTGGAACAATATAGGAAATATTCCATTCATCTTATACTCCATTTCCCAGGTGGCCTCCTTAGGCTAAAAGTATTTCTATTGCACTTTAACCTACATGATGGTGATTCTAAAGAATAATTTCCTTTAGGTCCAATATTTATAGTGTCTAGACCTAGAGCATCCTTCCACTTTGACTTGTGATAGGCCATTTTGTCACATACAATTAGTGAGCCTCCTAATAGGATCAATCAACATCCTATTTTCCCTTGTCACTATATTGCACAAATCCCTAAGCATGTTCCATTCATCACCCTAGAATTCCATTCCTAAAATGCACCATCTGAGCTAATTTTATGAACAACGCTTCTCATATGCCTACCAGGGTGTGATCACCTACAGGTTTCTCCACTGTGGCTTGTGTTGGTCACTAGCGAGCTTCTCCCCTTTGCACCTGTGTTGGTTCTAGAAATCTGGGAGAATGATTGAGATTCCAAAAGCTCCCCATTCTAAGAGTTTCCATAAGTTTTTTCAACTACTCAACTTGAATAAAACATTCTAATCATATCCTTCCCTACATTGGAGTTTTCACCACTTATCCTTTGATCCTATCCCTCCATAAAAGATGGATCTCAAACCCTAGATTGGTAATGAGATAAAAATGCCAACTTACCATACTTCTCTATATATTCTCATCCTTCTATGTGGTTGGGGGTTTGAATTTGGAGAGTGACTACACACTTATGTTGTTGTAGTGAGTGGGCATAATCTTACTCATTTAGGGTGACTCGAGGTGCATATTGTGACAAGGAAAGGACAAGTCAACAACTTGGAGGAGCTCTTCTACAAGATCAATTGCTACTTATGGTTGTAACCTTCTTCCATTTATATTACTGCATATAATTCATTGTTTTCCTATATGTGATGTTGTTATTTCATTTATTTGAATACCATATTGATCTATTGAATGAAGTATTTATATGATACTTCATAGATCTCATAGTTTCTTGGCTTGTGCTCTCTAACTATGTCCGTTCTAATTTTGGCATTCAAAGCTTGAATTGGAGCTTCCAAGCTAAAGAAGGAGCAAAGTGTGAAAATGATTCCAGGTAGGCAGCACTCCCTCATCAATTTACTTTAAGGAAAATCAGTATGTTTCTTGTTTCTCTGTTGTTCTAGGTTAGCATCAACATAGTGGAGATACTTTTGTTTGTGATCATAAATCCCATATAAAGCATTGGGAAGCATACTAGGGAATGAAGTATTCCCTTGGCCTCTTCCTTATCCCTTGTGTTTGAATACGTCCTTGACATACCTTTGTTGTATCGTCCAACCAGAAATACACCTAGGAAGTGATTTCATTGAGCCATTTTTGCAATTTTTTATGTTGAAATTCTCTTTCCCAAGCCCAATTCACCTATCGTGTCTTTGACAAAGCGTTTCACCTCACCCTTTCCCACTTTGCATTAGCATTGCAATGCATCGGTGCCTCTTCTGCACCAGCATTAGCCCATGTTTTTGCATGAATTTTTCCTTGGTTCTTGAGCCTTTCTTCTGTTAATCTACTTCCATCTAAACTTACCTGAGTATTTAGTCTCTTGTGGTCTCTCTAATGCATCTGTTGGTTTTCATTTTTTCCTTTTTCCTTTGGTAAGAATTGATTTTGATTTTTCTTTATTCTTATCATTTGGTTGCTTGCAAACTCCTTTTGTATGATTATTGGTTGTCTGGATTAATTAATGTTGTAGTCCTCATAAAAAAAATTTTAATTGAATCAATAATTGAA
>Ga0181466_1000707_pt1 | contig 10647 bp, 10 predicted proteins | sample InSIn4gowninarea_FD_119078 | JGI IMG/M metagenome (GOLD analysis project Ga0181466, IMG submission 119078) | Clean room microbial communities from NASA Spacecraft Assembly Facility at Jet Propulsion Laboratory, Pasadena, California, USA -... ... | reverse complement strand
TTCTTGTTTGGATTCATCAATTACCTCCCTGTTTAATCGGATTTATTTACATACAATTATATCATATATTTTGTTATCTTTACGACTGTGCTATAATTTGTTAAATAAAAAATGCAAGGAAGGTGACAAAGAATGGAAATCCAAAAGAATATCATTTTGGCAAAGCAAGGATGTTGGAAAATATACAGAGCTTCTTGCTGTGACAGATCAGGATGTGTTGGCTGGATATGGTATTCAGATAGAAAGTGATGAAATCTGGATAACAGAAAAGGTATTAAACATGGTATTTGTAAAGCCGGGTGCATTTAAGAAATAGGCCGGAACCATTTATTACCGCATTTTGGGTGCAGTTAAATGATTGATAGTTTGCTATACTATATAAAAGATCACTATGGAGGCGGTATATGGACAGCAGAGAAAAAACTGTTACAGACGTAAAAAATTATATTGAAGAACACCAAAATGAAACAATCCGTCTCCAGGAAATAGCTTATGCTGTGGGATATTCCAAATATCATCTGAATCGGATTTTTCAGGAAGAAACGGGAAAAACGATCTATAAATATATTCAGGGGATCAGATTAGAAACAGCAGCATATCAGTTAAGAGAATCTGAGAGAGACTTCACAGAGATTGCTTTTATAGCAGGATATGAATCCTACCAGGCTTTTTCCAGAGCATTTAAAAAGGTGCATCATCAGACGCCGAGAGAGTACCGGCAGCGGATGCATGGGATCGAGCTGCAAGAAGTTAACGGCATTGCCAAAGGGAGGCCTGTAGAAGAGGCTATGTTTCAGCTTCCGGAGTTTTTTAGAAATATCGGGAAGATGTGTAAGGCAATGGGAGTGCGTAGTTGGTTAAAAAGGAAGTGAGCAAGTGTATATACAGTCAAAAGAAGATTATATTGAGCGGCTGATTCGAAATTTCACCAGAGCGGTTGCGTGTATTCTTGTTGGAAGGAGCAGCGTTCTTGAGTCGATTGAGTTGGAGGACATTCAGGAGGAGTCTGCGATAAGCGGAAGAGAAATTCTGATGATGATGCTTAATAAATATATAACGGAAAAAGATTTTTGCCGAGCAGAGAATTTGCTTTGGGAAGAAGTGATCAGGAATCCATCACCAGAAAATTTCCAGGTTGCTGAAATGTTTTATGAAGCCCTTATGCTGTTTGATGAAAAAACGCTTCAGGATAATAATTTTTCGATCGGGGAAATAGTAGAAGGACGGCGGTGGATGCAGCAGATCTGCGGGCAGAAAGAGTAAAGGAAGGGATACAGTTCCTGGTGTACTGTTATTCCTTCCTTTTTTGGATTCAGTTTTGAGTATTTCGCGTTTGTGATAGTTAAATCATATTCGTTTCCATCAAGAATCCAAATGGCCGTGAAATAAGCGAAACAATATAAATAAGGACTTTTTTTGCAGAAGAGACGGGTGCTTCCGGTACACCAGTGCTGCCTTCATAAATGTTATCGGATGCGACCAGTAAAGATTCCTTTTGGATGTCCGCTATTGCCCCGCCAAGGATGGCGGCAAATTCTTCACTGTCAATTAAGAGCATCGTTTCTGTATCGATATACAGGCTGCGGTCATCAAGGTTCAGGGAACCAACGGCACTGAGCCGGTTATCGAATATAATCGATTTACCGTGAATCGAATGAGTACTCTGATATTCATATATAGAAATATCGGTATCAAGAAACTTCTGCCGCTGTGTATAATAATTTGAAAAGGCAGGGAAATTGGGGGTTGAGGCTAATGAGTTTGTAATCATTGTTACAGACGCATCCCCGTTGGTGATTTCAGTAAGGCTGTTTAACAAACCCTTGTTTGCTGTGGCATAGGGAGTTTGGATGGTAACAGCGGAGGACTCCATACCAAGCAGATAGAGCTGGTAGCCGACCCACGGTTCCTTTTTATAAGTGTGCACAGGATTGGAAATAAGGGTTACTTTATTTGTTGCAACTGTTTGTGCCTGAAAATCAGACATGGTTATCTCATAGAAGCGTTTGTTCTGAATTTCGAAGGTGCCAGCCGTTTGCTCCAGTTCAGAGCGGAGTTTCTCCATACCGGAGTTACTTGTTTTTTGTGATTTATCAGAGGATTCGCGGGCATCCCAGATTATTTCCATATAAGCTGCTGCCTGAAGGACCGCGCTTTCTTCGGCGGTACTGTCCGGCCGGGTGTTCCAAATCAGAACATCCCGGTCGTTTGTGATTGCATCATCATAGCTTTCGGGAGCGAAATATTTGTCGTTGAGATTCCGCCCTCCCAGCAGGAGGTATTCCTGATCGGCCAGGATAAATTTGTCGTGCAGCAGCGCGTGCCATTTCCATGGCGTGAGCAGATTCACGGTGTTATATAATTTGACAGAAATGTTTTCGTGGCTGTTCAGATAGGACAGTGTAGTTGAGACAGATCTGGAAAGACAGCCGACTTTTCCGTCTAAAATGAGCCGGATTTGTACCCCGCGGTCAGCCGCGGCGAGGAGCTCGGCCATGAATACCGAAGTGGTTTCGCCTTCATCCATGGATAGATAGGAAATATCAAGGGTATGTTCAGCACTGCGAAGCAGCTGGATTCTTATGGCAAGTGCTTCTTCGGGTGTTTCAATTAATGCAGCGCGTTCGGGACCGGTCGTCTCACTATAATAAGCAGTCTGGGTAAATTGATCTTTCGCATCGTCGCTTACTTTGGCGGAGAAAAGATATGGTATTGTGGAGCCGGCAAGGATGAAAGCCAGATATATCAGGAAAGCCCGGCGGATATACTTCCAGACCTTTTTCTTAGGTTTGCTGCTGTTCTTTTTCATTACATAATCCCCCGATTAAAAAAAAGAGTAATTCTCATTTATTATATCTTCATATAATAAAAATATAACAATTATGTCTGAATAGGAGATAAAGAATGTATTAAAAATAAATGTATCAAAATAAATCAATTGTAAACTAGATGCAAACAAGGTGTAATGCAGGTGTTACGGGACTATTGCTTAAGAAATATTAAGATTTTTTAAGAGATTTTGCCTATCTATCCCAAATTGTATATGTTATAATTAGGGCAATTTAAACGCAGTAATTAAAATGGAAGCAGGATACGGATGAAAGTAGTTTTGGCAGCATTGAATGCAAAATATATACATTCCAATCTGGCAGTACATAATCTGAAGGCGATGGCCAGTGCATGGAAAGAGCATATTGAGATTGCAGAATTTACGATCAATCAATATACAGATTTTATTTTGCAGAATTTGTATAGAAAGAAACCGGACATACTTGCATTTTCCTGTTATATCTGGAACTTTGAATATATCAGGGAATTAGTAATTGAGACGGCAAAGGTACTGCCCCAGACCAAGATCTGGCTCGGCGGGCCGGAAGTTTCTTTTGATGCAGCAGATATTATGAATAATTATCCTCAGTTAGAAGGTATTATGGTCGGAGAAGGAGAACAGAGTTTCTCATATCTGATGGATTGTTATTTAGGTGGATATATTACTTTGTCTGAGATTCCGGGAATTGTATACCGGGATGATCAGAGAGTTGTCAGGAGCAATCAGCCAATTGCTCCAATAGATATGGATCAGATTCCTTTTGCATATAGTGATATGGATCTGTTTCGGAATAAAATTATTTATTATGAGACGAGCAGGGGCTGCCCATTTTCGTGCAGTTACTGTCTTTCCTCGGCCGATAAGAAGCTTCGTTTCCGGAGTTTTGAAATTGTCAGGCAGGAGTTACAGTTTTTTTTAGATCATGAGGTGCCGCAGGTAAAGTTTGTGGACAGGACCTTTAACTGTAATCACAGACATGCCGTGCAGATATGGGAATATTTGAAGGAACATGATAATGGTATTACAAACTTTCACTTTGAGATCTCGGCCGATTTATTAAATGCAGAAGAGATGAAGCTGCTGTCATCAATGAGACCGGGACTTGTACAGTTAGAGATTGGCGTGCAGTCAACAAACGAAATGGTGGTACAGGAAATTGACCGGACGATGAATTTTGCAAAGCTTCGGGAAATTGTCGAAGAGATCAACAGCTGGCGGAATATCCATCAGCACCTTGACTTGATCGCAGGTCTGCCTTATGAAGATTTAGAGAGCTTTAAAAAATCGTTTAATGATGTTTATCTGCTGTACCCGGAGCAGCTGCAGCTTGGTTTTCTGAAAGTGCTGAAGGGGTCTAAAATGCACCAGCTGGCAGAGGAATATGGAATTATATATAAACAGAAACCGCAATATGAGGTATTGTTTACAAAATGGTTAAACTATGATCAGGTGCTGCAGTTAAAAGGCATTGAAGAAATGGTAGAAGTCTACTATAATAGCGGACAGTTTACCCATACGCTTCGTTATCTGGAACCGGTATTTTCTTCACCGTTTGAGATGTTCGAGGTGATGCGGGCTTATTATGAAGCAAACGATCTGTTTGGCATCAGCCATACAAGAATTGCCAGATATGAAATTTTATTAGAAATTATACAGAGACATGATCAGGAACGAAAAGATTTTTTCCGCGAAGTATTGCTGTTTGATCTGTATTTAAGAGAGAATCTTAAGAAAAGACCTTCCTTTGCTCCGCTTTCTGACGAATTCCGTTCAGAAATATGGAAATATCAAAGAGAGCAGAAAGGCAGACGTCTTCATATAGAAGTATTTCATTTTGACTTGAAGAATAGCGGGGAACAAGGAGTATTTCCGGTTCTGTTTGATTATGAGAATAGAGATTCTCTTACTTATGAGGCAAACACAGAGATCCTGACGTTTTAGAGAGGAAAGTGTTGCCAAAGTACCATCACATATTATATAATAAACAGATTATTGTTTATTGAAAGTTGGAAGAAGAATGATTGATTCCTATGTTGCGGTTGATTTAGAGACCACTGGTTTAAATGCAAAATATGAAAAAATAATTGAAATTGGGGCTATAAAGGTAATAAATGGGAAAACTATAGATAAATATGAGACCTTTGTTGCTGCCGGTAAAAAACTTCCAGCCAAAATTACGAATCTTACCGGAATCACGGATGATATGCTGGAAGGAGCAAAATCGCAGAGAGAGGCAATCATTGAATTTGTTGATTTTTGTGAAGATATGCCTCTGCTGGGTCATAATATTATGTTTGATTTTTTATTCCTGAAGAAGCAGGCTGTGAATGAGAACCTTCCATTTGAGAAGGCCGGGATCGATACATTGAAAATAGCGAGGAAGTATCTGCCAGATCTTGAGAAGCGGAGTCTCGATTATCTCTGCGAGTATTTTCAGATCGCCAGAGTACATAGCCACAGAGCTTTTGAAGATGCGGTGGCAGCGAAACAGTTATACGAGATTCTTGCTGAACGGTTTGATACACAAGACAGCAGAATATTTTCACCGGTTCCGCTTTTTTGTAAAGTGAAAAAAGAGGCACCGATTACGAATTCACAAAAAGTATACTTGAATGATTTGATGAAATATCATAGAATAGAAATTGATGCACAGGTTGAAGGGTTAACGAAGAGTGAGGCGTCAAGATATATTGATAAAATTATTTCCGCACATGGAAAAATCAAAAGAGGTGTTTAGTATGGGATTTCATAACAAGAAGACAAAGAAAATAGTATCAGCAGTCATTATTATTGTTTTAGTATTAGCGATGGTAATAACAGGAGTTCTGTCAATGCTTATGTAGAACTTGTGTGTATGATAAATAATAACATGGAATTAAAAAGGGGTATAAAATTATGTCTAAGAAAAAAATTATCATTGGAGCCGTTATCGTCGTCGTTCTCGCGTTGTTCGTATCTGGCGGTGTGTTTGCTGCACACTATATGTCAGTGACAGGCGGGCAGGAAGAAGGCGTGATAGCGGAGAATATTTATATCGGTGAAATAGATGTATCAGGGATGACTGCAGAAGAGGCGAAAGAAGCAGTCAATAAATACATCTATGATATCGGTGAGAAGAAAATAACTCTTACCGAAGAAGAAAATGGTGAAAGTGTTGATTTTACTGTAAATGACCTGGGGCTCAATTGCACCAATCTGGATAAAGCGGTTACAGAAGCTGTTGAATACGGTAAAGACGGCACAATGATGGAGAAGTACAATACGCTGAAGGATCTGCAGAATAATAAAAAAGTTATTGATATGGACATAGCAGTGAATGAAGAAAATATTGAGAAGATTGTACAGGAAAACTCTGAAAAATTCGAAACACCAGCAATAGAAGCAACTTTTTCCAGAGAGAATGGTGAGTTCATAGTAACAGATGACCAGACGGGAATTAAAGTAGATATTGAAGAGTCTATTGCAAGAATTAATGAATATATGTCAAGTGACTGGAGCAGTGATCGCGATGATGTAGAGATTCTGCTTGCGGTTGAGGTAGACGAGCCGGAGATGAAGGCAGAAGATCTGCGCAAAATCAATTCTGTTCTCGGGGAATGTTCTACTAATATAGGCGGATCAACCGGCGGACGAGTGAAAAATATTGTAACAGGTACATCTCTGATTGATGGAACACTTGTAATGCCAGGTGAAGAGGTCTCCGCAAACGCGCTGATGGAGCCGTATACTTATGATAATGGCTATGCAATGGCTGGTTCTTACGAGAACGGCGAGGTTGTAGACAGTATGGGCGGCGGCATCTGCCAGGTTTCATCGACATTATATAATGCCCTTCTGGGAGCGGAAGTAGAGATTACTGAGAGGCAGGAGCATTCCATGACAGTTGGATACCTCCCGCTTGGGAAGGATGCTGCAATTGCAGGAACCTGGAAAGATCTCAAATTCCGTAATGATTATGATACACCGATCTATATTGAAGGATTTGTAAGCGGCGGATATCTTTACTTCAAAATTTGGGGTGAAGAGGTGAGAGATGAGAACCGCACGGTTGAGTATGTCAGCGTGAGAACAAGCACAAAAGAGCCGGAAGTCACATATAAGGAAGATGGCGGCCTTGCATTAGGTGAGATGAAGGTGAACTCTGCCGGACAGACCGGCGGAACGGCTGACTTATATAAGGTAGTATATGTTGACGGTGTTGAAGTCAGCAGAGATAAAGTGCATACAAGTGTTTATGCAGCAGGTAAAAGAGTGATTCTTGTTGGAACGAGTTCTGCGGATGAACAGGCCGTTAGTGAAGTAAAGGCAGCAATTGCAGCAAACGATGAAGCGGCAATTAATGCAGCAAAAGCGGCAGCGGATCAGCGGAAACAGGAAGCAGAAGATGCGGAACGCAGGAAGCAGGAAGAAGCAGACCGCAAGAAACAAGAGGAAGAAGATCGCAAGAAGCAGGAAGAGGATGCGAAAAAGAACCAGGATGAGGGTCCTGAAGAATAAAGCAGTGCTTTCTTAACGCGGTTTTGATAGAATAGAGAATAAACAGTAGGAAGTTTTTTCAGCGGTTTTGAAAAGACTTCCTACTCTTGTATTGACAAATATGCTATAATATCTCTAATAGATTTAAGGAGTGCATCGAAATGAAGACTGGAAAAGTATCAGAAACAGTCCTGAAACGATCTGTTTTTAAACAATTAAAGACGAGCCGCAAAGAAGTTCTCGTCAAAGCCGGAGTTGGAGAAGACTGTTCGGCAGTTCAGCTGGAGCCAGGTGAAGCGGTCGTGATGTCGGTTGATCCGATTACCGGAACAGTGGAAGATATCGGGGAACTCAGTGTTTATATTACTGTGAATGACCTTGCATCAAGCGGGGCCGAGCCGATTGGCATTCTGATGAGTATTCTGCTGCCGCCGGAATCGGAAGAGAAGGAACTGCGGGAGCTGATGCAAAAAGCAGAAGCGGTCTGCAGTACGCTCAATATACAGATTCTCGGCGGACATACAGAGGTGACGACAGCAGTTACACGGCCAGTGGTTACCGTAACCGGTGTTGGCAAAGTGAAAACAGAGAAATTTGTGAAGACGTCCGGAGCGATACCTGGACAGGATATTGTTGTGAGCAAATGGATCGGAATTGAAGGAACATCGATTATTGCCAAGGAAAAAGAGGCGGAATTATTAAAACGGTTCCCGGCTTCCTTTGTTGAGCAGGCAAAGAGATTTGATGAATATATTTTGATTTTGGATGAGGCCGCCACCGCCATGAAGTCTGGCGTTAGTGCTATGCATGACGTGACAGAGGGCGGAATATTCGGAGCCTTGTGGGAGATTGCAGAAGCGTCTGGCGTCGGACTTGATATCGATATGAAGAAGATTCCGGTTCGTCAGGAGACAATCGAATTGTGTGAAGTATTTGACCTGAATCCTTATATGCTGATATCCAGCGGGTGTCTGATTATGGTTGCCGACAATGGTCTGGACCTGGTAACGGCACTTGAGAGAGAAGGCATTAAAGGAACTGTGATCGGGAAAGTGACAGAAGGAAATGACAGGCTGATCCGTAATGGAGAGGACTTCAGATATCTGGAACGGCCCCGGACAGATGAACTGTATAAAATATATGAAACGCAAGCGGAGGAATGAGATATGAGAGAAAATATTCTTAACTACATAGAGAAGAACAGCAGAGTAGATCTGAAAGAGCTTGCTGTTCTGATTGGGACAGATGAGGAGACGCTGATCAATGAGATGGCAGCAATGGAACGTGAAAATATTATTTGCGGATATCATACTTTAATCGACTGGGACAAAGTTGATACGGAGAAAGTTACAGCATTAATTGAGGTATGTGTAACACCGCAGCGGAATCGTGGGTTTGAGAGAATTGCAGAACGCATTTATAATTACCCGGAAGTGAAGTCAGTATATCTGATTTCCGGAGCATATGATTTTCTTGTAACCCTGGAAGGTAAAACAATTAAGGATGTTTCTCTGTTTGTGTCAGAGAAGTTATCGCCTCTTGAAGCAATACGAAGTACGGCGACGCATTTTATCCTCAAGAAATATAAAGACCATGGAACAATCCTTGCTAAGGAATCCAGGGAAGAAAGGATGATGATTACGCCGTGAGAAATCCACTATCAGAAAAAATTGTAAAAATTAAACCATCAGGAATCCGGAAGTTTTTTGATATTGCAAGTGAGATGAAGGATGCGATCTCGCTTGGGGTTGGAGAGCCTGATTTTGATACCCCCTGGCGGGTCAGAGATGAAGGTATTTACAGTCTGGAAAAAGGCAGAACCTTCTATACTTCCAATGCAGGTCTGATGGAGCTGCGGGAAGAGATCAGCCGTTACGTTAAGCGGATCACAGAGATTTCGTATGATCCGAAGAGCGAAGTATTAATTACCGTCGGCGGAAGTGAAGCGATTGATGTGGCTCTGCGTGTTATGCTTGATCCGGGTGATGAAGTGCTGATTCCCCAGCCATGTTTCGTTTCTTATGTACCATGTACGGAGATGGCAGATGGTGTGCCAGTTACGATTCCGCTTAAGCAAGAGAATAATTTTAAGCTGACAAAAGAAGAATTACTTGCAGCGATAACGCCGAAGACAAAGGTTCTGATGCTGGCGTTTCCAAACAATCCAACCGGGGCAATTATGACGGGGGAGGAGTTAAAGGAGATCGCCGAAGTAGTCATCGAGAAAGATCTTTATGTAATTACAGACGAAATATATGCAGAACTCAGCTATGCCGGCAAACATGAATCAATCGTGACCATTCCGGGGATGAGAGAGCGAACAATCTATCTGAATGGGTTCTCTAAAGCTTATGCGATGACCGGTTGGAGACTCGGGTATGCATGCGGACCTAAATTGATCCTGGAGCAGATGACGAAGCTGCATCAGTTTGCAATCATGTGCGCACCGACAAACAGTCAGTATGCGGCGATTGAAGCGCTCCGTAATTGTGACGATGAAGTTGCACAGATGAAAGAAGCATATAATCAGCGAAGAAGATATCTGATGCAGGCATTTAAAGAGATTGGCCTGGAATGCTTTGAACCATTTGGGGCATTTTATGTATTCCCATGCATCAAGGAGTTTGGGATGACGTCAGAAGAATTTGCCCTCAGGTTCCTGGATGAAGAAAAGGTTGCAGTGGTACCGGGAGATGCATTTGGAGAGTGCGGGGAAGGATTTTTGCGGATTTCTTATGCATATTCGATTGAAGAGCTGAAAATCGCAATCGGCCGGTTAGCGAATTTTGTAAATAGGTTAAGGGAAGAGAAGAAATAAGATGGCAGCGTTAAACATTGTATTATATGAGCCGGAGATTCCGGAGAATACCGGTAATATCGGCCGGACTTGTGTGGCAACCGGAACAAGGCTGCACCTGATTGAACCGCTGGGGTTCCGCCTTACTGAAAAGGCGATCCGCCGGGCTGGGATGGATTACTGGAAGGATCTGGACGTAACAACATATATGAATTACGAAGAGTTTCTGGAGAAGAATCCTGATGCCAAAATTTACATGGCATCAACCAAGGCTCCGAATGTATATACCGACGTTACATATGAACCGGACTGTTATATTATGTTCGGGAAAGAGAGTGCGGGAATTCCGGAGGAGATATTGGTCGAACATCCGGATACTGCGATCCGGATTCCGATGAAGGAAGAGATCAGATCTTTAAATCTGGCGAATTCGGTTTCGATTGTTTTATATGAGGCCTTACGCCAGACCAGCTTTGAACAGATGCAGCTGCAGGGACAGCTGAGGAATCAATCATTCTTCTTCCAACTTTCAATAAACAATAAT
>Ga0181466_1000901_pt1 | contig 10657 bp, 9 predicted proteins | sample InSIn4gowninarea_FD_119078 | JGI IMG/M metagenome (GOLD analysis project Ga0181466, IMG submission 119078) | Clean room microbial communities from NASA Spacecraft Assembly Facility at Jet Propulsion Laboratory, Pasadena, California, USA -... ... | reverse complement strand
TGTAGAGGACATCACTAGTCCTGACCATACGGTAGACAATCGAAATGGAAAAGGCATTGGATATGTCAGAGTGAATTCAACGGTGTTAAACATTCGCACTGGAACGAACACCTCCTACACTCGTAAAGGCAAAGCCTATAAAGGAGATAAATTTGAAGTATATCGGACGTTAAATGATTGGGTGAACATTGGTAATTACCGTTGGGTGAGTAATCAAGGTGGGGAGAAATGGACTACGTTTGTGAGGTATGAGGATGGGGATAGTGAAGAGGAGTAAGGCATTTGCGGAATTGGAAATGAAATTAAAAGTTTTTGGATGACGGTAGGAGTGTGGCTTGTTCTCACTCCTGTTTTTTATGTTGTAATCAATAGGCAATATTTATTCATTCGTGGTGGGGGACACTAGATGGTTACCTATAAGTGTCATTTTGATAGAACATACTAAAGTCATGGTATAATATACATGGTTTGTAAATATGGATTTCAAATACATCTTTTCTGGATTCTTATTTATTTACTAGATTAAGTGAAAAGTTGTATTCGAGAGTATTATAAGGGGGAATTTAATTGAGAAGCATTTTTAAGCTGAGAAGTCTTATTGGAGTAATTGCTGTTGCTTTGGTTTTTTCTTTAACCATACTAACACCGAACTCTAGCGCTTATGCTGCAAGTAGTACAGCCAAAGTTACGCATGTTGAGGTTAGTACCAATGGGGAAGTTGTACTTAAAGAGGAAAATTTTACATATCCTTCAGGTGAAGATTTTCAAAATTATATGTCTTATTTTGATGGGTACAGGCTGAGTGGTATAAATTCCTCTTCCATCACTTTTGGTGGGATTGAAAGAGTTGTTGCAAAAGTAAAATGGTCAAAGGTAGAGGTAACTGAAGAACAAAAGACAGAAGAGATTCCTTATGAAACAAAAGAGATAGAAGACCCTACTTTAGATAAGGGTGAAAAAGTAATAGAGCAAGCGGGTGTTGCTGGTGAGAAGTCGGTTACTTATCGTGTCACTTATATAGGTGGAATAGAAGTGGGCCGATCAATAGTTTCAGAGGTTGTAACTGTTGAGCCTGTTGACGAGGTAATCCGAGTTGGTACGAAGGTCACAGAAGTTAAAGAAGAACAAAAGACAGAGGAAATTCCTTATGAAATAAAAGAGATAGAAGATCCTACTATAGATAAGGGCGAAAAAGTAATCGGCCAAGCCGGAGTTGCTGGTGAGAAGACAATTACTTATGAAGTAACTTATGTAAATGGGGAAGAAGTAGACCGGGAAGTTGTCTCAGAAGTTGTAACTGTTGAGCCAGTTGATGAGATAATTCGAGTTGGTACGAAGGTTACAGAAGTTAAAGAAGAACAAAAGACAGAGGAAATCCCTTATGGAACAAAAGAGATAGAAGACCCTACTTTAGATTATGGTGAAAAGATTGTAGACCAAGCTGGAGTTGCTGGTGAGAAGGAAGTCACTTATAAAGTAACTTATGTAAATGGGGAAGAAGTAGCCCGAGAAAAGGTCTCAGAAGATGTCACTGTTCAGCCAGTAGATGAAATTATTAAGGTTGGAACAAAAATTGTTGAAATCAGTGGTAATTATGAAGTAGTTCGTAGTGTGAATGTTCGTTCTGGTCCAGGTGCGAGTCATGATCGTGTCGGTAGGTTAACGAAAAGTACGTTAATCAGTGTAAATGGTAAGATAGGCAACTGGTACCGATTTAATCATAACGGGAAAGATCACTATGTAAGTGGAAGCTATTTGAAACAATCTACAGTTGCTGCAGCGAGTGGTAATTATGAAGTAACTGGCGGTGTAAATATTCGTACAGGTGCAGGTTCGAGTCACGATCGTGTAGGTAGGTTAACAAAGGGAACGATTATTACTGTAAATGGTAAAGAAGGTAATTGGTATCGATTTAATCATAACGGTAAGAATCACTATGTGAGTGCAAGTTATTTGAAACAAACAACACTTGCGCCAGCGAGTGGTAATTATGAAGTAACCGGCGGTGTAAATATCCGTTCTGGTGCAGGTTCGAGTTACGATCGTGTAGGTAGATTGACAAAAGGAACGCAATCACTGTAAATGGTAAAAAAAGGTAATTGGTATCGATTTAATCATAACGGCAAGAATCGTTATGTGAGTGCAAGTTACTTGAAACAGCTAAAAGCTGCATCTGTGAGTGGTAATTATGAAGTAACTGGCGGTGTAAATATTCGTTCAGGTGCAGGTTCAAGTCATGATCGTGTAGGTAGGTTGACCAAGGGAACGATAATCACTGTAACTGGTAAAAAAGGCAACTGGTACCAATTTAATTATAAAGGGAAAGTTCGCTATGTGAGTGCAAGCTATTTGAAACAAACAACACTTGCGCAAGCGAGTGGGAATTATGAAGTAACCGGTAGTGTGAATATTCGTTCAGGTGCAGGTACGAGTTATGATCGTGTAGGTAGGTTGACAAAGGGAACGACAATCACTGTGAATGGTAAAAAAGGAAATTGGTATCGATTTGATCATAATGGTACGAACCGATATATCAGCGGGAAATACTTGAAGAAATAACATTACAATGAGAGAGAAATACAGTAAGTAGGAATTACTAGAATAAAGTTTTAATATGGACAGCACCTATGTTGAAAATGAACATGGGTCTTTTTTTGTGGAAATATAATCTCCAAGGTGTAATATATTTTTATTTTGAAGAAGGTAATAAGTTAAACAAACGTTTGATTTAAACAACAAACTTCTATTTCATCTGACATTTCCCGGGGAATTACGCGGGAAATATAAGGATGATCCGAGCACATTCGCGTTTTTATGTCGCCCCAAACACATAAGTAATTTGGTAAGGGCGCAATATTGAGGGATGAGTAGAGGTGTGATTTTTTATTTTTTAAAATATCACTCTAAAAAGGCACTATAGACTCTTCTTATTAACTCGTAAAATTATTCCTATTACTTTCTAGTACTCACTGACTAAATTCACACTATCCTGAGCAGAACGGTAAATGTCCCTTAAGAGGTGATTAGATGATTATTTTAGCATGAATTGAATTGAACTTTTTATTTATCGCAATATGTAAGTATGATGTTGCAGCATTTATGGATTGATTTGAAATATCTTTTACATTTGAATTAATCCTAACTTGGCATAATCACTTTTGATTATCCATTGAACACATATACTATGTTTGAGATGATAGGTACTTTTTCATGTTCTTTTTCCTTTTATTATTACTAGCAGTTTCTATAAGACTGAGAACAGCACTATTCATTGGGATAATATACGCTTTGTTTTGGTTGGTTTATAGAAGTGGATGAATAGTGGATGAATAGTAAAAAGAAAATGAATAAAAGACGGAAGGCATAATACTCAAAAGGTATGTTCAAATCAATAACAATAAAATATTAGCAAGATCTATTTACCTAATTACTTTGGAACTAAGTCAATCAACTCCGCATTTTCCTCATTTCCATTTCATAAGTACTGCACTACTAAATTTAAAGTCATTGTATGATTCTAGAAAATCATAGCAAATAATTCCATTTCTCCACGTAATAAACTTCAACTTTTATATTTTTAGAATAAAATACTCACCATTTGAATAGTAATTCTAGTAATCCATCAGTCCTACCAATAAGGAATTTGAAGGGTATTAAAGGTAGTATGATACTACCTACCATTTAAAAATAAATCAAAAGGGGTGTTTTTATGTTCAAAAAGGGAATAGCTGCTTTTCTAATTTTACTTCTTGTTTTCGTTACTGCGTGTAGCAATGGTGATGGAGAAACTAATGCAGATACTGATGAGGATGGAATTAAAGTTGGAGTTTTATTTTCATTAAGTGGAGCAACAGCAATTACAGAAGCACCACAAGCAAATGCAGCACTATTAGCAATTGAAGAAATAAATAATAATGGAGGTATAAATGGAAAAAAACTAATACCCGTCCAAGAGGACTATAATTCGGATCCAACTGAAGCTGCAACTAAGGCGAGTAAATTAATTTTGGATGACGAGGTTGTTGCTATTGTCGGTACACATACATCTGCGAGTAGACAAGCTGCACTTCCAGTTGTTGAGGAAAATAATTCCGTTTTACTATATCCTGTACTTTTTGAGGGAGAAGAATATTCAAGAAATATAATCTATACAGGTACCACCCCGAATCAACAATTAGAAAGTTTTATTCCTTGGGTTACTGAGAATTTAGGAAAGAAAGTTTATTTGCTCGGCTCGGATTACATTTATCCAGTACAAACAAATAATATAGTTAAAAAATTACTAGAATTAGAAGGTGGAGAAGTTGTAGGCGAACAATATGTACCACTTGGTCATTCCGAGTTCTCTTCTGTGATAAATGATATTCGTCAATCAAAACCAGATGTTATATTTTCTGCATTAGCTGGAGATAGTATTTCTTCTTTTTATAATCAGTATGCTGACTATGGTTTAGATGCTGAAACTATGCCTATTGTTAGTCCTACTACAATGGAAACTGATCTTGCTGCAATATCAAACGATGCAGCAAAAGGACACTATGGTTCACAACCTTATTTCGAAACAATAGATACCCCAGAAAATCAGGAATTTGTAAAGGCTTATCATGAAAAATTTGGAGAAGATGAGCCGATTTCAGCTGTAATTGAAGCGGCCTATACTTCGGTACATTTATTAGCTAAAGCTTTAGAAAAGGTCGAAGACCCATATGATGCGGATGCATTGTTAGAAGCTTTCATAGGTTTAGAATTTAATGCTCCTCAGGGAACAGTAACGATTGATGAAAATAACCATACCTACTTATTTTCTCGTATTGGTCAGGTAAATGAAAATGGAGAATATGAAGTAATCTTTGAATCAAATGAAGCTATTAAACCAGAGCCTTGGTCAAAATTATTATTCCCAGATCATGAAGAACCATGGAAGTAAATTGCTAGTAAAGAAGATAAAAAAATAAGTATTTATAAGTAACATGGTGAGTTGGTCGAATACTTGGGAAATATTTAGAATTCCTTTCGGAAGTAGAAATAAGGTTAACTGGAAATCCTAAACCTTTCTCACCATGTTTTTATATTTAGTTATACTTCGTTCTAAAAGCATGTAATTAGGAGTTGACGTTTAATGGGAATAATTCAGTCACTAGTTGATGGATTGAGTTTAACTTCAATATTGATGATGATATCAATAGGTTTGGTTATAACTTTTGGGGTCATGAAAGTTATAAACGTTGCTCATGGTGAGTTAATAATGATAGGTGCTTATACCACATATGTAGTTACAACAATTTTACAATTACCTTTCATTATTGCGCTCGTAGCATCTTTTATAGTCTCAGCAATTGTTGGGTTAATCATGGAGGTAACGATCATTAAACGTCTCTATGGTAGACCACTAGAAACGTTGTTAGCTACATTTGGTGCTTCTATAGCCCTACAACAAATTAGTAAGATAATTTTCGGACCAGGAGGGAAATCGGTATCAAACCCTATGTCTGAAGTGCTTATAGTTGGTGATGTTGTAATACCGTACTTCAGATTATTTATTATCATTTTCTCAATAACTATATTTTTAATAACAGTTTTTATCATGTTTAAAACAAAATTTGGAATGCAGTTACGTTCGATCTCTGAGAATAGAAATATGAGTGAATGTTTAGGGCTTAATACTGTAAAAATAGATTCATTGACCTTTGCTATTGGGAGCGGTTTAGCTGGGCTTGCTGGTTCAGTGTTGGCACCACTAAAGAGTATTTCACCAACAATGGGTGGCGAATTTTTAGTTGACTCATTTATGGTTGTTGTATTAGGGGGAGTAGGTTCACTTTCTGGTACGGCATTAGGATCCTTTATTATAGGTGAAGGTAATGTCCTTATGACAATTGTAACAACTGAAATCTTAGCGAAAGTCCTTATATTTGTACTGGTTATCATTATTATAAGGTTTAAACCAGAAGGTCTATTTAAAATTGAGGGGAGAAGATAGCTTTGATTAATAGAAAGAATAAACCTGAAATAGTCATTGGTCTATTTATCATATTCTTCTTATTAATTTTCCCCTTTCTATCTGGTGCTTTTCACACGGGACTAATGGGAAAGATTATAGCTTTTATTATTTTAGCCATAGCACTTGATTTAGTATGGGGCTTTACTGGTTTATTAAGTTTAGGACATGCGGTTTTTTTCGGCATTGGTGGGTATATTTTAGCGTTATCATATCATTTTCAAAACGGGGTTCCATCTTTTATGACTCGCTTTCAAATCACAGAAATACCCCTTATTATGAAGCCCTTAACAAGCCTTCCGATTGCTCTAGTTTTGGGAATCATATTACCAGGAATTTTAGCTGCTCTATTGGGACTTTTTATGTTTAAAGGGAAGGTAAATGGAGTATATTTTGCAATTATTACTTTAGCACTTGCTGCACTATTTCAAATGTTAATTGAAAATCTCCAAGCTTATACGGGAGGTTCTAATGGACTAACTGGGTTGCCGAGGTTACCAATTTTTGGTGAGCCATTTTCACTAAATACCTACTATTATATCGTTCTTTTCATTTCCATCATGGTTTACTTAATCACTAGATGGTTAATTAATTCTAAATTTGGAAGAGTGATTAAATCAATAAGAGAGAATGAAGATAGGACTCTATTTTTTGGTTACGATGCAAACAATTATAAAATTTTTATCTTTGGACTTTCTGGTATGTTATCTGGTTTAGCTGGGATGCTGTATGTTTCAATGACTGGATTTATTTCTCCCACTGATGTTGGCTTTGGTCTTTCAACAATGTTGGTTCTTTGGGTTGCAATAGGTGGAAGAGGAACATTACTTGGAGCAGTAATAGGTACTTTATTAATAAACTGGCTCTCAAATGGGCTATCTGAAAGTTATCCAGATATATGGCAGTTATTCCTAGGTCTAATAATGATATTAGTGGTTTTATTTTTACCAGATGGAATATACGGAGCTTTAATAAAAAGGTCTGGTAAAAAGACATTTAAATTTTTCGGTCAAAGGAAAGATACAACCATATAATTATAGACTCTTTTATGGAGATGATTGGATGAAGATATTAGAGGTTGAAAAATTATCGGTAGAGTTTAGTGGATTTAAGGCGATATCTGACTTGGATTTTACCTTAGATGAAGGGGAGATTAGGACCATAATTGGCCCCAATGGTGCAGGTAAGACAACATTTATTGATTTAATTACAGGGAAAATACCTCCAACAAAAGGCAAGATAAAATTAAAAGGAAAGGAAATAACAAATTTTAATTCAACTCAAATATCTAAGCTAGGGGTTGGAAGAAAATTCCAGGGACCCAATATATTCGATAGTCTCACAGTATTAGAGAATATAGATGTTGCTCTCAAAGGAAATAAGGGTGTATTTCGTTCTATCTTTTATAAAAATAAGAATGAAGCAAAAGATTTAATTGAAGATATATTAGAAAAAATAGGGCTTATTGATAGGAAAGATGATTCAGCGGAAATATTGTCACATGGACAAAAGCAGTGGCTTGAAATTGGAATGATTTTAGCTCAAGATCCAGATTTTATCATTTTAGATGAACCGACTACTGGTATGACAGCGGATGAAACCTTTAAAACTGGTGAGCTTATCCAAACAATATTTAAGAACCGAACTGTAATTGTAGTTGAACATGATATGGCTTTTGTAAAACAAATCGCCCAGAAAGTAACTGTATTGCATCAAGGCAAACTACTAGCCGAGGGAAGTCTTCAAAGTGTTGAAGAGAATGAGGAGGTCCAAAAGGTTTATTTAAGAGGGGTTTAGAAAAACTGACTGAAGTTTTAATGGAGGTACTTGATGTTAGAAATTAGAGATTTGGAAGTATCTTATAATAAAAGTAAAATTATACAGGGTGTTTCATTAACAATAAATCAGGGTGATAAAGTTTGTTTATTAGGGAAAAACGGAGTTGGAAAAACAACATTTTTGAAAGGGATCATGGGTATTGAAGTTCAAGGGAAAGGGGAGATATTATTTGAAGGTCAAGACATAGCCCGAATTAGGACAAATAAACGATCAAAGAGAGGTATCGCGTATGTTCCTCAAGGAAGGGAAATTTTCCCACAGTTGACAGTTAGAGAAAACTTAATAATAGGATGCCTCATGCACTCACCTAAATCGGTAGATTCCTTAATTAATGAGGTGTTAGAATATTTCCCGGCACTTCATGAACATTTAAATAGAAAAGGAGGGGTATTATCAGGTGGACAGCAACAACAATTAGCAATTGCTAGGGCAATGATATCAAAGCCAAAGATACTTTTACTCGATGAACCCTCAGAAGGTATTCAACCAAATATTGTAGCAGAAATTTCCGAAATAATTAATCGTATAAATAGGGAGCACAAAATATCAATATTATTGATTGAACAAAATCTTGATTTCGCATACAAAACGGTAGATAAATACTTCGTTATGGAAAAAGGAAAAATTATCGCCTCAGGGCAATTAGAAGAACAATCTCTTGAAAAGGTGAAAGAGTATTTGACTATTTAGGAGTTACAATGGAGATTTGGGTAAAGTGTACAAATAATTTATTGAAAATTCAGTTAAATTAACCGATAGAGGAGGAATATTTTTGGATAAGGATGTAGTTTCAAAATTAAGAAATAAAGGAATTCCTGTAAATGAGGTTGAGGCAGAAAAAATTCAATTGATATGGCAGTCTATTCAGGAGTTAAAAAATAGTATGAATTTAAAAAGTTCCACTGATGGAATTGTACTTGTTCGTAAATTAGGAGGGAAAGAAAATGAATAAACCATTAAATGAATTAACAATAACTGAACTAGCTCCTATGCTTGAAAAAAAGATTATTTCTCCAGTTGAATTAACAAATTCAGTTTTAAATCAGGTTGAAAAAATGAATGGTAGAATAAATGCATATATATCCGTAACAAAAGAGAAAGCTTTAGAGGCAGCTAAAAAAGCAGAGCAAGAAATAGCAAATGGAAATTACCGAGGTCCACTTCATGGTATTCCAATGGGCATTAAGGATAATTTATATTTTAAAGATGAAGTAACAACGATGGGTTCCAAAATCCATAAAGACTTTATCCCAGATAAAGATGCTACAGCGGTAAAGAAATTGAGAGATAAGGGTGTTATTTTTACTGGAAAACTAAATCTTGATGAATATGCTTGGACAGCAAGAACAACAAATCCACACCACGGAACATGTCATAATCCCTGGGATTTAGAAAGAATTACGGGGGGGTCAAGTGGTGGATCAGGTGCTGCAGTAGCTGCACATATGACAATTGCAACTTTAGGAACTGATACAGGTGGATCTGTTCGTATACCGGCATCGTTTTGTGGTATTTTCAGTTTAAAACCTACTTTTGGTAGGGTAAGTAATTTTGGATGTTTCCCATTTTCTTGGACTTGTGATCATATTGGGCCAATGACAAAAAATGTACTAGATAGTGGATATCTTCTTGAAGCTATTGCTGGATACGATAAGAATGATCCGATGAGCGTAGATAAAAATATAGAGTCTTATACAAGCCTCTCTGGTGATATTAAAGGATTAAGGGTCGGAATTAATGAAGATTTCTTTTTTGATAATGTAGATAAGGATGTTGAAAAGTTAGTTCGTCAGGCAGTATTAGATCTTGAAAAACAAGGAGCAAGTATTGTTGAAGTTGATATTCCTAGTATAAGTAAATCAAGTTATACTTTAATGGCAACAATTATGCCTGAATCGAGTGCTGTGCATCATGATAATCTTATTTCTAGATCAGATGATTATGATGAAAATGTTAAAGTATCATTAAAAGTTGGTGAGCTTTTTTCAGCAGTAGATTATATTCAGGCACAGCAAATTAGATCACAATTAGATAATGAGTTTAATGAAATATTTAAGGATATAGATGTATTAATTACACCAACACTTCCATTTTTACCACCTAAGATTGATGAATACGAAGTAAATCTAAATGGGGAAATAGTGAGTTATTTTGACCATATTCCACGGTTTACAGGACCATTTAATTTACTTGGATTACCTGTTGCAAATATAACTTGTGGTTATGTAAGGGGCTTACCTGTAGGAATGCAAATAGTTGGTCCAGCCTTTGGAGAGAAACGTGTACTAAATACTGCATATCATTTTGAACAAACACACCTTCATTTAAAAAAGGATCCACCTTTTATAGTGACAACAAAATAATTAAGAAGAAAAAGCGTATCTTACTTTAGGTAGTAGGATACGCTTTATTATTTAAATATTAGATTTTTGAATTTCACTGTAGAGTTGGCAAGATATACTCTATGGTAATGAGCATTCTTTCCTATACCTATTATTTACTCGCATATTTCGCCACATTATCTTCCACTGTAAACACGTCAGCTGTGATGTTGTTCGTTTCAGACAGATTGGCGCTTAAATCTAGGATCTTATGAATCACCCTGTCCGCCTCTTTGCCTACAAGTGGTGTAGGTTGGTAGTTATTGCGATTGGCTACAGATGAAATACTTGTAGGAATGATCGAAATGTCTTTTCGATCTGTTAATTTTCCATATGAAAAATGAAATGTTTGTTGGAAGATGAAGGTGTCTTTGTCATCGGGATTTCGATTTCCACCAAACATGAAGTTTTTGCCAGCAGGGCCCCTGCCCCCCTTCCA
>Ga0181466_1000766_pt2 | contig 10657 bp, 5 predicted proteins | sample InSIn4gowninarea_FD_119078 | JGI IMG/M metagenome (GOLD analysis project Ga0181466, IMG submission 119078) | Clean room microbial communities from NASA Spacecraft Assembly Facility at Jet Propulsion Laboratory, Pasadena, California, USA -... ... | reverse complement strand
CACCTGCTTCCAAAGGCGCATTCCAATTCAGTCCCCATTCTTTCCTATAATGTTGAAATATTCGTCCTAAGATGAAATCATTGGACACAAACAGGAAAATAAGAATGGAGATAAAAGCCGTGAGGATCAGGTAATTCCAACTGTCTGCATTTGCAAAATAAGATTTGATTTTTTCTGTAACGGTAAGGGTGGTGGCAGATCCTTGCTCAATATTTTCAAAAATGGAATGATAGTCTTCCTTTCCGGTAAGCACTATAATGATTGAAACTCCTGTAGCGATAAAAGTGAGAAGAGATAAAAACTTTAAGCCTCTCATAAAGTCAGAAAAAGTAAATTAAATGATCTTCTAATTATAGCAACTTTTTAAGGTTGACACTAAAGCAAGTAATTTTTTAACGGTAATTCCTTCGTTAATGGAGATTTTAGATTTAAAATTTCAATCGCAATTCAACAGCGAACTAGCAGTTTTTTTGATAGAACCCATGCTTTTTCAAAAAAAGCCAATCAAATTGTTGGTACTGTTTCATTTGGAAAAGCACAATTACTCATAATCTTTTTAATCGACGTGCCAATGAATCCATGCTTTAAAGTAACTACTTAGCATAATCAATGAGAATATGCTCATTTTAAAATTCTAAATATTAATCAGTTAACTTAAATAATAAAAATAAATTCCATTTTATTTGTTTAAACAAATATTGTTTAATTAAATTTGCGACGGTTTAGGAAACAGAAAAAAAATCAATGCGTAGGAAAAAGTTAATTATGGATGCTACAAAAAAATTCAAATCGGCTCAACTTGAACTGCTTTTATAGTCTTATTTTTTGACCAAATACCTGTTGCAACATATAATTAACAATTAAAATTTTATAACCTTTTAAACAAATCAAAACAATGGCTACTACAAAATGGACAATTGATCCCGCTCATAGCGAAATTCAATTTAAGGTAAAACACCTGATGGTTACAACCGTTACAGGCAGTTTCAAAAAATTTGAAGGCTCTGTTGAATCGTCCGCTGATGATTTTGCAGATGCAAAAATTTCTTTTACTGCAGACATTAACTCAATAGACACTGGGGCTGCAGACCGTGACAATCATTTGAAATCTGCAGACTTTTTTGAGTTTGAAAACTATCCTCAACTGAAATTTACCTCTACAAATTTCAAGAAACTTGACGAACACAATTACGAACTCAGCGGAAATTTAGAAATAAGAGGAGTTTCCAAACCTGTAAAATTCAAAGTAGAATATGCAGGTAAAGCCAAAGATCCTTGGGGAAATACCAAAGCAGGATTTGGCCTTGAAGGTAAAATAAATAGAAAAGAATGGGGACTGAATTGGAATGCGCCTTTGGAAGCAGGTGGAGTTCTGGTAAGTGAAGACGTAAGGCTGCTTGCGGAAATTCAGTTGATTCAGGCGTAAAAAAGTAATGGGAACAAAAAGGCCTGCAACGCTCAAAAATTGCAGGCCCTTACTTTTTAAATTGACGTTATTGCTTCAATTCATCACTCTTAAATTGGGTACTTAACAGCACAAATAGCTGCTGGTCTTCCTTAACTGCTTCGTTTTTAAATACAAAGTAAAGTTTATGAATACCATTTGCAGGAGTAAGTTTGGCGACAACTTGCTGAGGAAGCTGACTGTTTTGAGTGCCTTCTGCCGCTATTATTTGTTCTGATTCACCGATCTTCTGCCCATTTGGTGCATCTATTCGAACTTCGATAATTCCCCCGGGATTGTTTCTTTCTTTAGACGCATTTACTGTGAATACGAGTTGCTTGATATCAGTCAGATCAATGTCATCGTAACCGATATACGCACCTGATTTTTCCGGGATTACAAGGTCCAAAGGAGGATTATTTAATTTAAATTTCCTGATACTGACAAAATCGTCTGCAGTGCTGGCAAGTAAATTCGGGCCTTTGAGAGTGACTACCTGCTCTGTAGTAATTGACGGCATTCCATTAGCACCTTTATCTGTATATGCAGCTCTTAAGATATAGATTCCCACGCCTCTGTCGCCTTCCGGAAGGGTAGTGGTGAATGTACCCGAAGGAGGAAGCGTTTCTACTTTTTTCTCCTTTGCAATACTTAAAATATATTTCACCATTTCAGTGGCATCTTCCATTTTAATTGACGGATGCGCAGACATGGCAACTTCTCCCCAAACGCCACTACCGCCGTTGATTACCTTTTTGGCAAGCCTTTCAAGTTCTTCAGGTTTATCCATATATTTTTCAGAAACCAGACGGTAAGCGGGACCTATCGACTTCTTATCTATATTATGACAGGCGCGGCAATCGCTGCCTTCCACAAGTTTCTGTCCTTTTACGGTTGTCGCGAAATCATCCGCGGATCTGTGTCCTTGCGCTATTTCTATCTTGTCAAATCCCTCTTTCAAATAATCTACCGTTACAGGTACTGATGCGGGTGCAATCGACTTTTTGGCCAGACTACCATCTTCTTTGTCAGTCACACTTACATTATATTCAAAACTTTGACCGGGAAAAAAGAAAGTTTTATTTCCCTTTTTTATATCGAATGAAACTACAGGAGGCTCATTACCTGCCTGAACTTCCAACGTTGCTACGGATTTTTCTCCTTTTGCGTCAGTAACGGTAAGTACTGCATTGTAAATGCCGGGTTTGGTAAAAGTATACGAAGGATTGGCTTCAGTAAAAGTTTTGACTGTGGTTCCTTTTGACTGGATTTTCCACTCATACTTCAGATTGTCTTTGTCGTAGTCCACTGTTTCACTGCCCGAAAATTTAACGGTCAAAGGCACAGCACCTTTTTTCTTACTTGCATCTACTTTCGCGATCGGTTTTCTGTTTCCTCCGTTATATTCAATCCTCACCAACCTTGCATCGTCATTACCCTGGAACCAGCTTGTCCCGTATTCAAGAACGTACAAATCCCCATCCGGTCCAAATGCCATATCCATTGGATTGCTGAACTTCTGGCTTGGCATTACCTTCTCCATGGAAAGGTAATTTCCGTCCTCATCAAAAGTAACCGCCATAATCCATCCTCTCATCCATTCGTATATCAAAAGTTTGCCGTCATAATAATCGGGCCACGCTCTTTTGGCATTTTTGAAATCCGATGAATAGTAAACTGGACCCGCCATTGCGGTTCTTCCACCAGATCCTACCAATGGAAATTTTGTTGAAGCCGCATAAGGGTAATAAATCATCGCAGGCTGTGTAGGCGGCAATTCATTTAAACCTGTATTATTTGGAGATGTATTGATCGGCTTGTTGACGTCAAACTTCTCCAATGACTTACCTGCTTCAAAATCGTATCTGGTATAGGCCAGATTATCTGCAATAAAATGCGGCCAGCCGAAGTTACCCGGCTTCTTTGCCTGATTTACTTCGTCGTATCCTCTTGGCCCTCTTGTAAGAGAGTCTTTGTTGGCATCGGGCCCTACTTCCCCCCAATATACATATCCGGTTTTCTTATCTACTGCAATTCTGAAAGGATTTCTGTGCCCCATTGTATAAATTTCGGGACGCGTTTTTGCAGTGCCTTTAGGGAAAAGATTTCCGTCAGGAATGGTATAAGTTCCATCAGCTTCCGGGTGAATGCGAATAATTTTACCTCTCAGATCGTTTGTATTTGCAGAACCTTTTTGAGCATCCCATGGAAGTCTCCCTGGTCTTTCGTCTGATGGAGAATAACCTCCCGAAGCATGTGGGTTGGTATTGTCACCAGTGGAAAGAAAAAGATTGCCTTTTGCATCAAAATCTATGGAACCTCCTGTGTGGCAACATTCATCTCGTTGGGTTTTTACTTCAAGCAGCACTTTTTTAGATTCTTCAATGAGTTTGTCTCCCCTCAGTTCATATCGCGTCAGAATGTTCTTAGGGTCAGCACCGGCTGGAGAATAGTAAAGGTATATCCAGTTGTTTTTTGCATAATTAGGATCCGCCTGAACACCTAATAATCCGTCTTCAGCCTCTTTTCCACTAGTGTATTTTGTACTTACAGGAATCTTTGCAATAATGTTAAATGTTTTGGCGACTGGATTCCAAATCTTTACATTGCCTTTTCTTTCCACTACTATCACTCTATTATCTGGCAAAACAGCCATTTCCATAGGTTCATCCAGTTTCTCAGCAAGTATTACTTTTGTAAACCTATTCTCTTCGGGCGTTCTTTTCGATTTAGCCAATTGATAATTTAAGGGTTTATTACCGCCTATCGCATATTTTATTCCTCCCCAGAGATGTTTTAAAAAAAACGGCTCCTGATAGCTTTCTTTTGTATGACCCAGGCCGGTATAAAAAGCTCTTCCTCCATCATATTCATGATACCAGGCAATCGGATGATTATCTCCGTTCTCTCCGCCCTTGTATGATTTCTCATCCAACTTCATCAGTACCTTTAAGTCGGGGTTAATGTTTTTGTAATTGTAAAGCTCGTCAGTCCGCTCAATTCTTTCTGGAAGCGAATCCGTCGAGGGGTGATTTTTATCTACTATGTAAAAGGTAGCTTTTTGGGTTGCAGGGTGGCTTTTGAAATACGCGCCAACCAATTTCCCATACCAGGGCCAGGAGTATTCTGTATCCGTAGCTGAATGAACCCCTACAAATCCACCGCCTGCCTGGATGTATCGCTCAAAATCTGCCTGCTGTTGACTTTCTAGCACATCCATTGTCGTATTCAGAAAGATTACTGCACTGTATTTCTTCAGGTGTTCTTCGTTAAACCGCGATGCATTTTCTGTAGTATCCACAATGAAATTATGCTGGGTGCCAAGTTTTTTTATGGCTTCGATTCCAGCAGGTATTGACTCGTGGCGATATCCAACGGTTTTAGAAAATACAAGTACTCTGGCAGGTTCTTTCTTTACTGCAAAAGACCACAAAACGATGCCTGCGACCAGAGTTAAAGGGATTATTAAAATTAAACTTTTGACTTTTGAAAAATTCATAATATAAAAACGTTGTTTTTTTGAATAAGGGATTTAGTACAGATAGAATTTGAAACGACAATTATTAGAATAAAATGTTTTTGAAGGTATTTTTCACGACATAATATTTTGCAAACGATTATGATTACAATTATTATCGGGCTCTCCCCTATTTCATAGAGAAATAAATTACGGAACAATCCCCTTTTTTAGTATTAAAAATATTTAATTGATTAAAAGTCAGGAAGCAATAATACTTATCATATCTTTTAGCCTTTTCGCATCAGGCAGTTCTCCAAACCCGGCTCCAGCGTTGTCAAGGAGATGTTTTTTCTTTGAAGTACCAGGAATCACGCAGGTTACATTTGGGTTTGCAAGGATAAACTTCAGAAAAAACTGGCCCCAGCTTTTACAATCAAATTCTTCTGACCAGGCAGGAAGTTTTTTTTCTTTTACATTAGAAAATAAGGATCCGCTCTCAAAAGGCTGATTTACAAGTACAGCGATTCCTTTCTCTGCTGCCAAAGGCAATAGCTTCTGCTCTGCTTCTCTTTTCCTTATAGAATAATTAACCTGTAAAAAGTCCAGTTTCTCGCTCTTCATAACCTGTGCAAGCTGATCATAAGCACCCTCGTGATAGTGCGTTATCCCGATATATTTTATTTTACCTGCTTCTTTCCAATCTTTCAGCGTTCCTAAATGGGTTTTCCAGTCCAGCAGATTATGAATCTGCATAAGGTCCATTTTTTTCGTCTTCATAAGATTAAAAGATTTCTCCATTTGCTTTATCCCCTGCTCTTTTCCAGTAGTCCACACTTTGGTGGCCAGAAAAGCCGATTGCTGCAGATGGGTACTTTCCAGCACTTCACCTACAACTTGCTCGGACTTGCCATACATTGGAGAAGAATCAATTACACTCCCTCCTTTTTCGATCAATAGTGTTACTACCTCCTGTAAAGGCAGCCTTTCTTCAGGCGATTTGCCTACATCAAAAGTTTGCCACGTACCGATTCCTATTACAGGCAACTTTTCAGATGATGAGGGAATTATTCTTTTATTCATAAATTTTATATTGTTCAATGAAGTAAAGCCGGCTAAAAACCCCGCCGTCATTAACGAACCTGCTTGCAAAAAACCCCGTCTTTCCATTTTTAATTTTAGCAAAACAATTTATTACAAAACAATCTTCTATAAAAACTTGCATTAACTGATTTCATATCCAAGAAATTTTCATTTTTGTCGTTGGTAAAACTTTGCTTTCGATTTTTTAAGCTTTAAAAGTTTAACAGGTGTAATTGATGAAAAGATTTGTCCACGTACTCGGATTTATTTTGCTGTTTGCATTTAACAATCCTCTTTATTCTCAAGATTCAGTAAAAACGGAACTTATTTTTCCCACTCATCCCGATTGGAATATTGTCAATGAAGGTCAGAAACTTGAGTTTGGGATATTATCGAATAAAGCCGCTGGCTCGGTAAATTACCGGATTATTGAAGGAAAAACAGCAGACATGCAGTTCGATTCGACGGGTCAGTTTACCTGGACTCCTGATTATAATTTTGTAGAAAGACTTGAAGGCAAAAAAAAGGTTCTACTTGTATTCGAGGCGAGAGACGAAGCAGGCAAAACCACAAATAAACAGATAGAGCTGACAGTAGTTCACATAAACAGACCTCCGGTAGTGAGCGAGCTTCGAACGTTTTACGTTCAATACGATGTTCAAAATTCTTATAAACCAGATCCGGGATTGATAAAAGATGAAGACAACGATCCGATAGTCTATATTCCTATTGCAGATGAAATGCCTGAAGGCGCAAAACTTTCAGAGCAAGGAGAATTTACATGGAAACCATCCTTGACGCAGTTTCATTCTTTAAAAACCAAACCTGCAATCATCGGATTTTATGTGGAGGACCAGCCAGCTAAGACAAGAACAAAAGGGAAGTTAAAAATAGAAGCTACTCAACTGGACCTGCCTCCTGTGATCACTATTATTCCAGATACAAAGCAAATCAGGTACGATGAAGATGCCACCATCAATATCAAATTTTATCTATCCGACCCAAATGGCGATGAAGATATCAACTCCTTTTCTTTTATCTCGGAAAACCCCAACATACCAAAAGCATCCCTTATAAAAAACACCTCTACTCAATATGAGTTTATATGGACTCCCGGATATCCTTTTGTAAAAGATCCTTATGATTCGCTCAGTTTTAACGTCACTTTTTTTGTAATTGACAAGACACAGAAACGAAGCGAAAAGAAAATACGGTTTGCCATCTACAACGCAATTAACGAAGAGGAAAAAGACCATGCATTGTATGTCCAGTATAGATCTACTTTGGTAAAAGCATGGGATCTTCTCGAGCAATTGAAGGAAAAGGAAAAGGATCTGAAAAAAGACTATCATACGGCAAAAAAAGGAAGGAAATCAAGGGCGATTACAAATGCTTCTCTCGGAGCAATAACAGGTATAGTCCCTGTTGTCAACAGCATTCCCACAAATACCCAGCGTGCTGTTTCGGCTGTCGGAGGAACCACCGTAATGACAATGGGCACCCTTGAAGCCACCGAAGTAATCGGAAAATCAACAAGAGATCTTGTAGAACGACTGAATTACGTAATGGACAAAAAGAATGAAATCCAGACCAAAGGCGACATCTTTGCTCGAAAATATTCTTTAAAATCGCTTAGAAGAAGACAAGAATTTGCTTCAGACGTCCAGGAGCTGTTATCAATAATGAATCTGAAAGGCTTGGTTGCATTGGAGTTGAATGCTGGATGGGAAAATAAAAATAAGGCATCGGACAACAATTTAAACAAGACTTTTAAAGATTTTGCTTTAGAAGAGGTGAATTAGATACTTCTAAGATTGCCTTTCAAAAAGCCGGAAGTTTCGGCAGGCAATACTTGTCCGAACTTCTATATTCAGACTGCCCCCTTCCTGTTTTCTTCTTTCTTCTTCTCATCTTAAGTTTATAACTTTGCGCCCTGAAAACGTATATTTAGCCAACCCCATTATGGCCGATCAGAAAAAGAAGTATTTCATCATCGATTTTGACAGTACTTTTGCTAAGGTAGAATCCCTGGACGAACTGCTTGCCAGTAGTTTAGAGGGAAGAAGCAACAGAGACGAAATCATCCGGGAGATCAGAAAAATCACTGATCTTGGAATGGAAGGAGGAATATCCTTCAAAGAATCGCTGGTTAGAAGAGTTGGTTTTCTAAAAGCAAACAAGAAACAACTTGAGCCACTTATTGAAAAACTAAAAAACGAAGTTTCGGAATCTTTCAAAAGAAATAAGGAATTTCTAAAACAACAATCCGACTACATTTACATCGTTTCGAGTGGCTTTAAAGACCTTATTATTCCGGTGGTTACCGAATATGGAATAAAGCCTGAAAATGTGTATGCAAATTGTTTTGTCTACGACAGCGAAGGCAATATTGTGGGGTTTGATGAGACATGTCTCTTATCCGGAGACAATGGAAAGGTAAAGCAAATGAAAGAGCTTAATCTTCAGGGTGAGGTATATGTGATCGGGGATGGATATACTGATTACGAGATCAAAGCAGCAGGAATTGCCCAGAAGTTTTATGCATTTACTGAAAATGTAAAAAGGAATTCAATCATAGAAATAGCAGATCATATAACACCAAGTTTAGACGAATTTTTATACGACATGAATATGCCAATGACCATCTCTTATCCGAAAAACAGGATTAAAGTTTTATTGTTAGAAAATATACATCCTGAAGGGAAAAGAATTTTTTCAGAAGAAGGCTACCAGGTAGAAGTAATCAATCAGGCGCTTGACGAAGATGAGTTGGCCGAAGCGGTAAAGGATGTTTCGATTCTTGGAATCCGTTCTAAAACAATGGTGACAAAAAAAGTGCTGGAGAATGCAAAAAAGCTCCTTTCCATTGGGGCATTTTGTATCGGCACAAATCAGATAGACTTAACCTCTGCTTCTAAAAGAGGAATTGCAGTATACAATGCACCTTACAGTAATACACGAAGTGTAGTAGAACTAGCCATCGGCGAAATCATCATCCTGATGAGAAACATCGTAGAAAAAAGCAATAAACTACATCAGGGAGTTTGGGATAAATCTGCCGGCAACAGCTTCGAGATCAGAGGAAAAAAATTAGGAATCGTGGGATATGGAAATATCGGTGCACAGCTTTCAGTGCTGGCAGAAGCGATGGGAATGAAGGTATATTATTATGATATTGTAGAAAGACTTGCTCTTGGAAATGCTGTGAAATGCAAATCCCTTCATGAGCTTCTTTCCCAGGTAGATGTGGTATCCCTTCACATAGATGGAAGAAAATCCAATACAAATTTGATTGGCAAGGAAGAATTTGATGCAATGAAAAAAGGCGTTATTTTCCTTAACCTCTCGAGAGGTAGTGTAGTAGATATTCCTGCCTTGATGGAGAACGTAAAAAGTGGAAAAATTGCCGGTGCCGGACTTGACGTTTATCCGCATGAGCCAAAGAGCAATAGCGAAGAATTTATTTCCGAATTGAGAGGCTTGAAAAATGTAATCATAACACCTCACATCGGAGGAAGTACGGAAGAAGCACAGGTGAATATTGCCAATTTCGTCCCCAACAAGATCATCGAATATATTAATGCAGGAAATACTTTTAACAGTGTAAACTTCCCGAACATCCAGCTACCTGAATTTCCAAATGCACACAGGCTGATGCACGTACATGCAAACTACCCTGGAATACTGGCAAAGATTAACAGCATCCTTGCAAATAATCACATCAACATAGTAGGTCAATATCTGAAAACCAACGAAACGATCGGTTATGTGATCACGGATATTGACAAAGAATACAACAAAGATGTTATCAAGGAATTGAGAGACATTGAGCATACAATCAAGTTCAGAGTGCTTTATTAGCGATAAGCTTTAAGCTGTAAGTTTTAAGCTGTAAGTAGTGCGCTTTATTATTTTAAAAGGTCTTCAATTTTGGGGACCGAACTGGTTCAAGCGTCCTCGCTTGAACCCTTTGACAGCAAAGGCTTCCGTTACTTTTGATGGACTTAAACAATGAGCTTCAAGCTGTAAGTATTGCTCTTTATTATTTTAAAAGGCCTTCGTTTTTGGAGACCTTTTTCTTTAGTATGGATGAAGCAAACAAACCCGGAGGACAGCAAGATCACTTCCAAAAGCAACATTCAGGTATCAATGAGTGAGGCTGTCACCTTTCATCTGAAGCTAAAAAAAAGACCCTTGCATACGAAGGATCTTTTCTGTTAAAACATAGTAGTTGGGTTATTAAAATACTTTATATCATTACGTTTATTGCCTACCGTTCTTTAAAATCTTCCGAATTTCAATATGATTGAATAGTTGTTGCCGGAAAATGCGCCGGATGACGTTTTATAAAGATCAAGGTCTTGTGTAAATCTTCGACTGTAACCAGCGGCAATTCTGAACCACCTGGTCACATTCACCTCTGCGGCAATTCCAGGTTCTATATACCACATCACATCGCCGTCTATCAAATCATCTTCGTCATTGTTGCGATATTCATACCTGTCATCGTCTTCAAAATCTTCAATATAGCCCAGCCAGCCTGCACCGGCAGAAACAGGTACAGAAAAATGGACAACGTTATTTGAGAAAAAAATTGGTTCAACAAATAATCCCCCGTATCCTCCGACAATATAAGATTTTCCTATATCGCTGATTCCCTTATAGGTTGTTGA
>Ga0181466_1000837_pt1 | contig 10658 bp, 2 predicted proteins | sample InSIn4gowninarea_FD_119078 | JGI IMG/M metagenome (GOLD analysis project Ga0181466, IMG submission 119078) | Clean room microbial communities from NASA Spacecraft Assembly Facility at Jet Propulsion Laboratory, Pasadena, California, USA -... ... | reverse complement strand
TACGGGCTATATAGTAGTAGATTTGGCGCCATGCGGCGCTGGGCTAAAAGAGGTAAGAAGGCGGGGTTATACGATATATTACCTACCTAGCGGCGACGATATCGTCGGAACCGTTAGTCTAATTAGCTTAGGAAATAGCGTATATTAATTAGCTAGGAGAGGAGAAGCTCCTAGCCGAGGGAAATCATCATCCGACTACCCGAAGAGATTGATACAATAGGAACGGTTAAGGTAACTAGTCTATATAAGGAGTCTTAATAGCTTATATATATATAGTTAAATTACCCACAATATCGTAGGTTTAAATAGTTACTTATATCTTCCTCTTACGGTTACGACTACTAGTAGCTAGCCGGAGGCCAACGCTGCTATAGTTATAGCTAGCCCTACCCCTAGTAGTACTAGTAGTAGTATACCTAACCTCAGCCCTAGTAACCTATTCAGGTAATAGGACTACTATAAGCTCCGTATAATGTAGTCGCTTCGCCGGCGCCAGGAACGGTAGTAGAGAAGGCTACCTTCCTAAATAGGAAGGGAAAGAAGAAGGTAGATCCTATTACCCTAAAGAAGTTAGATTACCTACTACTAGGAATTAGCAACGAGTCGTAGAAGGCCGTCGACGGTAGCCGTACGAACTATACCGCCGGCGTTTAATCCTAATTTACTACCTACGCTAGTTAAGCCGCGGCGCTACTACCGTAGAGGTAATAGCAGGCGCCGTAGTAATAGCCTCTTCCTTAGCCTTAATTCTAATAACATCAATAGCTTCTTCCTTAGCCTTAATTCTAATAACAGTAATAGCTTCTTCCTTAGCCTTAATTCTAATAACAGCAACAGCTTCTTCCTTAGCCTTAATTCCAATAATAGTAATAGCTTCTTCCTTAACCGTAGTAGCTGTAGTAGGCGCCGTAATAGTAGGTTTAGTAGGCGCCGTAATAGTAGGTTTAGTAGGCGCCGTAGGAGGCTACCCTCATCGAGTTAGATAAGGAGGAGGAGGAACCTATTATCCCTATTATCTACCCTCTTCCCTCATCTATTACCTCATTGGTAACGAAGACCATAAAGTCGTTATCGAAGAAGACTACTATAGCCTCGTTAGTAGCTACTATAGATCTAGTAGTAGCGAGGTACGTCTTCTACGTTTAGTATACTCTTATATACAACGTTATAGCTAGCGTATATGTTATACCCGCGGATCCCTTAGGGTGTTCCAGGGGACCCTATCTACCTCCTACGGTAGTTCAGCGTATATCATACGTACGTAAGCGACGTACTAGTATATTAAGGATCCCCGTAGGCGTGGAGCTAACTCCTTCTTATAAGGATTAGCTACCGTACGACCATCGGTCTTTGACCGTAGATACCTATATAGTAATTCTACTTCTTTACTAGCCTATTATTACGTTATCTCTACTAACCCTTACAGTCTGATCCTTCTCTAATAAGGGGACGATCCGGTAATAGTTATCGGAAGACTAGTTACTCGCGCTATTACGTATAGCGAGAATCTAGATTATATAATAGATTAACCCTATTAAGGAGATCCTACGCACGCGGAACCGGTCTTAAATACCCTTAGCGAACCATCATTGGTTCCTCTAGATGCCGATATATCTCGCGATACTACTACCAGTACTATGGCTAGCGAGACGGTAGAGGCCGATGTCGCACGATAGATACTCGATATAGAAAATCGTACTCGACACCTTCGGCTCGAATAATAGCGAAGAAAGCTTATAAAGCTTCAGGCCGAGGTACGCTAAATCGAATAGGTATTATCCGAATTAGTCTAGGAGGACAACGGGCACCTTATAAACCCGCGTAGTATAGTGCTACGCGAATCGGTAATCCCTCGAGGCCGAGTTACGGGTAGCTCTTCGAGCGTACACCCGGAATCGAGTATATCCGCCGTCTATTTAACGGCGAAGCGACAGGCCAGCGAAGACTCTAATATAGAGAGGCTAAAGAGACGACGTCTCGTACCTCTAGATAAATATAAGGGGAAGACCCTAGAGGAGTATCGGAACTTTATACGTTCTTATACGACGTAGTTTCGGCGTTCCCTAGTAGACTTTAAGATAGAGGAAGATAAGGTGCTATACGCGATAGAGTACCTTAAAGGTACGCCTAGGGATACGTAGTATCAGGTCGACGATAATCGTCTGGACGACGACGTCTACTCATAGGATACCTTTATCGCGTTCCTACGGGATCTTATTATTAACCCTCTAAATCGCGAAATAGATGTATAGTAAAAGTATACCGATGCGAAATAATAGCCGAACTAGGGAGTTCGTTAATTTAATAACTACCTAGCGGGGCTTAAAGCACAGATGGAGCTATAGTCGGAAACGACTCGGCGGGATACTTTCTTAACGAGGCTCCGCGACGACATCCGACTGGTGATTAAGAATTAAGCTTTCGTCCTATATACGCGCGCCGAAGTCGTCGCACTAGCTACGAGAGTAGAGACTAATAGCCGAGAAGCTAGACCATCGTTAGGGCCGAACCATCGTAGTCGAAAGGACACTAGTATATCTTTAGAGAAGACCCAGCGTAACTTAGGTAAGGACCGTCCTATCGCTAGTAAAGCGAAGGACTAGGACCGACCTAAGAATAACGATTAGAAAAAGAAGGCTATATACTATAACTGTAGTAAGGTGGGATATATCTCGCCCGACTACCGATCCGTAAAAAAGGAGGATTTAGGTAATGCCCGGCCTATAAAGGCGAATAACGTGGGTATAAAAAAAGCTAAGGCTAGGCCGAAGACTTAGGACCAGCCAAAGATATACTCCTAATAAGAATAGAGAAAGCTATCGAAGTTTAAGGGATAATTAAGCACGGAGCCAGCGAGTCGACGGAGAAAATCCTCCTTAATACCTACTCCGAGATTAATATTATATCGCAGCGATATACTGTTCAATTAGGTCTATAGCTAGAGTTAGCTACCCTTCTACGGCCGCTAATAGCCGATGACCGACCTACGTACTACTATAGTACGTACTTGGTGAAGGTCCGGCTTAAGGACATTAATAGTCGAGGTCGCGTCTTATCGCGTCTTTGTTATATACTTAACCGGTAAGAGCCCCTACTGTTAGGTATACCTACCTTAAGTAATGAGGCTATCCTTATCGACTGTAAAGAGAAGACCTTCCGCTAGAAGTACGATTATAGCTCTATAAAGCTCGAAAAGCCGGGACGGTTCCTTAATAGCCTCCGATAGGAGAAGGTCGTATATACGATATGCCTATATAATGTTAGCGATAGTAGCACGCTAGTATATATTTAGTCTATCGCCGGTAGCGCCCTAGGATTCCCTAAGGAACTCAGTAGTTTCGAAGATATATTCTCGGAGACCGAGGCTACTAAGTTACCTATATTCGAGTATAGAGACTACGCTATCGATGTAAGCGAAGACCTACCGTTTAGCCTACTCTATAACCTCTCTCGCATAGAGCTAGATACTCTTCGGAAGTACCTCGATAATGCTCTAGAGAGGGGCTGGATACGCTATTCTACTAGCCCTACTAGTGCACCGGTGATCTTCGTACCTAAGAAGGATAGAACCTTACGTCTCTATATCGATTATAGAGGCCTGAATAAGGTTACGATTAAGAATCGACATCCTCTACCGTTAATTAGCGAGACCTTAGACAGGCTCGTCGGATCGAAATATTTCTCGAAGCTAGATTTATAACACGCCTATTATCGCGTTCGAATTCGTAAGGGCGACGAATAGAAGACGGCGTTCCGTACTCGGTACGGCTACTTCGAGTATCTAGTAATACCCTTTAGGCTTACTAATGCACCGGCGACGTTTTAAGTATATATTAACCGTATATTGTCGGGTATTGCCGACGTATTCTATATAGTATATCTCGATAATATACTTATCTTCAGCGAGTCGCTGGAGACCTACTAGGGCTATATTTAGTATATACTAACTCGGCTTCGGAAGTTTAATCTATATACTAAACTATCGAAATGTTGTTTTGCAACGATAGAGGTAGAATTTCTCGGATTTATTATATCGACGGAAGGAGTTAAAATGGACCTATCGAGGATCTAGACTATTACTAAATAGCCGATACCGAAGACCTTCCGAGAAGTCTAGGTATTCCTAGGATTCGCTAACTTCTACCGGCGATTTATCTACTAGTACTCTTAGATCGCGGGCCCGTTAACGTCCATTCTTAAGGGAAGCGTCTAAGGTAAAAAGACCGGACCCTTCGAGTGGGGGCCGAAGTAAAAGGAAGTATTTAACTTCCTCTAGAGCGCTTTTATAACCGCTCCTATACTCCGCTATTTTAACCTATCGAAGATGATTCGAGTCGAAACCGATGCTTCGATTTTCGCTATCGGCGCGATTATATCGTATTTATTTAACGACGGATATTAGCATCCGATCGCTTTCTAGTCGAGGAAGATAATCCCGGTAGAAGAAAACTACGAGATATATAACTAAGAGTTACTCGCTATCGTAGCTTCGTTTAAGTAATAGCGATACTACGTCGAAGGTAGTTAGTTTCCTATCGAGGTCCTAACTAACTATAATAACCTACGTAGTTTTATAAACGTGAAGTAACTAACCCCGCGTTAGTTACTATTAGGGTTTAGACTAAAGACTCGAGTTCAGACTTGATGTCACATAAGGCTGTTTATAAAGTTTGACTTGTACGGTGCACGATGTGCGCCATCCCTACATATATACTTCTTAGGCACGCATCTTCTTCGTATCCTCTTATTTCTGTGTCTTACCTCTTAGAATTTACTAACGCCTTATCCTTGCCTTGTCCCTGTCCCGTACCTTGTCCTAGTTCTACCCGCAGTGGTGTTCAGTCTCAGTCCTTAGTCTAGCCCCTAATATTAGGTAAGACCAACCCTTTAAGCAACGCGTCTTCATACGCGCCCCTACCTATTATATCGTCCTAGGCCGTTCCTACCTCTACCGATATCCTCCAAGCGATTGCCCTCCTCTAGTAATAAGTCTAGACCCTCTCTATCGAGAACCACGAACTCCGCTAATAGGTTAATACCCCTCCGCCAACGACGACTTCTACTAATACCGATTTAACTCTTACGGAAATCCTCGCACGTCTTAGCTAGAATAACCATTAAGAGAGATCACCTATCAAGTCCGAAAGATAACCCGACCCGGATAAGTTCGATGGAGACGCGAACGACCTAGACCGATTTATATCGCAGCTTTATAATAAATTATATATAAATTGAGACCGGTACCCGCTTAAATCGGATAAAGTTAGCTACTCTTATAGTCGACTTTCCGGTGCTGCCGCTAAAGCTATATAAGGCTATTAGACCCGCGGAATCGTATCGGATATTACTACCCTTAACGTATTCGTCGCTCATCTTGAACGACTATATATAGACCTAAATAAAAGATAACGAGCCGAATAGGACTGGCTTCGTCTTCGCTAAAAGAACCGTCCCTTCTACGAATTCCTCATCGAATTTAAGCGGCTTGCTGCTCTTGGTCGTGTTACCGACCTATATCGCCTACGTCCCTAACTCGAACTTACGATTAGCGACGAGCTCCGAAACCGACTTATTACCCTTAATACGACCGACCAGAACTACTCGACTTACCGAGATACTTATACTAAGATCGAGTCTCGAGTCGCGGTAGTATAATCCTTCTCTAGCCTCTTACGGAGTTCGGGAACTACGAACCCGCCCCGCGCCTAGATTACAGCTAAGAGCTACTTAGTACCCCGTCCTACTACTACGTACCTACCTCCTTCTCGTGTCGACTCCCGCCCGCCTCCGGCTTTACTAGCTACCGGGGTAAACTCGATACCCGTAAACCTCCGTATAACTATCTAAGGGGGGGACGCAATAGACCTTAGTCGTTAACGCGGGCCTTTACCTAAAGCCGAGAAATAACGTCGTAGAAGAGAGAGGCTTTACCTTTACTATACGAAATCCGGGCATTTCGTAAATAATTACCCCGAGAAACCTGTCCGTGTTTTCGGGATCGAAACCGAAGAGGATTCGGAAAAAGAGTAGTCTCTAAGTTAAGTCGCTCTTAGAGATAAGAAATAGATAGCGGTCTCAGGCTATCCGTAATAACCTTAGAACTTGAGAAGGAAGGAATCGAAGACTATCGTTTAGTAGTATTACCTATAATAGTAGAATTATATCGAGTCTACTCCCTTATTAATACTAGTTGTTCCGGCTATACTTTTATAGATACCGCCTAGATACGCGCTCATTATCTTCCTTTTTTCCCCCTCGATAAACCTCGCCCCCTTCGCAGTTTCAAAGGACAGGTCGAAATATATATAACGTATTATACCCGTGTCACTATGAATTTAAATGGCCACATCGACGTCGATATATTCTTTTACCTAACACAACTAGACTACTACGCTATTATTCTAGGCCTCCCCTAGCTAAAGAAACACGACGTTTTAATTAGCTTCTAAAGCTTCCTACTTACTTTCGACTCGGAATACTGTCAACAAAATTACTCTTACGGGAAACCGTCTGCACACGGAGACCACCTTACCCCTATAAACTATCGAAAAACCTACGGCATTCCTCTTTACCGCGCGGAAGGCCCCGGTTAGACGCCTCGGGTCCTCTCTATACTAGCACCCGAAAAGTTACTAATAAAAGCGGAGCAACCCCAATCCTGCTTACCTATTAACGACGATTTAGGATATAAGTCTACTAAACCCCCGAAGACTCGACCGAAGCCTAAACGTAACTTAGCCTTACGACGGGGCAAGGCTGCTCGAAAAGGCCACCGGAGGTCCTAAGAACCTCCTTCTAAGCCCCTATCTATCTTATAGATAGGTGCCGCCCCATTCATGCTCCTTGCTAAGAAACGGAAGGCCTAGCTATTTACCGTTAGCCTCTAAGACCTCGACCGATCCTTGAATTCCCCCTCTACTCACGATCTCTCTATTTCTAAGATCTCCGTTAAAGAACTTCGAGAAAAAGAGAAGGTAAAGAAGGACGCCGACCTAAAGCTCTATATCCTAACGGAATACCATGACCTCCTACATATCTTCAGCCGTTAAGAATCGGAGAAGCTTCCGCCCCATCGACCCTCAGACTATAAGATCTAGTTAAAAGAGGGATCTACTCCACCATCGGGCCCTCTCTACCTAATAAGCCGCGATTAGCAGGAAGTTCTCCGTGACTATCTTTGTTATGGGATGAACCTCGTTTGTACGACTCGGCCTACAGCCTCGTACGACTAGGGTCTAGCGCCGACCCTACTAATTTCCTTTACCTTCGTGCTCCGTACGATCTTTGGTTTCCTTCCTCAATGAAACCTCCCTGTATTTTAGGTAGTCTCTGAATCGAATCATATCTCGCCTTCAGACCCCAACATTAGGTTTCATTCCTCTTTTATAGTACAAAGCTATTCAGTTAGCGTGCGTACAACATTGGAACGGATCGGAAGTCGTACGAAAAGAATCGCACGACAGACATTGGAACGGATCGAAAGTCGTACGAAAAGAATCGCACGACAGACATTAGAACGGATCGGAAGTCGTACGAAAAGAATCGCACGACAAAAATGGAAAACCAACCCGAAGAGATACTACAGGCACCACCGGCTTCGCCTCTCGAGTCAATCCTAGCTAGTATCCAGCAATCCCTTGTTGACTCTCGTACGACAGGGGTCCAACATGCAGAAGCTATTAACACTCTCGTAAATGAGTTACGAATGAATCGTACGAGACTGGAACGACTAGAAAATCAGGTACGGCCTCTACAGGCTAATACAACCCCGGTTACATCAGCGTCGTACGCCTCTACCGTACCTGAGAATACAACCGTACCCGAGAATACAGTCGTCACCTCACATCGTCCGAAACCACGCCTACCGGACCCAAAAGAGTTTGATGGCGAAGACGTCGTACAATACCCGGCATTTCGTCAAAAGCTCCGTGCGAAACTTACGGTCGATGCCCTAGCTTTAGGGTCGGAAAGAGATCAAGCACACTACGTATACGGGAGACTAGCTGGAAGAGCGGCCGATCGGCTACTTCCATGGATTACGAGCATAGAAGCTACTACACCGTTAGCGTTCACCGTACAAAACCTCCTTGACCAGCTTGATAAGGCTTTCTTAGACCCGAACCTTCGTACGAAAGCTATTTCGAAGCTGAGCATCCTCCGGCAGAAAAATCGAGATATTGGTGAATTCCTTGCAGAATTCGACCAGCATATTATCCAGTCGGGAGGCATGCTGTGGGCGGACGACGTAAAGATGAGCTATCTTTACAACGCTATCAACCCCCGCTTATTACAAGGCCTGATTGGGACCGCACCTACGGCTTCGTACGACGATTTCTGTTCTAAGCTACGCCTAATCGAGGAACAAATCAACCGTGCGCAACGTGCTGCGAAATACGTTACTGGACGATCCTCATCGGTACAGTTACCGTCACCCTCAAACGCTATACGGAATAGCGTAGAACCAATGGATTGGGAACCGACTCGGGTCGGCGCCGTACGACCTAGCAGCCATCAACGGAAATATGCTGAAAGAGTCAGCCCACAAGAGATCGAAAGACGTCGTACGAACAAACTCTGCCTCCGCTGTGGCGGAGAGGGACACTTTATTAATAAATGTTCCCTTCTCCCACCGGAGCGTACGACGCACCCGAAGAGCCCCCGAGTAGCAGCTATCGAAGGGCTGAGCTCGGTCTCCGAGAATGAAGAGATATCGGGAAAAGAGTAGCCCCTGTACGAAGTCGTGCACAGGGGAATCGAGTAGTTCATAGTTCGTACGATGAATGGAAAATCTTCGAGCGAGATCATATGCTCTCGGAACCGTTCACTGTACATTCGCTAGTGAACACAACGCACTATGGACGTACCCTTATTGATACTAGCTGTCTTTGCTATGGGATCGTCAACGAATCATTCGTACGACGACTGAATGTACTACGAATCCCGATTGCCGCCCGTTCGGTACGGGGTATCCAAGGGAAGTCTGGAACACTAACAGAAGTCGTACGATTATCGATTGATATTGATGGCCATTCTGAAAAAGTCGCCTACTTCTACGTAATGTCCCAGACCCTAGGGTACGACCTAATTCTTGGTCGGCCATGGATGAAGCGATGGTCAGTGTCGGTAGACTCTACCTCAGACGAGCTTTACTTTGGGCTATCCGACCTTCGTACAAAGAATACGGCTAAGAAACTTCAAAGTTCTACGTACGATCACCGCTTGATTTCAGCAGCAGCGTGCGCTACTTATATACGTCAGCGTCGTACAAAGAAAGAAGGGACGGGCGTTGAAGTTTTTAGCGCTAGCCTCGCTGACATCCAAAAGGCTCTTTCTCCAAAGAAAGTAATTGACCCTCGTACGATACTACCGGAACAGTATATGGACTTTCTCAAGCTCTTCGACCAGAAAGAGGCCGATAAACTCCCACCGCTACGAGGAAAAGGCGTCGACCATAAAATCGATCTTATACTAGATGAGAAGGGAAACCCTCCAGTCGTTCCGTACGGCCCGCTGTATAATATGTCGCGCGAGGAGCTTCTCGTATTACGACGAGAGCTAACGACGCTACTCGATAAAGGTTTTATCCGAGTAAGCCACTCGCCTGCAGCAGCACCAGTTCTCTTCGTACGAAAGCCTGGGGGTGGACTCCGATTTTGTGTCGACTATCGTGCGTTGAACGAGATTACAAGAAAGGATCGCTATCCGCTACCTCTAATCCACGAAACGCTTAACCAAATTAGTCGTGCGAAATGGTTTACAAAACTAGATGTTACAGCGGCATTCTAGAAGATTCGAATCTCCCAAGGCGATGAATGGCTTACGGCTTTCCGTACGAGATATGGCTTGTACGAATGGCTTGTAACACCTTTCGGCATGGCTAACGCCCCAAGCACGTTCCAGAAGTATATTAACTGGGCTCTACGCGAGTATTTAGACGAATTCTGTTCAGCGTACGTTGACGATATCTTAATCTATACGGACGGGTCGCTAGAACAGCATCGTGTACATGTACGTAAGGTTCTTACAAAACTTCAAGAAGCCGGCCTCCAGCTTGATATTACAAAATGCGAATTCGAAGTACTTCGTACGAAGTATTTAGGATATATCATCGAAGTAGGAGTCGGACTACAAATGGACCCGGTAAAGATCGAAGCGATTAAAAATTGGGAACCGCCTCGTACGACTCGGGGCGTCCGCGGATTCTTAGGCTTTGCGAACTTTTACCGAACTTTTATTCAATCATATTCGGAAATCGTTATACCACTCGTACAACTTACGAAGAAAGACGTCCCATTCCTATGGAACGATAGAGCACAACAGTCTTTTGATAAGCTAAAGGGCATGTTCGTCGCCGCGCCAGTACTAGCCCAATTCGACTCGGAACGTACGACTATCGTTAAAGCAGACTCATTAGGTTATGTAAGTGGAGCCGTCCTCAGTCAGTACGACGACGACGGAGTACTACGACCATGCGCCTACTTCTCGCAGAAAGACTCCCCGGCAGAGTGTAATTACGAAATACACGACAAAGAAATGTTGGCCGTTATCAAATGCCTCCACCAATGGGATTCCGAATTACGTTCCGTACGAAGCTTCGAAGTTATCACAGACCATAAGAACTTGGAGTACTTTATGAAACCCCGATACCTTAGCGAACG
>Ga0181466_1000898_pt1 | contig 10671 bp, 9 predicted proteins | sample InSIn4gowninarea_FD_119078 | JGI IMG/M metagenome (GOLD analysis project Ga0181466, IMG submission 119078) | Clean room microbial communities from NASA Spacecraft Assembly Facility at Jet Propulsion Laboratory, Pasadena, California, USA -... ... | reverse complement strand
GTACCTATCATATCTGAATGCTGCTGGTGCCGACGTTACCCAAAACGTCACTTGGAACGGTCTCAGCTTCGAGAGTGACAGCGTTGGTACTGCCACCACCGCCCAGGACCAGAGTGGCCAGACTGTCGTCCTCGACTCCAACGGCGCTGGCACAATCACTGTTCGCGACTCTCAAGCCGTCATCGCAAACCTTGGTGCTCGTCTAGGCTCGCTCCCTGTCGACGTTGCCAACTCCACATCTTCTTCTGACTCTGGTCACTCGGGCTCCGGCTCTGGTAAAAACGGTCACACCTCTAGCGCTAGCACTAGCGGCGCAACACGCACAGTGAGTACATCCGCATCCGCAACTGCAATCGCATCCACAACGGCGGCAAACGTCCAAGCTGCAGCGGCATCAGGCAGCGTCACTAGTTCCAGCGCCGGCGTCAGTGTGACCGCGAAGTCAGCGAGCTCAAAGACCATCATGCTGACGGATAAGACTCTCTTCACCGTTGTTCTCATGGCCTTGGTGTGCATCTTCACCTCCTAGGATATTTCCCATTATCCTCTCCTCTTTCTCCGCCACGATACCTGGATACGACCTCTCTTAATGTTTTTCTTCTTTCTCTTCTTCTTCTGTACATGATACACGATTAGCGGATACCTTTTTCCTCGGCTCTTGTTTACGGAGCATGGTTTCTGCTTTCATTCCTGCATGACATGACGGCACCGGCGTTCTTAATGGCATTTGAATCGGTAGGAGGTCTACATGACGCGTTTTCTCTATTATAATTAGAACCCAGCTTCACAGTATTAGACCGGGCCATGAGGCGCTAATGAGTCTTTTTCCTTTTAACTTTCTGCAAACACGAGCTTTCCTGAGAAATCACATTACAGTGTGTTGTGTTTCTGTCACAGTTGATGAGAATTGCTCTTTCCTTCCTCTTGACATATGCAACACTCCTTTTTATATCTGCCTTTTGAAATTCTTCATCAAACTTGACCCTTTTAGTTTTTTCTCTTCGTAGCTTTTTCGATACCCTGCACGCTCTCGAATTTTTGAGCACAAGTACAAGTTCATGGGTTAGAGCGAAACACTAGGGGAGGAAAAACGAAAAATTACTAGAGCTTGCACAACGAGATATACAGGCAAGCAGGAAAACGGACAAAAAACTAGAGATGATAAGACTATGTGGAACAGATAATGTATATTCTCCTCAAGGCAAAAAGAATCTAAGTAACCATGTATGCTGAGTGTATAACTCGCGGAAGAAAATTTATTGCTAGCGATGAAAAGATGCCTATGCTGTTGATGCTGTGGTCAAATGCTGTCGTTGGTCGAGGTCATGTGCGTATGTATATCTAAGACGCAGGAAATTGGATTTTGGAGTTTGTTCGGTGGGCGTTTTTGCAGGAACGGAGAGATGCGATTAGCGAGAGTAAGGGTGTAGAGCTTTTCGTGATGCCGAGGATGAGTCGATGCGGTACGGTATTGATGAGGCGTTGAGTTGTGCATTCGTAACGATCATCGTAAGCATGGCTGCTCGGATGAAATGAGCAAAGGCCAGTACTGAGCTTCAAGTTTTTAATGCTGGCTGCGTCGCAATATATGCCTCGGTGCCGAAGCGACGGTAGTGCTCATGGCTAGTCGATAGTGGCCGTAGAACCAATCCATAAGTGGCCACAATAAGCTATTCAGGATCCTTGGTGAGAGACGACGAACAGTCGAAGTGTTTAAATAATACGTTTCGCTTAATAAAGTCTTGCGGCATCCTCCATGACGAAAGTGCACCGCTGCAACATCAGCTGGGGGTGGGTAACCAAGTTGTGCCATGTTGTCGAAATGGATCAGATCAAGGTTTGGACTTTGGACCACATGCCGTTCCACTGAGTTCTTCCACGAGTTGAGTCCTCGACGTAGTTGCCAAAGAGTAGTTGGCTATTAAGTGTCGAAGCGGCGATACGATCACTCCAAGAGAGATAGCGCGAGAGAAGGAGACCGTCTCTGCCATCTGAAGCGATCACGCTTACGCCTCCTCTGGCATCCACCATCCTCTTCAATGCAGGTCCATGGATATTGAGAGCATTGTGGCGCTCCAATTTCAGTGCCTCGTTAAAGAAGACGTGACAGACGGCCAAGATGACGGAATCCGTGTAAGCACGCTTAGGATCCATAATGGCTTCCCTCAGAGACTCAACGGCTTTATGGTGTAGCCACTGAGATAGGTAAGGTTGTTGTCGCATGGATATGGATTTGGAGGCAGGAGTCATGGCGCTGGTGTTGGATAAAACGCCATAGAACATTGCAGGTTCGCGCTGGGTGATGGAAATTTTCAAAGCAAAGTCGAGAAATTCAATATTGCCTTGTCGACCCCAGTCGGCGGAGATCAGCCCCATCCACGCTTCACCAAGACTGTTGCGATCTAAAGACGGAATAGGTTAGTCATGAGCAACTAAGGACTTGATCATGAATCACGACTTCGGCTGAGAACGAGTACTTTTCGAACCTCCTGACAGAGTATCAGGGGAGAAACACTTACAGAAGTGGATTAATGGACCAAACGACTCCTCCCAGCGGACAGGAAATTGAGAAAAGGGATCATGAGTAGAGCCGAACTGGCGAGGATGGGCGATAGACGTGAAGTGTGGGCGTGTTGGCTCTCTGGCGATGAGCTGCAATGCATGGTAATTTCCATTTTCCATGTCTCCTTTGTCATCGTTAATTTCAGACTTTGCAGAACCAGTGTCATCTGTCATGGAGCCCATGGCGGTATCATGTGATGAATTAGTCGATGAGGGGGTCAAGTCGGATGCATATGTTGAAGGAGAAGAGGATGAGTTATCTGATTCCGAAGGCTGTACAATGCTGCGGGCAATGTCATGTTCTGATCGAGATGGTATAGCAGGTGAATTCTTGTGGCGTGGTAATGCAAGTTGAGCCGCAGCCGGAGCAGCTTCCGAGATGGGACCAAGCAGGGGATTTCTGGCGGCGGCTGCGGCGAGCGTCTTCCCTCTCGAGTTCTTCCTCGACTTCCATCCTGCTTTGGCGGCGTGAGATCTGATGGCTCGCACAGATGTTGACTCTTGTGGTTCGCCAAAGGTGATGATATTGAGCATTTCCTGGCACGGCGGTCCTGGTGTCCGCTGCTGGGGCATGACTCCCCGATAGCCCCGACACGGACGGATGCCTGCGTTATGCAAAGGAGGAAAGAGCGTCGTCAAGCAAAGAGACAAAGACCAGCGACATGGCGCTCCTCCCCTCTTTAGCCGCTGATGTAAAAGTGAACTTGGAAGCCTCAAGTCCGGGGACGTCGCGGTACAAAAGGCATCATTACTCGACTCGAGGTCCACAATGGCTTTTTGGAAGATCGTGATCCACCAACAGCACCCGTCAGAACGACATGGGCAAAACAGGGTCTGCGGTTCCGAGCGCTGCGAGTGCGGTCCTCTCACCGCCTTAGCGCAATCCGACCCTGGCGGAATACGGAACAGTCGGAAAGCCACGCGACCCGGCGACCGACCTCAACACGCATCCTGTATAATACTGTACTTGAAACACTCGTGGCATCCAGGTCAGCCAATTGCTGTTAGAATATGCAGGAATCCTTCTGATCCCCTATGACGATCACTAACGAGATTTTAAGAATGTAATTATGCATATATGATCCCTGGGCAGATTGCGCTTTGCATCTATGAGCACATCATTGGACGAGGGGTACGACACTTGACATCTGCAGAACAGGCGGCTCCTGATGAGCTATTCTGAGTCGTGATAGGCGTCCAACTGCTCGATCCTCCCGAGCTCTAATTACTTGATGATTTCTGTGAAGACTTTTGTCTAATTGTGGCTGTGATCGCCTATCCTGCTTAACACAACAACAGATCCAGATTCTTGTATGGTTTAGTAGCCTGATGCTTGACGGTCGTCTGGTGCTTGATTTAGTCTCATTCTTTACAATGTTCATCAAATCAGCGACTTACAGTTGGCACCCATGGCCTTTCTCAACTTCATGGTAACCTCTGCTTCCTTGAGGTCGGTCTTGCTGTCGGTCTGGATCTCGATAGCGTAGCTTCGTAGAACTTGCTTGACTTGTCCAATTTGCGTGGTCATCTTTGCTCTGCGCATGACTCTTGTGTTGGGACCTGGAAGATGGTTGCATTAGTCTTTGTGCCTGATATTGCGGCTACGCCACAATGTGAAAATGCTTCAGGCCGCTCCATTCTGAAATTCTGCTGAGATGCTTGTATAGACTCTGAGCAATATCATCCCATTGTACACTGGTCTCTCTCTTTCCAGAAGTTGATGTTGTCAACGGAATGAAAAGATAGAAACTCACCACACCATGAAACAAAGACAAACTTGACCCTCTGCGACAACTCATCGTTTCCCACCGTCATTCTCACAAAAGCATACGCAGCTTCGTCATCCCCCAGATGCTCCACCATTTCTGCGATGTCACCTTCACCAGTAGAATCCAGCTTCAATGCATCGGAAGTGCCGGAAATGTACTTGAGCACCATCCATGTTGTGGCTGACTTGTCGGAACGTACGTCTTCGTAAGCAGTGGCGATCTCAGGGTCGCTGAGGAGGTTGTCGGCGGTTTGAGGCATGGTTGATTATAATTGTGGATGTGTGCGGGGTGATGTAGGCGTGTGGTGGGATGAGGGTAGAAGTGTGTATATCCAGGGGTAAACGGCTGGGTAAACTGCGGGACTTCCTAGGAAAGCTGGAACGCGGCTTTGTCTCGAAGAAATATTCGAGAAAACAATGACGTGAACATGGCCTGCTGGTCTATTCTTCTGTTACCATGTTTGTGTGGAAGTCCGGAAGATATGATAGCGGGTGAGACATAAATCATCCATATTGTGACAAATGTTCCCAACAATTTGGTCGATAAGACCCTGAGATGCCGGCCGCAGAAGCAGGAGGCTTTGTGCGGTTTTGAAAAATGCTTCGGATTGACTCGCACCTGGTCGCAAAGAGACCCATCTCGTTTGAACTCTGGCTCGAAGGCAAGGCACTGATCTCGAGCAGTCCCCAGAGGATCGAGAGACAGATGAGCTCCTTTGATCACCCTGTTGGTACATTTGGGATAGCGACCAGGGTGATATGTCCAGCATTACGAGTCCGCACGTTCGGCAAGACCTGCCTGATCTTAATGCATGCAGAAAGTAAAAAGGATAGCTTCCGCATCATCCATTACGCGACGGGCAAGTGGGTTTGATTCTTGTGGAGCTCTTTCCTGAACAGTTGAGGGAAAACAAAAGAGCATCCAGTGGTCATGTCCCGCTGCATTGTGACCACAGCGGTGCGCGCATCGGAAAGGCAAAAAGAATCTCTCCCGGACAGGCTTGAACTGTCAACCTCTCGATAGCCGATCTGCGAAGGCAAATCTAACAGTCGAACGCGCTAGCCAATTGCGCCACGGAAGATGTGAAAGCTGGGCTTTCTGTAGCTATTGACTGGCAAGAGATCGAGGATGTGCGTATATAATGCCCGAATGCAAGACACAAGAGGAGCAGAGAACTCGAGCCCTGGTCCTTGTGTGCTTTGCCTCTTGTTGCTGCTGGCGAGCTGGTATCCTCAGGCGATGGGATGGGCGGTCAATCAGCCATATCAACCAATACTGCCATATGCTGCTCATGTTGCCTCTGTCGATGGCAGCGATATTGTAGTGTTGGCAAAGACCGGCTTAGAGAAATTTGTTTGTCCATCCCAGTCTTTTATGCAGCATCGAATGCATAACGCGTGCACAATCCCCACTGCGTACCAAAGGGGAAAGAGGAAGAGCATGGTCTCTCCATCATGTTTCTTTCACGATGTTTGCGAAAACAGAAATGAATCAGAGGTTGGCCCAGTCCATAGGAAGGAGATGTAGGAAGCTGGTCGTTCGTTCTCTCTCCTAATCCAAGCACAAAATAAGAGGCGAGAACAAATAAACGCACTTAGCTCTTTAAGACATGTAAGACTCGAAGACAAGTGTGATCTCGGCGTTATTTGCAGACAAGCAGATCTTGAAGGAGCAAGCCAGAACAGGAGTCGCTCGAGATAGTCGTGCTCGGAGTGTTATGATGCGCAAGGTCGAAACTGCAAGATCTGTTCCATGAAGCATCTGGCTGGAAACCAGGCATTTTGAGATCGTGGGTACAAGGCATCAGAATCTGTTTGTGTGATGTGTCGTAGTGACTGGGAAGTTTGCCCGGCGGTTTGCGGAAGGCCATCAGTCAGCTGTCATGGTGTGTCACATGAGAAGAGAGAGCAAACAGGCGAAGATAACTTAGTTTTTCATGGAAGGAGCGACTCCTCTGAGGCAACTACCTGAGACAGCCACGAAACATCAATTGAATAGACGAAAATCCTCCCTATTTCATATACACAGCGCCATACCTGCTCGTTCAAACAGCGACTGAAAAGGGTATCATCCTTCCCTAAATCTCATATACACAAGAATTTAAGATTCCACGAGTTTGTCCATAACTATCGGAACTCATCCATGAACTCCTTGTGGAACTTGGTGATTCTGCCAACCCACTCAGTGCCAGGAGCAAGGAAAGTTGTTCTGAAATGCAGTGTTCCCTCCTTTTGTCCGAATCCACTTCCTGCAACGACGCAAACACCAGTTGCATCGAGCAATCTAAGGCAGTAGTACTCATCTGGGCTTCTGCCTTCCTGCTTGGCCTTTTCAATGGCCTTGGGAGGAAGAGTGATGGTAGGGAAGAGGTACATGGAGCCGGTAGGTGACTGGCATGACACTCCCTCCATCTCACGGAACGCTTCATAGAGGGCGGTAGCACGCTTTTGAAGGCCCTTGAAGATACCGCGCTCCTCAGTGTGGTAGGTCTCGTAGGACGGGTCGCCTTCGACTGGCGGCTCGACCATAAGGGAGACAAGGCATTGACCGATGACAGGAGGGCAGAGCTGAATGCTGACGAATTTGTAGATTTGCTCGGTGACCTGAGATTGGAAGGTCAGTTTGTGGAATCACAGATGGTGGGCATGCGCGAGACTTACCTTCTCGTCAAAGCCGACAAGCTCAAAGTAACCACCACGGTGGCCGCACTCGCCAATCATACCCTTGCTGATACTGTGCATGCTGACAAGCTCAAGAGTGTCGAATTTGCCATCCTTGTTCTCCTCGCTTTGCTGAAGCTCCCTAAGGCATTGCTTGAAGCTGGTGAACTTGCCCACAAACACGTTGGTCTGGTAGACCTCATCGGCCATGACAACCAGCTTCTCCTCAGCAGCAAACTTCAGAACTGACTTGATGTCCTCGACAGAGAGAGTTGCACCAGTAGGGTTGCCTGGGTTGATGATGACAATGCTGCGGACGCTTGTGCCCTCAGCCTTTGCCTTTGCGTAGGATGCGCGGATGGCGTCAAGGTTTGTGCCCCAAGCCTTCTCTTCCTCGAGTTCGTATGGTACGCACTTTGCGTTCAAAAGAGCCAGGGTTGCGGTGTACAGAGGATATTGCGGAATAGGAACAAGGACTCCAGAGTTTTCATCAGCGCACATGACATTCAGAAGAGTGCTAACACCACCTGAAGCACCAGCAGAAAGGAAGATGTTCTCAGGATCGGCAGGGAAGCCGTCTCTCTTCTCAATGAAGTTGGCAACACTGCGACGAATGCCAGGGGCACCCTTGGAAGCCGAGTATGCTCCCACGCTCTTGACATCGTCCAGCAGTGTCTTTGCGCGGTCAATGGCGTCTTGCTTGTAACCAAGGGAGTTGGTAAGGACATCGGGGTGCTCAAGAAGGAGAGGGTTCTCCATCAATGACAGGACCTGACGGAAGAAAGTGATGGGCTTCTGGTCGAGTTGTTGCGGGTTGCCAATGTTGGCCGAGATGACAGTGTCGAAGGGCAGTGAAGAGTCCTTGTTTCTCAGTCGCTCACGGTACTTTTCGCTCTTGACAGCGAGCTCACCACGGACAGCGTATTCGGCTTCGACGACATTCTGGTTGATGTTCTCAATTGTGAGGCGTCTCTGGCGGGGTGTGGTGGAGAAGGAGCGAGTTGACTGGCCTTGAAGCCATGCTGGGACTGGTAACGAAGGCAGAAGACCTTGCGAAGCCATGGCGGCGGATCCTGATGCTGGAGAGGTTATCGAGCGTGGGGATGAGTATGGGGATAGCGCAGGATATGTAGATAGGCGATGCGGCACAGAGCGAACCCCTCCAAACCTTGTGGTCGCTCTACCCACGGCAATCCTGTATGACGACATGGCGGTGATCCGTCACACGATCTAATGGGAGTGAAGGGCGATTGGGGTCGGTGAGGGAGGGAATCTGGTGACTCTGAAGCCTCGATCGAGGGAGGGAGGAGAATCTACAATCAGCCTAAAAAAACAATTAGAGATAAGAAAACCCGACAACCAGACATGAGTCAATCATCCTCCGCAACTCCCCCGAATGGCCCATCTCAATAATCGGTAAACAACGCCCTATGCCGGCCCGTAGTCCGACCATGTCTTTGCCGTGCCGGGCCCTGCGGGGTACAACTCGCAACTGACCCCTATCTTATCACCACGTCTAGACATTCTGATTTTGTGTCAAGCAGCCCTCGTCCCACACCTCGTCCTACACCACATGGTTACTCACATTGAGTCAGGTCCACTGATGATTCCATCTGGCAATTTCCGTCATCAAGCTGGACAGGCTGGTTCAGTGCATTGCTGTGCTCCACAGCAACCTGATCAAACTTGCCAGCTTTGGCGCAGCGTGCGAACATTTACATTGCGATAGCTGACACTCAAGTGACCTGTCCTAGTATATTGAAGGTCCAGTAGGTACAAAGCTCTTGTGATATGGTAGGGCATTCTCAAGCCGCGACCACGCTCTGTGTTCTCGCGTCATGATCATTGACAACAGTACTCTTCTACCGATTTGGTTACGCACTGAAGAATTCAGCCCGTCGACAATGGCACGTCCGGATCCGGTGAGGTTGACCTTCGACATCATTGTTTTGACCATCGCCATGAATGAATTGCCCCCTCCTGCTGCTTCTTTGTGCACCTTGAATGCATAAAACTGAGGAGATTTAGACCTTTCCGAGTCTGACTTGATTGCCGCACAAACAGACAACAGCCGAGTTGAAACTTTACCAGCATGGATACCGTTCTTAACAGATGGCTGCACTCCGGGAGCGAAACCTCAAAGGCAGCACTTGAGAAAATACACGAGCTGGGAGATCATGCAAACTTGCCAACGGAGATCCGCCTCATGATCCTTGGCTTTTGGCTAAAGGAACATCAGCCTCCTTGGAATATCAGCGAGGAGACCAGGATCCCAGATTGGGTAACGCCTGACTACGAGGAAACTTGGTTTCAAAACACCAATTTCGTCTTACCAGCTCCCGCATATCGCAGAACAGGCTTCTATGACGAAAACATTGACATCAGACTCGAGGCCAATGTCGTGAACTTTCTTGCAAGACTCTGCGCACGCCCAACAGCACCTCACCCAGTCACAGTCGAGGTTGCTGTCGATGTACATGGGGATCTTAGGATCAGTCAAAAGTCTATTCACAGATTACTCCTCGTCAGCTATCATCTCCGAGGCCGCACGGATCTGCTCAACGTCAAAATTGTCGTCGACACATATTCAGACAGGGGATTCCTGGAAGCCGATTCGGATATTACAGACCCCCTGTTGACACGTTTACAACACGATTGCCTGAAAATGCGGCAATTCAGGGATGGAAACATGAGCATGGAGCAAGTGTTCGGCTCAGTAGGATTCTCTGTCAATTGGAAGGAAGCTCCACTTTATCCACCTGAGGTCGCGGTAGCAGGAGTCCTGGGACACAAGATCACAACGATGGATCTCTATGCAATAGCGCCACATTCCTCGCAAAGTATACTTAGGATGAGGTACGAAGAATTGCAGAAGAGGAGAGACAAGAAGCAGATTAGAGGTCGATGAGGGTCGAGTAGTACACGTGGCTTCTACTGCGAAAACTGTTTGTGAAAACATAGCGTAGTGATAACAAAAACATTGTTGCATATTTCAGATGGATGATTTGTGGTATAGACGCATCCAGCCCTTCCATATGCTGAAGACTGTCACAATGGAGCTGAAAAAATGCACGGATTTTGTTTTTACAAAGAATGTGGGCTTAATAGAGACACCCCATTGAAGGTTATCCCAATGAGAAGGCTGAAATCCAGAACACAACTGTGTTTTTCATCAGCATGTAATGTCCTCATACCTCAAGATGGAGAAGGAGATGGTTGCGATGTTGTGACAGACTTTAGCACGCGCGAAGGAGGCAGAATGCTTGGCTTGGCATGTGACGCAACAGAAGCTTCCCGAACGCGGCCTCGAGAGTCGAACGATTTTGGTCACTTTTGGTGTTCGTGGCCACCTAACACACTCAATCACCCACCATGGCTAAGGGAGAGAATTCCAAAAAGGCTGCAGGCAATGCGAAGAAGGTAAACAAACGAACAAGAAAGCAAACAAGACAAAGGCTGAGGAGAAGCAGGCCGAGGTCGCAGCCCAAAAACAGGCCGTAGAGAATCAAAAGAGGGCAAAGGCTGAAGACCAGGAGTGGCAGAAAGGCGCAAAGGACAACTCCAAAGCATTTTTCAAAACCGCACAAAGCCTCCTGCTTCTGCGGCCGGCATCTCAGGGTCTTATCGACCAAATTGTTGGGAACATTTGTCACAATATGGATGATTTATGTCTCACCCGC
>Ga0181466_1000897_pt1 | contig 10671 bp, 9 predicted proteins | sample InSIn4gowninarea_FD_119078 | JGI IMG/M metagenome (GOLD analysis project Ga0181466, IMG submission 119078) | Clean room microbial communities from NASA Spacecraft Assembly Facility at Jet Propulsion Laboratory, Pasadena, California, USA -... ... | reverse complement strand
AAACACGTTTCGGTCTTCGTCTGCGTTCTGTCGGCGAAAATCCTCAAGCAGCTGATACATTAGGAATCAATGTTTATGTCATGCGCTATTCCGGTGTTCTGTTATCCGGTTTTCTCGGTGGTATGGGCGGTGCCGTCTTTGCGCAATCCATTGCGGGACGCTTCGCTGTAACGACCATTGCCGGACAAGGATTTATTGCCATGGCAGCCATGATTTTCGGTAAATGGAATCCTCTTGGTGCGATGGGTGCCGCGTTGTTCTTCGGGTTTGCTCAGAACCTGAGTATTGCCGGCTCAAGTATTCCATTGATCTCTAAGATACCGGATGTCTATCTGCAGTCGGCACCTTACGTACTGACGATTATTGTATTGGTACTTTTCTTAGGGAAATCTTCCGGACCGAAAGCCAACGGTCAAAATTATATCAAGTCTAAATAAACGATTGTATGCAAAGGGCGGGACTACGGGAACATTTCTTTAGTCTGGCCTTTTTTGCATAGATTACTCAGTGCATCTGTGTACATTATTTTGCTGAAAAACGGTAAAATGAGCTATATGCTTCAATCGTTTTGAACGTTGCAACTGTTGAATAATAAGGTACAATTAGACAAGGGAAAGAAATTGATACTAAGAGATAAAGAGCAGGTATTGTTAGCGCTTGCTTTTTAGAGGCGACTGAAGACTGCTTCAGGAGTCTATAAGTATTAAACAAAACTGGAAGAAAGAGGGATAGTTATGTTTAAACGTGTACATTTAGTAGTAATGGATTCAGTCGGAATCGGTGAAGCACCTGACGCCGACAAATTTGGAGACGTAGGCAGCGACACGCTGGGACATATTGCCAAAGAAGCCGGCCTAACCATTCCCAATTTGGAAAACTTAGGGTTAGGTACAATTGCGCCTTTGCATAACGTGGAAGCCAAAACAGATCATTTAGGCTATGCCACAAAACTGGAAGAAGTCTCTGTCGGCAAGGATACGATGACCGGACACTGGGAAATCATGGGGCTAAATATTCAGAAACCATTTCGGGTATTTCCTGACGGCTTCCCCGAGGAGCTGCTAAAGAAAATCGAAGAATTTTCCGGAAGAAAAATCGTCTGCAACAAACCCTATAGCGGTACAGCCGTCATTGATGATTATGGGGAACACCAAATGAAAACAGGGGATCTAATCGTGTATACTTCTGCTGATCCGGTACTGCAGATTGCAGCACATGAAGAGGTGATTCCGTTAGAAGAGCTTTACCGTATTTGTCAATATGTGCGTGACATTACCAAAGATGAGCCGTACATGATCGGTCGAATCATCGCTCGTCCGTACTTGGGCGAACCGGGGAATTTCACGCGAACAAGCAATCGTCATGATTACGCCTTGAATCCATTCGGACACACCTTGCTCGACTCCTTGAAAGAAAGCGGCAATGATGTCATTGCTGTCGGAAAAATTAATGATATCTTTAACGGGCAAGGCATAACGGAAGCCATCCGTACAAAGAGCAACATGGACGGCGTGGATCAACTGTTAACTGTGATGAAAAAAGATTTCACCGGCTTGAGCTTTACAAATTTAGTGGACTTTGATGCATTGTTCGGTCATCGCCGTGATGTTGCCGGCTACGCTCGGGCGATTGAAGAGTTTGATCTGCGTATTCCGGAGTTATTGGAGACGATGCAAGACGATGATCTGCTGATGATTACTGCAGATCATGGAAACGATCCGACTTTTCATGGTACGGATCATACAAGAGAGTATGTGCCGCTGCTGGTCTACAGCAAGAAGATGCACGGGCAGGGCAGTCTGGCTCAAGGTCACTATGCGGATATCTCCGCAACCATTGCCGAGAATTTTAATGTGGCAAAAACCGAGAACGGCACAAGCTTTTTGAAAGAGCTGAAATAGGAGGAAAACGATGGCGAAGCTGAAAGAGCATGACATAAACATTGATTCCTAATGTATCAGCTGCTTGAGGATTTTCGCCGACAGAACGCAGACGAAGACCGAAACGTGTTTTAAAAATCACGAACCACGCAATAATCGCAATAACTACAGCGAAATAGGCAGGTAAAAATGTCCGTTTGAAGAACAAATCACCAACAAGCGGAATATCTCTCAACACAGGGAAAGAAAAGTAACCAAAAGATTTTTCAATGTTATCTGTTTGACCTTTGCCGTACATTACTTTCACTAGAAAAATGGCTAATGCCGGAGCCATTAGATTGATTACTGTACCACTGATAATGTGATCTGCACGTAAATTAACGGTTGCTACTGCGTGCAGCAAGGAGAAAATCATTCCGACAACACCGCCGACTATCAATGCAATCCACGGTGTCCAGCTGCCCAGTGCTGCGCCAAAAGTCAGGTTAAAGACAATCGAGCTGAATGCACCCATAACCATGATGCCTTCCAACCCCACATTAACGATCCCGCTGCGCTCTGAGAAAGTACCGCCCAATGCTGTTAGAATCAGAGGAGTGGAATAAAATAATGTTTGATTAATGATTGTTTGAATCGTTGATACTAATGCTGCGTCCATTAGATTTTCCCTCCTTCTTGACTCTTATCATTGCCTGATGTTTCTATTTTTTGAACAACAGCAACTTCCTTCTTGCTTCCAGAAGCTCTCGCCATCAGGAAACGAATCAGGTAGCTGATTCCAACAAAGAAAATGATCGAAGCGATCACTACATCTACCAATTCAGTAGGAACACCGGCTCTAAGCGGCATACCTTGTCCGCCGAGTTTGAGGATACTGAACAGAATAGCCGCCAGAAGAATCCCTGCGGAACTACCGGCACCAAGAAGGGAAACTGCCATGCCGTCAAAACCGATACTCAGTGAAGAGCCTTGAATGAAGAAGTTTTGGAACGTTCCCAAGCCTTGAACAACACCGCCTAAACCGGCTAACGTGCCGGAAATAATCATCGACAGGATAATTGTACGTTTGCTGCTCATGCCGGCATATTCAGAAGCAAATGGATTTAAGCCGACTGAACGAATTTCATAACCTACTGTCGTTTTCTTCATCATAAACCAAACCAGCACCAAGAAAATCAGCGCCAGAAAAATACCGAGGTTCAACCGTGAGCCGTTTGTCAGCTGCGTAAGGAATTCACTTCTAAGCGTTCCGTTAGCGCCGATCATTTTAGTTACCCCTTTGTTGTTCATAACGTCCGGTGACATCACATTATTCACAATATGTGTACTTATATACAGCAAAATATAGTTCATCATGATTGTCACAATAACTTCACTGGTGCCAAAATATGCCCGCAGAACACCGGGAATTGCAGCGGCAGCGGCTCCCGCCAAAGCACCGGCAATCACTGCCAGCGGCAAAACGATTAAACGAGAGGTATCCGGCATGGAGAGTGCCACCCAGATACTTGCCACCCAACCGCAGAGCGCTTGACCGGAAAGTCCGATGTTGAAAAAACCGGCTGAGTTCGCCACAGAAAAACCTAATGCAGTAAAAATTAACGGTCCAGCCGTAACAAAAATTTCCCCGATATTCTTAGGTCCTTGCCCAAACACAGTCGTAAACATCGCTGAATACCCTTGTATAGGGGAGTACCCGAAGATCAACATGATGATGGCACCAAGGATAAAGCCCATTACGACTGAAAGCACCGGTACCATGATATTTCTTAATTTTTCCGACTTGTTATTCAACAGAAACACCTGCCTTTACACTGTTTAACTCATTGCGGGCTTCTTCCAGTGAATAACCTGCCATCAGCAAGCCCAGTTCATTTTCACTTGTTTCTTTCGGATCAACAATACCGACAATTTTTCCGGCGTGAACAACTGCAATTCTATCTGATACATTCATGATTTCATCCAATTCAAAGCTGACAACCAGCACCGCCTTGTTCTGATTGCGCTGTTCAATCAAACGCTTATGAATGTACTCAATTGCGCCAACATCCAGCCCTCTTGTTGGTTGGGAAACAATCAATAAATCCGGATTACGATCTATCTCTCTGGCAATAATTGCCTTTTGTTGGTTCCCACCGGACAACGCTTTTGCCGGAACCAATTCATTCGTCGTACGCACATCGTATTCGTCAATCAGCTTACGTGCGTATTCATTAATCTTCGTATAATTCAACACACCCGTCTTACTTAGAGGCTCTTTGTAATAGGTTTGTAAAGCAATGTTTTCAGCTAAGGTCATTTCCAATACCAAGCCATATTTATGCCGATCCTCCGGTACATGACCTACGCCTGCTTCCGTGATTTGACGCGGCTTTTGATTTACAATGGATTTGCCGTTTAGCTCAATTGAGCCGCTCTCAACTTTCCTTAACCCGGTCAGCGCTTGAATCAGCTCTGATTGACCGTTGCCGTCAATCCCTGCGATACCAACTACTTCACCGGCTTTGACATCCAAGCTCAGTCCCTTAACAGCTTCCAAGCCACGGCTCTCTTTAACCACTAAATCTTTGATAGACAGGACTGTTTCAGTTGGTTTTGCCGGCGACTTCTCAGTTTTAAAGGAAACAGAGCGTCCTACCATCATGTCTGCCAGCTGCTGCGAAGACACATCTTTAATGTCCACCGTATCAATACTTTGTCCACGGCGAATAACGGTACAACGATCAGCTACTTTTTTGATTTCATCCAGCTTGTGAGTGATAAGAATAATTGACTTTCCTTCTCTAACAAGCCCCTGCATAATCACGATCAGCTCATCTATTTCCTGAGGCGTTAAAACCGCCGTCGGTTCATCAAAAATTAGAATGTTGGCACCGCGGTAAAGTGTCTTAAGAATTTCCACCCGCTGCTGCATCCCCACAGAAACATCACGAATATACGCATGAGGATTCACATCCATGCCGTAACGCTTTGAAACTTCCTGAATCTCCGCCACGGCTTTCTTATGATCCAGAACACCGCCTTTCGCAGGCTCATTTCCCAAAATGATGTTTTCCGTTACTGTGAAAGCATCCACCAACATAAAGTGCTGGTGAACCATACCGATACCCAAACGGTTCGCTGCAGTCGGACTGTTGATGTCCACTTTATTGCCGTCTATGTATATTTCTCCTGAGGTCGGCTCCAAAAGTCCAGATAATACATTCATCAGTGTTGACTTACCAGCGCCATTCTCACCTAAAAGGGCATGAATCTCTCCCGGCTTGACTTTCAGATTAATGTTGTCATTCGCCTTGAATGTGCCGAATTGTTTAGTAATATTGCGCATCTCAATCACATATTTTTCTTGAGCCACGTTTTTTTTCACATCCTAACATTATTTTCACTTACAGCAAGTGCTTTTTTCAAACCTTCATCCGACAATAGATACAACAGCTATTCTTCCCTACTTTTGAAAGGATAGTAACACAGCGTAAAAACTATTCAATAACAGAATCGCCAAACAAAGAGCTGTTTCTTTAAAAATCGAAAAAATAAGTGCTTTCGTTCATGCCATAATATAATTCCCTGCTACTCTTTGAAACTGCTCTGTTTTGCAAGTCTGCTTTTATTGTTTGATTTTTAAGAAAACAGACTAGTAAACTATTCAGCTACTCTGCTTTCTTAGAAACCGGAACAGTGTATACAAAAGCCAGATGCACTAAGAACCGGGAAGGAGCAGACGAAAATGTTTAAGCAACAGCTGTCCATTTATAAACACTTCTCAATCATTTCCGAATCGTCCTTCCAACGAGTTTCTCAGTACAGATCTATCACAACTTTTTGTTCAACAATTGATTAGTCTTTTACATCTTTAGGGGTTTCCGGTACGTCAATTTTTTCTGCAATTACTTTTTCTTTAGCAGCTTCAACTGCTTTTTGTGCATCGTCTGAAAGGTAGCCGGCAGTCAAATCAACACCGCCGTCTTTCAAGCCGTATACTCTATGTTCGCCACCAGGGAATTTGTCTTCAAGCGCCAGATCAGAGATATCTTTTACAGCGGCACCTACACCTTTCAATGTAGAAGTCAGTGTCAGATTGTCTTCTTTGCCGTCTTTTGTTTTATAAGCACCATCTTCTTCTTGGTCTCTGTCTACACCGATAACCCAAACTTTGTCTTGGTCGCCTGACTCGTTCAAGTCTTTCGCTTCTTGGAAGACACCTGTACCTGTACCGCCTGAAGCGTGGAAGATAATGTCTGCTCCGCCTTGATACATCGCTGCTGCAAGAGATTTTCCTTTAGCCGGATCACCGAATGATGCTGCATATTTCACATCAACTGTAACTGTCTTACCTAATTCTTCTGCCGCATCTGCCACACCTTGACGGAAACCAGCTTCAAAGCGGTCGATTACAACGCCTTCTTCACCGCCGATGAAACCAACTTTATCTGTTTTTGTCATATTTGCTGCTGCCACACCTGCAAGATAAGAAGCTTCGTTATCTTTGAAAGTAGCTGAAACAACATTGTCCTTGTCTTCAATTACGCTATCAATAATAACGAATTGTGTATCCGGGTTTTGATCGGCTGCCGCACTAATTGAATCCGCCAGTAAGTAGCCAACACCGAATACTGTTTTGAAGCCGTTAGAGACAGCCGTGTCAATATTGGTTACGTACTGAGAAGCATCATTTGACTGGATGTAATCATAGCCATCTGCGCCTTTTGGCAGATCATGCTTTTTACCCCACTCTTTCAGCCCTTCCCATGCTGACTGGTTGAATGACTTGTCGTCTACACCGCCGATATCCGTTACAACTACTGCACTGTGCGCAGCATCTCCTGAACCTGAACCTCCGCCTGTTGAATCAGTAGTGCCGCCTTTTCCTCCGCCACACGCTGCCAGAGCAATTGTCAGCCCAGCTGCAACTACGCCTAAACCAAATAATTTTGCTTTTTTCATTTCTGTAAAGCCCCCTAAATAAAATAGTTTTATATTTTCAACAGCCAGACGACTGAATGAAACAAATGAAAAACTGAACGGATATACAGCCTACCAGCAGCCAGAGCTAAATAAAACATAATATGTTCCATTTCACGTTTTATTTTCACCTAGATGTTGCTTAAGCTGATCCCGTAAAGCACTTTGAACAGATTGCCCAATTTATGAGCAGTTCGGTTAATTCATACATTTGAACACTGCCGATTCCACCGGCAATTCAGCTGTACGCGCCCTTTACATATCGTCCTCTGAAAAGGCGTACGGCAACAGCTCTGCAACCGTTGTTTCTTTCATTATGCCGTCATCGCCAACAAGCGTCACAGGCATATTCGGTTCGCAAAATTCAGCCATTACCTGACGACAAGCGCCACAGGGTGAAATTGGTCTTGGTGTATGACCGGCAATCACTAAATGCTGAAAATGGCGCTGCCCCTCGGATACAGCTTTGAATATTGCCGTTCGTTCTGCGCAATTCGTTAGTCCATACGAAGCATTCTCAATATTGATTCCCTGATACAGCTGCCCGTCTTCTGAGACAAGACAAGCACCGACAGGAAATTTTGAATAAGGTACATACGCCTTATTCAACGCGTCTGTTGCAACAGAGACCCATTCTGATTTCGCACTCATGCTTTTCCCACTTTTCTATGTTTTTTCTAGTAGCCCGTTCCCGTTTCGCCGTCCATAATAGCAACACCGGCACTCGTACCGATTCTTGTCGCACCAGCCTCAACCATCGCCTGAGCTTCTTCTTTATTATGAATCCCGCCGGAGGCTTTGACACCCATGTCCGGTCCTACAGTCTTTCTCATTAGTTGAACATCTGCAACTGTTGCTCCGCCGGTTGAAAAACCAGTAGACGTCTTAACGAAATCCGCCCCCGCCTCTTTCGCCAATTCACACGCTTTGATTTTCTCTTCATCTGTCAATAGCGCTGTCTCAATAATCACTTTTACCAGCGCTTTGCCGGCAGCAGCTTGAACGACTGCTTGAATGTCTTTCAACACCTTTTTGTATTGCTTCGACTTCATCGCACCGACATTTAAAACCATATCCACTTCATCTGCGCCATTAGCAATCGCATCTTTTGTTTCATAGGCTTTGACTTCAGAAGTATTTGCTCCTAAAGGAAAGCCGATAACCGTACACGTAGAGACTTTCGTTCCCGCAAGTTTTTCATGCGCCAGCGCCACCCAATACGGATTGACACAAACTGAGAAAAATTCATATTTCTTCGCTTCCTCAATGATTTTTAGTACATCTTCCTCGGAGGCATTTGCCTTCAATATTGTATGGTCGATCATACGGTTTAATTCCACGTTTGAACACTTCCCTTTTCTTTAATGTTTTACAGCGTAATTATATCATGAATCAAAACAGGTTCCTCACCTGAATCGCCGATTTTGATATTTTTATAAATCAGTTCCTTTACTTCATCAATCTTTTCTGAATCAGCATAAATCGTCAATAAGGATTCTCCCTCTTCCACAGGCATACCAACTTTTTTATGCAGCTTGATGCCTACTGCGTAATTGATGGCGTCCTCTTTTGTGGCACGACCAGCACCCAAAAGCATTGCTGCAATCCCGATCTCATTCGCTACAATCTTTTGAACCACTCCTGCACGCTTCGCCGGCAGTTCAATTTGATATTTTGCTGTCAATAGGCGAGCTGGCTCATCAACGATCGTATCATCGCCACCGTGGTTACGAATCATTTCTCTGAATTTTTCCAGCGCTCTTCCTGACGTCAACGCTTCTTCCAGCAAACCGCGCGCTTCTTCCAAGGTTGCTGCCTTTTCCGCCAGAACAACCATTTGGCTCCCCAGCGCATAGCACATTTCCACCAGATCTTCCGGTCCGTTTCCTTGTAATGTTTCAATCGCTTCTACAATTTCTAAGCTGTTGCCAATCGCCTCACCCAACGGCTGCGACATATCAGAAATGACCGCCATCGTCTGTCTGTTCGCCAGTTTGCCAATGCGAACCATCGTTTCAGCTAAACGTCTGGCTTCTTCAATGTTTTTCATAAATGCGCCTTCGCCTGTCGTCACATCTAAAACAATCGCATCTGCTCCTGCGGCAATTTTTTTACTCATGATTGAACTTGCAATCAACGGAATCGAATTAACGGTTGCGGTCACATCTCGCAACGCATACAGCTTTTTATCGGCCGGCGCTAAATCACCGGATTGTCCAATAATAGCAACATGGCTTTCATTGACGAGCTGAATAAATTTTTCGTCCGGCAGCTCCACTTGAAATCCCGGGATGGCTTCCAGCTTATCAATGGTGCCGCCCGTATAACCCAGTCCTCTACCTGACATCTTTGCTACACTAACACCAACACTTGCTACTAAAGGCGCTAAAATCAAGGTCGTTGTATCGCCAACACCGCCTGTAGAGTGTTTATCTACTTTAATCCCCTGAATCTCTGAGAGGTCGATCATCTCACCCGAGCGAGCCATCGCCAGTGTCATATCCGTAATTTCTTCATCTGTCATATCTTGATAGAACACGGTCATCAAAAACGCACTAAGCTGGTAATCAGGAATATCACCTTTCGTATAGCCATCAATAATGAACTGGATCTCCTCTTTACTCAAACAGCCGCCGTCACGTTTTTTCTCAATCAAATCTACCATTCTCATGCCAATTTCCTCCGAATTCCCAATGTTGTATTATACACTAAAAAAGGCTGGCTTAAAACATTCAGTAAACCAGTTTACTTAACCTTTCTCACGAAAAAGAAAGCGCTTATAAGACGAACATTACTATTTTTTTCTTGAATTGTCAATCATTCGTGTGCTGTTTCTCTTTATGAAAGTTGTTTCAAATGTCCTATTGGGCATTTTTTCTCCGCCTCCACGAATTGCTTCAACCAAAAATTTTGCGGCACAATAGCCAATGTCAAATGCCGGCTGATAAACCGTAGTTAAACTTGGTGCAAGATAGCCGGAAACTTCCAGACCGTCAAAACCGACAACAGAGATATCTTGTGGAATCCGCAAATTTCTTTCTTCAATCGCCTGATAAGCACCGATCGCCATTTCGTCATTTCCGCAAAAAATTGCTGTTATTTCGCTGTTTTTCAATACTTCCCGTGCTGCTCGATAGCCGCCCTTTAACGTTAACTCACCGCTTTGAATATATGTCTCGTTCATCGGCAGGCCATGCTTTTTCAGCACTGCTTTATAGGCGGCAAGGCGCTCGGTCAGCTGATAGTATCCCTGCGTCTCCCGTAGCATACCAATATGCCGATGTCCCTGCGTCACCAGATATTCCACTGCCTGATAAGCACCTTCATATTCTTTCACCAACAGCTGCCCCTGTTCCCTCGCATTCATCCCTCGGTCAATCAGCACCACCGGAAACGCCGGCTGCTGCTTCAATATATGATCCTGCGGTAAGATATTGGGCGTAGCTAAAATAATGCCGTCCACCGAGCGATGAAGCAGCTCGGTCACATACTGTGTTTCCTTTTCAGAGCTATGTTTCGAATTGCACAATAAAATCATATAGCCCAGTGAATTTAAATACGTTTCCACGCCTTCAACCACTTTTGAAAAGAAAAAATCGGTTGCATCCGGAACAATCATTCCAACTGTTTGTGATTGTCTCGTAATAATATTTGAATCACAAAAATCCGGTTTGTATTGGTATTGTTCGACAATTTCCAATACCTTTTTTTTCGTTGCGTCACTGAAACGACTGCCTTTATTGTTGAGTATTTGGGAAACCGTGGTAACTGAAACTCCTGCCAGATTGGCTATTTCTCTGATTGTCAGTTTCATCTTCGTTCCCCCTTT
>Ga0181466_1000656_pt3 | contig 10677 bp, 8 predicted proteins | sample InSIn4gowninarea_FD_119078 | JGI IMG/M metagenome (GOLD analysis project Ga0181466, IMG submission 119078) | Clean room microbial communities from NASA Spacecraft Assembly Facility at Jet Propulsion Laboratory, Pasadena, California, USA -... ... | reverse complement strand
TGGGGCGGGTGAGGTGGTGGTTTTTCATGGTCTTGAGGTGGTAGTCTTCGTGTGTCTTGGGGGGTGGTGAATTGTACTCACCAGATAAGATGGCGCCGGTCATGGTGCCGGTGATGAAGAGCGGTTTGCTCCAGTCGTAGGTCGACATGTCTACTATTCGTGGCGTTTTCTGAGTAATATGGGACGATGAAGATCAAGCTTGTACGTTTATGCCTTGAGCATCGTCAGCTGTTTTGTGCTTGTACCATTGACATGTAACGTTGTTGCGATCAGCAACACTGCGCTAGCTCAGCTCACATGGCGCAACCTTGAATATGCACGATTCCTGATCTACGGGGAGAAGACTTACCTAGTCGTCTTTTCACTAAACGCACGGAATGTTGAACGATATTGATGTCGTGAATGAGACGAATTCAAGCTGAATTGAGGTCAGCAGATGCTTGAACTGAGCTCCACGCCTCGGCTGATGCAATCGGATGGAAGGGATGATTGTTTCTCCTGTTCCGCATCACATGTTAGGGTGTTTGAGCAGAGCTGGGCGAAACACCGACGATTAAAAATGCAAACTCTCCGCAAGATTACAGTTGCGCTTATTGAGGAATGAATGCAAAACAATAACAAACAAACCTAGGCACAGGGAAGGGAAGCTGAGTACCAATGATAATTCTTCTTCGGTTTTGGTGGTTGTCTCTAATTAGTGATTATCGTCTTGCCCTACTACAAGAAAGGGAGACCTATATACATGCAGATGCTCAAAGGCCATCATCAAAGATTCAACTTGTCAAGCATATCCATAGCTAGATTTCTGCTGACTGAGTTGCCATACGTCGCTAAAAATCAAACTCGCTCCCAATGCATCGCTAGGCATAAAATGATCGTAAATGTGTAAGGCTTGACTAAGCAGATTCGTTCCACCACTTCTATTCGTTCTTGGTAAGAGACTCGCAAGGGATATAATGCAAAAGATTGAGAGGTATCGCTTATAGGAGAGCGACGGCGGCACCTGCAGCAGCGAGGAGGAGCTGAGCGGCAACGGTGGGCATGGCAGCGGCACCAGTGTAGGGAGCAACGGAGGTTGGTGCCTGGATCTGGTGGTCGGTGATGGAGCTGACAATGGCAGCGGAGGTAACCATGGTTGGGCTGGGGGTGATGGTGGAGGTGCTCATCAAGGTAGCGGAAGCAACAACCTTGCTGGTGGTAGTGGGAGCCTGGGGCTGGCCGTCACCAATGGCAGTGACACCGGCAGCAGAGCTGGTGGTGACGCTGACGGAGGTGGCAACAGAGACGGATGCGCTGCTTGCGGATGATGCAGCCATAGAGGTAGATGGAACAGCGCCGGAGGAGAAGGTGTTTGAGCCAGTGGCCTTTGCAGCGATGGTGTCAAGGTAGACAGGCTTGCACTGAGGTGCCCATGAACGGTCGTAGAGGTTGTAGAAGTTGCCACTCAAGCACTCGTAGAAGATGGCAGAGCCACCGAGAGCAAGAGTGTTGTTGGCGCACATGCTGAAACCGCCGGCGTAGATCTCACCAGCCTGTCCGCCAAAGTCGAACTGGAATTGGTAGTTGGATGCAATGTAACCAATGCGGCCCTCGGAGTCGGTGAGGATGCCGTTCTTGAGGGTGATCAGGAGAGCGTTGTCTTGAGATTGACGCTGGAAGGGAAGGAAAGTTAGTGATTGATTTCTAGACACATTTCCATGATCCAATTCACTAACCTTGACCTTGGACATGGCCATTGAGATGTTGGCTACGGAGAGCTCGAAGGTGCCTGCAGAGGTACCGGTGCAGCCAGCGGGTGCTGGAGCAGTGGGTGTGACTGTTGGGCCGGTGTAGGTTGCTCCCTGAGCAGATGCAAGGGCAACGAAGCCTGCGAGGATGACGGTAGAGAACTGCATGTTGAGGAGTGGTTGATTAAGTTGTTGGTGATATTAGATGGTAATGCTGTAGATGTACTGAAGCGATTGTTGTAGCGAGTGTCGAAGTGATGCAGCGGAGGAAGGTATTAAGTAGATGAAGAATGAGGATGAGGATGCTGGCCACTTGATTTAAGAGTGATAAAGGAAGATTGTTATGTGTAATCGAGATGGCAGGATGACCGAGGAATGCAGGGTTATATGAATCACAGAGCGACTCTCAGGTGGGGGCAAAAAGCTGGTTGAGGGGGGCGTCGTCCCGGCAAGCGCAGGAAGATTCTGCTGGTGGCTGTCCTTCCGTGGTTGCCTCAATCTAGCAAGAGTTGCTATGCAGCTCTATGGTGCGTTTCTTCTCCAGCGTCTCCGCTACTACTCCTTATACGGGTTCATTCACACCTTGCAACCACATCATCACTCCCTTGTGATCGCTTGACGCATGTAAGAATAGATTCGGTTTGCATTGGCGTTTGACTTTGCATCGTGACTCTATATCAGATCTCTGGCTCCCAGCCTCTCTCCTCATCAATAAGAGGGGCGAGATCAAACCTATTATTCGCAGAATGAATATACTTGCCGGCTAGCAGCTGATGTGTAATAGTCCCGATTACAGGACCTAATTTTGGCATCAATACTCGCTCTCCTTAACTCTCTCGCCCCAGTTTCCCCGCTAGCAATGGTCGCTATGCCATTCACGCACTGGACTACTGCTCAACCATTACATTATTGGTAGGGCCATACGACAGCTTAAACGTAAAGGGATATGCACGACATTTCAGACGACGACAACCCTTCTGATCGCCTTCGCTTAATAACGGCGAATGCAGATGTTTTTAGTCATGTCTTTCGTTCATGATAATAATATCTCAAGGATTACAGTACAATGCACAAAGTGGACTTGCCGCGCGGTAGATCTCGGCCTGTGTCTGAGACATCGACATGCCGTTGCACCGAAGCGTCACAAACTCATACTTCCATGGCGCCTAGTCAAACGGTGTATCTCAAGGTGTCATACACTACCACTGTCTCAAGAGTGTGTGACAACTCTACATTTGTCCGACCCAAGGCTCAAGCCGGGCAAAGTCCGATAGCATTGACAGTTTATCCTGTTATAGTTACGACGACAGCAACTCTTCAACTCTGCGAGGCATTCGTAGCTAAATCGAAGATCAACAACAACAACCTTGATGAACCATCCATCGCTGTAATTATACAAACCATGCACAAAAAGTCGACAATATCCCCGCACAAGCCAAGCAGCGAAAAAGAAGCCGAGTGGAGATTTTAACGTGCATGACGCCAACCACATACGCTCTAGTATCGACAAAAAGATGGGTAAGATCTGAAAAGTGGCGTTCAGCGTTCATTTTCTCGGTCTGGAACTAGGAGTCAGAACCGGCTGGCGGATCCGAAGTCGTGGTGTTCACTGGGCCAACAAAGTGCTTGCAGCCAACAGCGCACATGATCTCCCTCACCGGTTTCTAGAAATAGAATACTGCACACGTATGCCTTTGCCCCATGACGGGTATGATCGACATCGTGTTGCTCGCAAGTCATGGGCTCAATTCAATACTTGGATACGAGGCAATCCGTGCTGACAGTTCTCACGTTTCGACACTGACGCGTTCGCTCAAAGGGGCCTTGAGTGGGAAATCAAGCTTTTGATCTTTGCTCGCTTCAAGTGCTGTCTTTTTCCAGACCCTCGAAATTGTCAAGAATCAAGACAGGTATATATCTCGCAGTACGAAGTGAGAAGCGTATCTTCATATATATGACATTCCAGCGATGTTTCAGAATCACTGTGGAATGTGTCATCATTATTTATCCAGCACAAGAATTACATTTTTGGTTGCCGAGTATACCCCACTTGGTATACCCCGCACATCCATCTCAACAAACCCCCTTTACCTCACCGTCGATGTTTAGCATGCACGTGCATTCATATTCCATCACCTCAGCCATCTACCTGCGTTTACACTTATTCAGCGACGATCCTAGGCAGGCTGGAAACCCCGACGCACATGCGATGCAAGCGCTATCCATGGTCACCTTATGCTACTCTAGTATATTAACCCCGCATAGCACCTACGACGATATCCCTGTCGCAGCTTGCATCAGCAGTCAATCTGCCGAGCCCTTTCTAGGACGTTCTGCCGATGCGCATGCAGCTGCCGAGTCCTTCTGTGTGACAAATAACGTTTCAAGGTGTTTGCTCGGCTTCCTGCATGTATTAAGATGTTGTGGGCATGTGATATGGCAGGTGAATTTGTCACACAAGAATCGTTGCCTGCTACTTGCTCGCTTGTGGTGCTCCAGGAACATCAAGTCATGTGGATGAGGTGATGATTTGTCACACTCGAGCACAGACACACTCATGTATCACAAAACACTCCCAGACGATCACGATGGTATCAACGCAGCATCATTTCGTCAATATCGCGGCCTTCTTGCTTACAATCCCCTGTCCATATTCCATATCCAGAGCACCTATACCCTATCTCACCATCATGACATTCAGAAGACGTGATCATTCACATCCAGAAAAATCACTGCCTATTTCTTAAGCACACCTTCAATTCCATTATCATCTGTCTCATCCTTTCTATTACCACACCTTATCCATAACCCTACGGACCCCATAGCCCCAGCACTTCCGGTTCTCTTGCCCACCGTCAACATTCTCCTTGCCCACTCCCCCCCACCAACCCGCAAGACCAACATCCCTGCTCCTAGAGGCAGATGCACGGCGTCTTATGTGAAAGATAGTGCGAGAGCATTGGTTACCCGATGACGAGGGGAAAAGATGAGTGTAGAGATGATAATGCTTCGGTGGGAAGTTTTGACATTGGCCAGAGCGTTGCCATGGACGCGAAAGAAAGTGGCTCACACCAGCACTTCAGTCCCCTGAAAATTGTACTAATAATCGTTTCCACGACCGTCAAATCCACTTCAGCCACTCCTGTCCATCTCTTCCGTCATTTGCTGCATCCTTTCTTTTCACCTTCCTACTTCTGCCCCATCCATCCCATAGCAACATCGTGGACCCCTCACAGAGCCACCAGCGCCAAAATACACAAAGCCAGCACTCTCCCCCATGAGAACATCTTGCTCACCCGTGTAGTGGATTCCGCGAATACCGCTGAGAAACGCACAAGCGAGCGTTGAGTGCTGATGCCTCTGCTTCATCAGGCCAGGGACAAAAGAGAAGGCCCGGTGATGTCGCGACAGTAAGCTTGTGTCTTCATTGCGGTGTGTATGGAGACGTCAACGGTGGCTGCCGGAGGATTGTGATAGCGCGGTGTGAGGCTTGGGACGTTATTGATGATACTTGGCTAGGGGGAATGAGAAGAGGAGCTGTTTGTCTGGCAATTGGTTTTACTGTATATTGGACGATGTTTCGAGCACGAGGGGCTTTGTTTCATCCGGGCTATATGCCCTGTGTTTTCGTGTGGATAATGCTTCGAAACTCGGTCCGGGACCAGGAGGCATTATATACAGCACATTCAGGTAGCCGTCGACGCCCAAACGCCATGGGACCTCGTGTATATACTGCACCGAATGTAGGTTAGGCCCTCTGAAAACATGTTGTGCCCAATATTCAACTCCCAGACTATAACCCTTTCGATGCTCTCTCGCACGGTAAGATTCTTTCTCGGTGCCTCGGACCTGCAGAAATTCGTCTGCCAAGGCTAGTTCGTGATGTATATTGTGCTTATGAGGGCTTAAGGGGAAGGAAGCTGCTAAAGAAAAGACCGAGTTGTCACTTTTGGGCGCGTGCTGCCTGCTGCGTAGAGGTTGAAATAATTGGAGGAGCTCTTATGCATGGGTGCGTGGACAGAGGATCACTAGTGAATGTCTCTCATTCGTTACGGGATGATGCAGCCACGGACGACTTTAGCGCATGCAAGTCATCATGTCAATCATCTATTCATGTATTCTAATCCCCTGCATCTCCAATTCCCGCTGCATACCACTATTCCTTCTTGCCCTCGCTCTCCAACAACCCTTCCTTCTCCATCACAATCTCCTCTTCCGTGATGACAGGCAGCTCCACAGCTCTATACAGCAAAATTAACGCGCTATGCGACTCACCACCTCCAGCCAGCTGATCCACCTTCTCGCTATCAACCTCGCTGACCTTCTCATCATTGAACCACCACCACTTCTCCGGCCCCGTGTCCTCTTCCTCCCTGCCTCCCTTTCCTTTAACCATCTTCCGGTCCTGCTTCACATACGCCGTGTAGTGGCCGCTGTCGGCGGATGCGCCTTGATGCGTGACCACGCCACGGAGTTCGAAGAGACCTGTTTGGTTGGCTGAGGCGTCGGCGGCGAGGGTTGGGGAGACGGCGGCGAGGGTTGCGCGTTTCGCGGCGATGATTTGGAGGGCGCGTTCGCGTTCGAGTTGGGCGTCGGTTTTGTATGTTTCGGCGTCTGCTGCTGCTGCGTCTTTCATCTCGGTGTCTGTGGTGCCGCTTGCGTTTGATTTGCCAGCTTTGGCATCTGCTTTTTTCTTGTCTGCGGAGATCTCCTTTTCGTCCGCGGGCCCGCCCTTGCCTTTGAGAACGCGGTCGGCATCGGTGGCTTGGTCGCGCTCAAGACGGCGTTGACGCTTACGTGCGCGCTCGACATCGACTTCGTCCTTGCGCAGGTCACGAATCTTGTCACGGACGGGTATCAGCATCGCGCGCAGCTCCAGTGTGCAGTAATCGCAGACGTCAAATTCGTGGGGAAACGTGACTTTACGCAGGATCTTGGCTTTCTTGTTGATGTCGCGCTTCCAGAAGAAACGCACGAAGTGCACGGGGAGGTACTTTGGAAGGCGGGAGATGAGGGATTTGGTCACGTAGGTGGCTTCGCGGTTTAGAGTCGGGGATGTCTTGGTGTAGGTGTCGGTGAGGGCAGCGCTAACGCCGTCGGAGAGATGCATGACTTCGCGTGAGGCAACGTGGCAGTTTAGTTTGTAGAAGGTTTCGTCGGCTTTGGACTCTGGCTTCTCGCCGGCTTCGATGGCGGCGGGGTCGGTGCATTCTTCGACTTTGCGGAAGCGGCCGCCCATGTATTGCTCGACGAAGTTGGACTCTGCGCTCGTGGTGGCGCTAGTCGTGGAGGATTCGCCGTTGCCGTTCGATTGGGCTTGGCCGTCGTTGGGTGCGGACTTCAGCTTCTGGCGGAGTGTTGTGATAATTTGTGACCAGGCTTCTTCAGCGTCTTGTTGGGCGTAGCCGCGATTGTCGCGTGTCCGTTCTGCGAATTGAGGGTATGCTGTGCGGAAAGCGTTGAGGAACATTAGAGGTGGAAAGCCTTCTTGTGTTTCGCCCATTTGCTTGTAGAGGTCGCGCAGGGATGCTGTCAGATCTCCCGATGCACCAAGTCCGCCCAGGCCGAACTGGCTGAGATCTCCAAGACCGCCGACGCCGCCTCCAGTGGAAGGACTTTGGATGATATTAGCAAAATGATCAATGTAATGACTTGCTTATGCTGACCTCGACTTGTATCCCAGTAACTCCGTCTGCAACTCTGGAATGGCGCGTAGCGTCTGCAAAGTGGCATTCATGTAGCACGTGTTTCCCAAATTCTGCAGGCCCGCAGGCATAGCACCTTCGCTGCGCGCTGCCTCCGCCGCTGTCATGTCTTCCAGAAACTTGACTTGCTCTTTTGGCTTCTCCAAAGCTCCTGCAGCTCCTGAAGGCGTGCCCATCAACATGAATTTGTGATTGGCCTTGATGCCAAGCTTGGAGAAATCCGCGTCATCTTTCAGTTGACCGCCCTTGACGAGGATCTTTTGGCGTTCAGGCTCTACACCGGATACAGAGTAGACCTGGTACTTGAAGGTTTCGCCGTTGGAGGAGAGATCGAGGTCGAGGTTGTACTTTTTGCCGCCATGCGCGACAACGACTAGAAGATGTCAGGAGGGCTCAGTTGCGGCGAGGATTAAAAAAACATGCCTGGTACTGTTGACATTTTTAGGGATTGTGAATGTAGTTCCTGCCCTATGCAGAGGCGAGAAGGAGTAATGTAGATGTTGTGGTGGGATTGTGAATTTGTGATGTTTATGTTTGAGGCTATTTCAGTCTAGAAAATGACGGAAGAGACCCTGAATGAGTGGCCCATGACTCGCTGCGGGAGGGGTGTGATTGTGAGGGGAGTCAACTTCAATGCGCCAAACTGCTTGCTGCCAGATATACACGAACAACAATGGTATGTCTAGCATCTAAGCAGCTTGGTCGATGTAACAGATCTGATGGGAATTACAGTCACAATCACTACACCCATATCTGCAATGTGTCAGGTCATCCCTGACAGCAGCCTTGTCTCTAGCAAACTTCGCATCGCAAACGTCGGAACGACACAATGTACCAGAAATAGAAGCTGCAACCTCGCCAGAAGTCCTTCTCAACCCTCTTTCAATAGCAAGAAACGAGAATGAAAGGGTCTTGATTGAGCCCAGCATCAACAGTGTCAGGGTCAGCCTCAAGATCAAACAGGCAGACGAAATCGAACATATACTCGTACACAAATTCACCCGTTTCTTGACACAAAGAGCAGAAGCCTTCTTCATATTACGACGGAAACCGGTCAAAGTGGGTGTTTGACATGCGATATCTTTGTAGTCCAAAAACTGAACCACAATTTAGGGCTATGACATCTCGTTCTTGATCACGAACTTCCATACCGAGGAAATGCTCAAACACAAACTGGTGGATTTCATTATACAGTTCATGGAGGAGGTCGATAAAGAGATTTCAGAGATGAAGCTATTTGTATGTGCACAGGAAATCCTGCATATATGAATGTGCACTAATACCTACACAGCTCAATGCGCGGGCACGTTTCGTGGCGGAAGCTTTCCTAACACCAGTATGACCTTTACCCCTTTTTCCCAAACGTGACATCACACTCACATGACAAAACAGTTTGATTGATTGAGCAAGCACACCATTGTCATTGTTGAACACGAGCATCATGGAAACAGAAAGCATTAATGCCTGTCTTCGTGCTCTTGAGAGTTTGCTCCTCAAACTCAGTGCTCAATAGATGATTTAGGCCTTCCACGCGTCAAGCGAAAGGGAAGGACCAGCTTACGACTCAATAGAGAGAAGCTCAGACCACTCACCACACCCCACAATTGGCCAAATGAAGCATACAGCAAACCACATCCTGCCAATCAGGTCTGTCCTTTCCGCACTGTAGTTTCAGAGCCTGCACGCCTTGGCATTACCTGCCGCCTTGAGGGAGTCTTTTCCTTTCTGCGGTCGGCTTGCTTGCTCTTGAAGGAGGCTGGTAATGGAGCTGATTGAAACACTTCGAAGCACAAGTCTATTGTGCTCCGGGTTGCAAGAAACAATCTTCACGCTGCTTTCACGTCAATGATGGGGCACTCCGGGCTAATCATTCATTGCCTATTCTGATACTCGCGTCCATCACGTCGCCCGGGCCCACCCTATTCCCCTGTGAATGTGCTTGTTTCAGCGACATTGTCGTCCCTGACCCCTCACTCCCCTCCATTCATTTCACGAAAGTCGCCCACGTATCAGGTACTCGGTACTGCTGATGACTCCTCGCAGAGTTTTCACCCGCCGCTCGTCCCATTAGCAACGCCCGGGTCCCTATAAAACTGCCACCTCTCTGCTTTCACATCTTCACCTTTCTCACACTCACCCCTTTTGCACCGTTCACACTCAGCACTCATTCACTCACAACCATCACAAACACTTGGACATTGGATCGACGACAATTTGGAGTATCGACTACCTGCTTGCTACTAGTTGCTTCTTCAGACGCGATTTGGCAGCCTCATCACCAGCATCTCCTGGTATCGAGCTCGACAAACAAAACACTCAGCTCACCACAAAACGCGACGTCAAACTCACTCAAGCTCATCACGCTCAGAGAAATCGTAAGTCTGCTCCCACGACAACCTCCAGGTCATCTCCCTTCGCTCCATTGTCCTCATTGCCATCCCTGTTCTCATGCACCGGTCGCGTTTGCATCAGAAGCTGACCATTTCCTGACAGTCTGGCTATCAAAAGAGTCCTATCACGACGTTTAGATACTCAGCTAATCAAGCGGGACCTTTGTTATCGACGGTGAGTGATATCTCCTTGTTCTTGACCACCCTCGATGACTCCCGCTCACTCCAGGTCATTGCGACCGTGCAGAACACACTCAAATCGATCACCATCATCGATTACTTTCACCTCAAAAGCATTTACTCTCGAGCACTAGCATCAGTGTCGAGTATTTCATCATCAAAGCTCAGCTCAAGGTCAGTACTCTCACTCCTACCTCACCTTCTTGACCTTCTAACATGATTGAAACAGCTTCACATTTGTCAACATCAGCTCAAAGCGTTCTTGACGTGAGCTTTTGATTAGGATATCATCACACAGCACTGGTAAGTTCAGTATCCTCTCTCTGGAGAAAACCTCCTCGCTCAAATTGTCATTCACCCAAGGCTAATCTTACACTAGTTGGAGCTCTTTGAATTATCAGCTTGACAAACACTCTCTTACAAGTCTGCTACACTGTCAGACCTTTCCTTCAGTCATACAACTCAGCTTCCTACCGCTGAAGCACTGTTTGTCACGCACAAACCACAACCACACCCAACCTACTCAAACTTCCCAAACAATCGGTAAGTTTCTTGCTTCTCCAGCAGCAAACACTTACTCTACAGATCGCTAACTTGCTCCCAGAACATTCACCATGTCAGGAATCAACACTGTCCAAGACACCTCCAAGACCGAGAAGGTCGACCTTTACTCTG
>Ga0181466_1000417_pt1 | contig 10680 bp, 10 predicted proteins | sample InSIn4gowninarea_FD_119078 | JGI IMG/M metagenome (GOLD analysis project Ga0181466, IMG submission 119078) | Clean room microbial communities from NASA Spacecraft Assembly Facility at Jet Propulsion Laboratory, Pasadena, California, USA -... ... | reverse complement strand
TAAACGGCTAGCTAATAAAATCATGAAGTTTTCACCGTGTACACCGTGCTGTTTACCAGCAATATCAAATGTGTTACGGAATTGTCTTTCAGTCATTCCATATAAATAACGTAATTTTTGTTTTTCACGTAATTGTAAACCATATTCTGATAATTTTTTACGTTGGTTTGGACCATGTTGTCCTGGTGCGTAAGGACGTTTTTCTAATTCTTTACCAGTACCACTTAATGAGATACCTAAACGACGAGATTTTTTCCAGTTAGAACCTCTGAAACGAGCCATAATAAGACTCCTCCTTTTTCTTTTTTGTTGGAATGAATAAACAAAAAAGAGTGTTGTATGCTCATTAAGATATATTGTTTTATGTGTCTTCACCTTATAGCTACAGTTACATGACACGTCCACATCGGGAACAACATAGAGCTTAATAATATACAACTGCTATTTTCGTTAATTCACACAAAATTCATTGTACCATTATTTTTTAAAGTGTCAAGGAATCATTTAAATTTATTATTTTTATAATTGGTGTTCTAAGATAGAAACTATCTCTTCAAGTCCTTGTTGATCGCCTTTACTAAATCGTTGTGTAATAGGCGCATCTATATCTAACACGCCGATTATTTCATTATCAACATGAATTGGAACGACAATTTCAGATTTACTATTAGCATCGCAAGCGATGTGACCAGGAAATGTATTTACATCATCGACAAGTTGTGTTTGGTTATTTGCAACAGCAGTTCCACATACACCTTTTCCTATAGAGATATGCACGCAAGCAGGATGCCCTTGGAAAGGACCTAAAATAAGTTCATTATTTTCAATTAAATAAAATCCTACCCAATTGATTTGATCTAAGTTGTCATTGAGTAAAGCTGAAGTATTACTTAAAATTGCAATTAGATTTGTTTCATCTTCAATAAGACTTGCAAGTTGTTTACCTAATAAGTTGTAATTTGTTTCTTTAATTGTCGTCATATAAAAACCTCTCTATGTAATATTTTGATTATTAGTATAAATGTAAAAATTTTTTCAATCAATTCTTTGAATTTTATTTTAATGACGGGATAAGATACGTTATAATAATGATTTTATACATTATATTAGCAATTATTATTATTATATTGATTGCTGTCGGTATTATGTTTTATTTACGTTCTAACAAACGTAAAATGGTTGAGCAAGCAGAAGAACGTAAATTAAAAGTTCAACAGTTACCTTTTGAAGATAATTTAGAAAAGTTATCAGCTTTAAACCTTAAAGGTGAAACGAGAACAAAATACGACGCGTTAAAACAAGATACATTAGATCACACTAATAACTATTTAGCACCAGTAGAAGAAAAAATTCATGACGCTGAGCTTCAACTTGATAAATTCCAATTTGCAGGAGCTCAAACTGAAATTGATGACGCTCATGAATTAATGGATAGATATGAAGCTGGTTATCAGTCACAAGTAGATGAAGTAAATGAAATTCTTTCTCTACATAAAGATAACGAAGCAATCTATGAAAAATGTAAAATAGATTATCGTGAAATGAAAAGAGATGTTTTAGCAAATAGACATCAATTTGGAGAAGCGGCAGCTCCTCTTGAAAAACGTATTGAGGCTTTTGAACCAGAACTTGATCAGTATGACATGCTGAAAGAAGAAGGTAACTATGTACAAGCTCATAATCATATTAATGGATTAAATGACTCTATTAATGAAACAAAAGGATATATGGATGAAATTCCAGATTTAATTAGAGAAACTCAAAAAGAGTTACCAGGACAATTCCAAGATTTAAAATATGGTTGTAGAGATTTAAAAGTAAATGGTTATGACTTGGATCATGTAAAAATTGATGGAACATTACAAAGCTTAAAAACTGAATTAAATTTTGTAGAACCTATGATTAGTCGTCTTGAATTACAGGAAGCTAATGATAAATTGCAACAAATTAATGATAAGCTTGATGAAATGTATGATTTAATTGAGCATGAAGTAAAAGCTAAAAATGAAGTTGAAGAAACAAAAGAAGATATTACAAATGAATTATTCAAAGCGAGAGAAATGAACTATACGCTTAGAACAGAAATCGACTATATACGAGAAAACTATTTCATTAATGAAAGTGATGTTCATAGTATTAGACAACATGAAAATGAAATTCAAAATCTAGTTGTAGTATATGATGATATTCTAAAAGAAATGTCTAAATCTGCTGTGAGATACAGTGAAGTAAAAGATAATTTAGAATACTTAGATGAACATGTAAAAGTGATTAATGAAGAACAAGAAAAATTACAAAATCATCTGATTCAACTTAGAGAAGATGAAGCTGAGGCTGAAGATAATCTATTAAAAATTCAATCGAAAAAAGAAGAGATTTATCGTCGACTTCTTGCTTCAAACCTAACAAGTGTTCCAGAGCGATTTGTTATTATGAAAAATGAAATCGACCATGAAGTAAGAGCGGTCAGCGAACAATTTAACGAACGTCCGCTTCATGTTAAACAACTTAAAGATAAAGTTTCAAAAATTGTAATTCAAATGAATACTTTTGAAGATGAAGCGAATGATATATTAGTCAATGCAGTCTATGCAGAACGATTAATTCAATATGGAAACAGATATCGTAAAGATCATCATAGTGTAGATAAAAGTTTAAACGAAGCAGAACGTTTATTTAAAAATAACCGTTATAAGCGCTCAATTGAAGTATCAGAGCAAGCACTTGAAAGTGTAGAACCTGGTATAACAAAACATATTGAAAATGAAGTGATTAAAGGATAATACATTTTTATAGTTAGAGAATGACCTAGACATCCACATATTTCTAGGTTGTTCTCTTTTATTTTTTTAAAAAAATAGTATAATGCTTGAGTGTCTATTTTTAAGTCGAGAAATCTAAAATATGTTTTAGATATGTTATTGATGAAAGTGAGTGTTCTATATATGATTTATTTAGATAATGCTGCCACAACAAAACCGAACCAAGCGGTTTTAGATTCATTTCTAAAAGTAAGTGAGAAAGCTTATTATAATGCTAATAGTCCTCATCAAATGGGTTTACAATCAGAAAAAATATTATTACAGGCTAAGTCGCGTGTAAAAGAGATGTTAAACCTCAATAATAATACTGATGTCATTTTCACAAGTGGTGCCACTGAGTCTAATAATATTGCACTCAAAGGTATTGCATTAAGAAAAAAACAGTTTGCGAATGTAATCATTACCTCAGTATTAGAGCATCCATCAGTATTAGAAGTGATGCGTTATTTAGAAACACAAGGATTTATATTGAAATATGTGAATGTGACTCCAAATGGTCAAATAGATATTAATCATTTAGAACAATTAATGACGGATAATGTGGGCTTAGTAACATGTATGTATGTCAATAATGTTATGGGACAAATACAACCGATAAAAGAAATTGGCTCATTATTAAAACAATATCCTAAGGCACATTTTCACGTAGATGGCGTTCAGGCTTTAGGGAAAATTCCAATGCAATTAGAGAATGTAAATAGTGTAAGTTTTAGTGGTCATAAATTTAATGGTTTAAAAGGTCAAGGCATATTAATTATCGATAATAAGGAAAAAATTGAACCGTCTTTCATTTGTTTAATCATATCTTCAGTAACTAAACTTGGCGCTTTCGCTCCAGGAATTAATACTGCACCAATAACTAAGTCACTTTCTTTAACTGCATTTTCAATATTAAGTGGATTAGACATTATTGTATTAACACGACCGTCAAACAAATCTTCTAATTCCGCTAAACGTTTAGGATTTACATCTAAAATAGTTACATCTGCACCTAATCCTAAAGCAATTTTAGCAGCATTTGTACCTGCTTGACCGCCACCAATAATAGTAACTTTGCCTTTTGGTACACCTGGCACGCCACCAAGTAAAATACCCATTCCACCGTTAATTTTTTGTAAGAATTCTGCACCAATTTGAGCTGACATACGTCCTGCAACTTCACTCATTGGTGTTAATAAAGGTAAAGAACGATCTGGTAATTGAACTGTTTCGTAGGCAATACTTACTACTTTATTATCAACTAATGCTTGAGTAAGTTTTTCTTCATTAGCAAGATGTAAGTATGTGAATAAGATAAGACCTTCTCTGAAATATTTATATTCTTCTTCTAATGGTTCTTTTACTTTAATCACCATGTCTACATCCCAAGTTGTTTTTGCATCATTAACTATTTCTGCACCAGCCTGTTTATAATCTTCGTCTTCAAAATATGAACCAGAACCTGCGTTTGTTTCAACAAGTACTGTATGTCCTTGTTCAACTAATGCATGTATACCACTTGGTGATAAACCTACTCTATTCTCATTATTTTTTATTTCTTTTGGAATACCGATTTTCATTCCATCCACCTCCACTTCTTATGGTAACGCTAAAGTAATGAAAGCGCAATCACCAAAGATACACAATGTCCACATAATTGTTGAATTATAAATATTAAATATTCAGAAATTTATGTTAAAATTGAATTAAGAAAAGTTAAGGGGGACTTAAGATGTTAACTTATAAAAACATTTTAATCGCAGTTGATGGTTCACATGAAGCAGAATGGGCTTTCAACAAAGCTGTAGACGTTGCTAAACGTAATGATGCTCAATTAACTATTGTTAATATTATCGATTCAAGAACTTACTCTTCTTATGAAGTGTACGATGCTCAATTCACGGAAAAATCTAAAGGTTTTTCTGATGAACTTTTAAAAGGCTATAAGGAAGTTGCTTCACGTGCAGGTGTTACAAATGTAGAAACTCGTTTAGAATTTGGATCACCTAAAGCGATTATACCTAAAAAGTTAGCAAATGAATTAGGTGTCGATTTAATAATGTGTGGTACTTCAGGATTAAATGCAGTAGAACGATTTATCGTTGGTTCTGTTTCAGAAGCAATCGTTCGTCATGCACCATGTGATGTACTTGTCGTGCGTACTGAAGAAATTCCAGAAGATTTCCAACCTGAAGTTGCAACTCCTGAATTTAGAAAACAATTTTCTTAATAAAGTAATGTATGTAAATAAAGAGGTCTGAGACAATTCCTTATGTCTCAGACCTCTTTAATATGTTAGAGATACAACATTAGAGTGGGACAACAAATTCAACATGACTTTTGTTCTATTCCCCTGTTATATTCTAAAAAACGATGAGATAAGTTTAATCTCATCGTTTTTTTAATATATCTTATAATTCACCGAATTTTACTGTGTCTCTTGCAATCATGACTTCTTCATTAGTTGGAACAACAATTACTTTAACTGGAGAGTGTGGGTAATTTATGAAAGCTTCTTCACCGTGAGTAGATTCATTTTTCTTAGGATCCCAATAAACACCCATAAACTCTAAGCCTTCTAAAATTTTAGCACGTATTGGTGATGAATTTTCACCGACACCTGCTGTGAAGACAATAACATCAACGCCATGCATTCTAGCAGCATAAGAACCAATGTATTTGTGAATTCTAGAAGCAAAAATATCTAAAGCAAGTTCAGCTCGTTCATCGCCATTGGCAGCTTCACCTAATAAATCACGTAAATCACTTGAAGTACCAGAGATACCTAATAATCCAGATTCTTTGTTTAAAACTGTTAAAACTTCATCAGCAGTTTTACCTGTTTTTTCCATAATAAATGGAATTAAAGCTGGATCAATATCTCCTGAACGTGTACCCATTGTTACACCTGCTAATGGAGTGAAGCCCATTGATGTATCGATAGATTTCCCACCATCAATTGCAGCAATTGACGCACCATTACCAATATGACAAGAAATAATACGTAATTCTTCAATAGGTTTTTCTAAAATATCAGCCGCACGACGTGATACATATTTATGGCTTGTACCATGGAAACCGTATTTACGAATACCAAAATCTTCGTAATAGTTATATGGTAAACTATACAAATAAGAACTTTCTGGCATAGTTTGATGGAATGAAGTATCAAAAACTACAACATGTGGAATATTAGGTAATAACTTTCTAAAGGCACGAACTCCCATTAAGTTTGCAGGATTATGTAATGGCGCTAATTCACTTAATGACTCAATTTTTTCTTCTACTTCATCAGTGACTAAAGCAGATTTAGGGAATAATTCTCCACCATGAACAACACGATGCCCTGTACCAGCAATATCATTAATATCATTAATAATACCATGTTTTTTGAAGCTATCTAACATGATATTAATTGCCTCTTCATGATCTTTAATATCTTTAACTCTTTTTACTTTTTCACCATTTACTTCAATAGTAAATATTGAATCTTTAATACCAATACGCTCAATTAAGCCCTTTGTAACTAATTCTTCTTCAGGCATTCTGATAAGTTGGAACTTTAAAGAAGAACTTCCCGCATTAATCGCTAAAACTAATTTAGACATGATTCATTGTCCTCCAATTTATATATTAAATATCCATATCTATTTAACCACTAATACAGAAGTAATTCAAGAATATCACAGTTTATTTTTGTGAATGATTTGCGTCCATCCACTCATTTAATTCGTTAATAAAACCATGGAATTGATTAGGATTTTTAAAATCCGGAATATTAGCTAATAACACTTCTACAGGCTTAGTTTCATTTGCTTTTTTCTTTTGTAGTATTAAAATTGATTTACGTGCATTTTCATTTTTAAACAATGTTTTAGGAAGGTTTAAAAATGCTTGCATTTCAGTTTCTGTAGTAATAAAATTTTGTAACTGTTTCACATGTTCATCTTCAAAAATATTACTAGGTACTACTAAAAAAGCATAGCCACTTTGTTTTAAAGCATAGACGGCTTGTTCGATAAGTAAAAAGTGTGAATAACTATGGCCTTCTTCAAATCCAAGTTTCATTTCTTTACTACGTTCATCTAAAGGATAATATCCAATAGGAAAATCTCCAACAACCACATCAGCTTCCTCCAATGGTAATGGCATAATCGCATCTTGAGGATACACATCAAATGGTATTTCTAAAAAATTCGCTAGATGCACACTAACTCTCGATAAAACAGGATCTACTTCAATTAAGTGATGCATAACTTCGCTATCTTTTAATACTTCATTCACTGTAGCGCTTAAATGACCAGCTCCACTTGCAATATCAACAATCTGTAATTCTTTATTATTTTCTATAAATTTTTGTACTAAAAAACCTAAAATTAAGCCAATAGAATCTGGTGTAATTTGATGATTTGCCTGAATATTTTCTTCTTGTAATAAGCTTAAGTAAGCAAATTGAAATGCTTTTCGACGATCTTGAAGCGTTGCTTGTTCTAATAGAGTACGTTGATTACGATATACATCTTCCATTGCTAAACCTAAATTTTCTATAAAGCTTTGACCATTTTCTTCATTTAACGACTTAGCTTTATCATCTAAAGTTCGGAATAATCTTTCCATAATAGTTTGTTCTTCTGCCATATTCAATTCCTTTCCAATAAAAAAATGTCCATAATGCAAATGTCTTAAAACGAAATCATTCATTTTAAAATACATATGGACAATATTAGTATTATATCTTTAATTTAATCATTTAATAGTGACTTAAATATTACGATAAGCTTCTAAAGCAGCCTCGAAATTTGGAAAATCAGTACCTTCTTGAACTAACTCTTTATAAACTACATGATTGTTTTCATCTAATACGAAAACAGAACGCGCTAATAATCTCATTTCTTTCATAACAACACCATAATGCTCACCAAATGATAAATCTTTATGGTCACTTAACGTAATTACATTTTCTAGACCATTTGATGCACACCATCTTTTTTGAGCGAAAGGTAAATCCGCTGAAATTGTAAGTACTACACCATTTTCTTGAGAAGCTTCTTCATTAAATTTGCGAGTTTGTTGATCACATACGCCAGTATCAATAGAAGGAACAACACTAATCAATTTCTTTTGCCCTTTAAAATTATCTAAAGTAACTTCATTTAAACTATTATCCAAAACTTTAAAATTAGGAGCCACATCTCCTTTTGAAACCTCAGTTCCTTCTAAATGTATAGGGTTATTTTTAAAAGTAATTTCTGTCATATTATATGACCTCCCATTAGTTATTTAAATTATAGTTTAATGATACGATAGTATTTAAACTTATTTCAATCATTTAAAACACTAACTACTATTTTAATTTGAAATGATTTGCATGATATAATCAAAGGTATTTTTTAAAATGAGTAAAATGGTAACTATTATAAATAAAATTTTGACATATCCTACACCTTTTTTGATTGCAAAATGTGCACCAGTATACGACCCAATCACCATACTGACTGCCATAATTAATCCATATGCTATATTTACTTGACCAAGAATAATAAATAATGTTAATGCACCAACGTTTGAAGCAAAGTTTAATACTTTTGCATTTCCAGCTGCACTTAAAAAATCAAATCCAAACATTAATAATACAAATAACATAAATGATCCAGTACCACCGCCTAAGAATCCGTCATAAAATCCAATTAAAAGCAGGAGTGATATAAAGGCAATCGCTTTACTAATAGTAAATTTAGAGAACGTTCTGACATTACCCCATTCTTTCTTAAAAATGGTGTAAATTAAAACAAGTGTCAATATGACTATAACGAGTGGTTTCAAAACCTCTGATGGTAAGAAAGTAGCTAAACTTGCTCCACCAACTGCAAATATAAATACAAACGGAAATAGTCTAAATACTATTTTTTTATCAACATTTCCAGATTTTAAAAATTTGATTGCACTCGTTAAGGAGCCAAACGCACTTGCTAATTTGTTTGTACCTAATGCTAATGATGGCGGCATTCCTATAGCTAAGAGTGCAGGAATTGATATTAAGCCACCGCCACCTACAACAGCATCTATAAATGCTGCCAAGAAACCAAAACTAATAATAATGAAAATAATATGAAAACTTAGTTCTATAACGCCCACCCCTTATTAAATTACTTTAATACTTTCATATTAAAATAATTCATCAATGAGTGCATCAGTACTTTTATCTTTTTCAGTTTTATAATCTTTATTAATCTCTATTGTTTCTACATTGTCTGCTGCTTCTTGAACAAGATCATCAAAGTTAAACACACTTTCATATTTAACAACTTTATCAAAATCTGGTTCAGTTACAGGGTTTTTAGGGGTAAAAATCGTACAGCAATCCTCATAAGGCTGTATTGAAACTTCAAATGTTCCTATTTCTTTTGCTTTTTTAATAATATCTTCTTTATCTAAAGAAATAAGTGGTCTTAAAATAGGAGTAGATGTAACATCATTGATTGCGTACATGCTCTTTAATGTTTGACTAGCTACTTGACCTAAATTTTCACCATTTACGATAGCGTTCGCTCCAATACGTTCTAAGATAATATCTGTCACTCGTAACATCATGCGTCTAGTAGTAGTCATGGTATATCGTGGATGCACAGACTTATTGATTTGTTTTTGAAGTGCTGTGAAAGGAACAATATGTAATTTAATGGGTCCTACACGTTCAGATAGTATGCGTGTCAATTCAATCACTTTATCTTTCGCTTTTTCACTTGTAAATGGTGGACTGTGAAAATGAATAGCTTCTATTTTTACGCCACGTTTCATCATTTCCATACCAGCTACTGGTGAATCAATCCCACCTGATAACTGAAGAAGTGTTTTACCACCTGTACCTGTAGGTAATCCGCCAGCACCATCGATAACTTTAGTATAGATATATACGCCTTCTTTACGTACTTCCACTTTAATATTATGTGTCGGACGTTTAACATCTACTTTTAAATGATCAACTGATTTTAAAATGACACCACCTAGTTCTCTTTGTAGTTGATACGTATCTAATGAAAATGATTTATCTACACGTTTTACATCAATTTTAAAAGTATCTCCATGTGCAAAGTCTTTAGCTAACGAAACACAAAGTTGTTTTATATCTTCAAGATTTTGTGTTGTTTTAAATACTGGACTAATAGATTTTATGCCAAATATCTTTGTTAAACGATTCATGACTTCATTTACATTTGCTTCCTCAAAAAGCGAGATAAACATGCGATCTCTCTCGCATTTAACTCGTGTACCTTCTAATGAACGTAATGACTGAATCACATTTTCTTTTAATACATTTGTGAATCTTTTTCTATTTGTTCCTTTTAACGTAAGTTCTCCATATCTTACCAAAATATGATCATATTTCATTTATTTCAACAACTCCTTTATTTGAGCATAGATTAATTTAAATTTATCTTTAAATTGTTCGATATCTTTTTCTGTTGTAGTTTCACCCATGGATAAGCGAACGCTTCCCTCTATTCTGTTGTCCTCGATGTCCATTGCTAACAAAACTTCATTTAATTTTTCTCTTTTAGACGAACATGCACTTGTAGTCGACACCATAATATCCAATTTTGAGAACGCATTAACAAGCACTTCTCCTTTTACTCCTGGAAAAGCAATATTTAAAATATGCGGAGCACTATTTTCTGGAGAATTAATATACACTCCTTTATATTGACTTAAACTTTCTCTAATTACTTTATTATAACGTGATAGACGATGATTAAGCTCATTTAAATTTTGAATTGCAATTTCCATTGCTTTCACAAGTGAAACATTCATTGCTAAATTTACAGTACCACTTCTAATTCCATATTCTTGACCACCGCCAAATACTGTCGGTTCAATTTTT
>Ga0181466_1000896_pt1 | contig 10685 bp, 9 predicted proteins | sample InSIn4gowninarea_FD_119078 | JGI IMG/M metagenome (GOLD analysis project Ga0181466, IMG submission 119078) | Clean room microbial communities from NASA Spacecraft Assembly Facility at Jet Propulsion Laboratory, Pasadena, California, USA -... ... | reverse complement strand
TGTGCGTTCTGAAGGGAAAACGAGGGGATGGACCGTGCGATGGAGGGGGGATGGTGGTGGTTGTGGCTCCGCTGAGATCATGGCTGCCTGACTCCTTCCTGGTTTACTTACTGGTTCTCCCACTCGATCATGAGTTTCTTTAGCTGTTGTTTGTAGACTAAAACACTTGGGTTCTTCAGCACTACTGTCTCTTCTCGTGTTGCTACGTTAAATGCATGGCCAATTCCTATAGCCATTGGCCGTACGAGCCCATAAAACAACCGTAGATGAGTGTTTCAGGGATTTCCTTGCTCTAGTCTTGTTTCGCTCCTGGTTCCCTCTTATACATCTCTCAAACGGATTCTCTCTCGCATCTTACCTTCCAAACAAGCAACATGTCTCGTGATACGGTCCTCCCGGTTCCCGTCCGCACCCACCGCTCGTCTTTCCCTGTTCAAACTCCAGCCGCATGGAGATGCTGCGAGCCCAGGAGCGAGTTCTCGTCGGCATGCCCTCACCTCCCCATAACACCACGCAGCCGTAAAACTACCGTCTCTCGGGACCATGCATATGAACGGGCGCCTACATACAGGATACAACCGCGCTGGTACCCCAGTTGTGTGCTCCTCGAGTCACTGAAGGGATGTAGAACTTGGAAAGCGGGCTAAAGAGAGCAGGCACATGCCAAGTGCGGTGGCGGATCTGCTCGCCCGGATGGGAAGGGGTAGTAACGGGGAAAGGGAAGGGCTTTGGGGTAAGGGGTGATTGCAGCGAGGATGGAGATGAACCGGGCCTGTTACTAAACCTCTTGTTCTTGGGAACAACGCTTTGGGGACCAGGTGAGCAGGGGGAAACGGGCTACCAAATCTTGTTGCGCAGAGGTCGTGTTCTCTCTCTGGGAAAGTGTCGGTTTGTGGTACATGTATGGATCATAGGGTGGATTGAGAGCGCCTGTTCATGCGTCCAGTAATGCAGCTCATCACGGTAAACCATCGATTGGACTAGGGTTCCACAAACCTCAGTGATTACTTGAGTTCGCTGTTCATTCTGTTCATTTTCACACGTTTCAGGGGCATGTGTGATTTACAGCTCATGCCAGTGCATTGGAACACATCAATATATATTGCACCGTTCAAACATGACGTCACCATCACCGGCCTGGCTGGTTATGTCTTCGATGGTCTAGTGGTGATGATTTCCGCTTGTCATCAAAGGCTGATTGCAAGTTTCGCGGGAGAGCGGGGTGTGTATTAAAATGATCCGATTGAGTTATCCAGATTACTGATTCTCAATTAGGTTCGATTCCCCGTCGGAGAGAGTATAATTTTTTGCTTTCATCATGCTACATCTGGTTCGAGATCAGTGGAGTTGCGAAGACCTGAACTTTTTTTTGCATAAGCACAACGGAAGGTGCTCAGTAACACGTGATCAAGATGCCCTTGTGATCAGCAGGACCCCACAAAGCTACCTTGCAGGGTTCATGCTCTTGCGGACGTGTGCCTTTGCTCTCCTCGAGCACTCGGTGGTCTTCTTGGGATTTCTAGTCACCCATATACGGTTCCCTCAGGCAGCTGGATGCAAAGGTATCCTCCGCACTAAGCCGACCCTTCATAATCGCACGACATGTGACGTCAGCCCTCAACCGCGGCATCGATATTGTGGATGCGCCAAGGATCCAAATCTCTAACTAATGCGCTACTATCTACTCGGCTTACGAGCCGGTCTCCATATAAACAATTCCAATCGTTCAAGACTCTCCACCAACGTTTCCTCTCGAGCGGTCGGTGTGATCGTCCAGATGACCTGTCATGAGCCTCAACGAGTCCGCTGAAGAGATATCAATGGCCCCAAATCCAGACCGGACCAGCTCGGCGGAGTCTCACGAAGTTTCCCCAAAAGAATCCACAACAGCTGGAGCCAACAAGCCGTCCTCCGAGAAAGCAAAGCAGCCTTCAAAGTTGAAGCAGACATGGACCAAGATTGGGTTGGACAAGGGCACATGCCTGATCATGGCGAAGCAGGTCTATCGAGATGGAATATGCACAAAGCATTGGCTAACGCACGTACGTTAGGGGCGGAATTCCCCCAGTGGTTGCCCTTGCACTGTAAGGCCCCTGTGTGGCATCAATGGATTGTACTGACTTCATGTCAGTTGTCAAGCGGACGCAGTCGCGAACCACTTCGGAACCCTGGGCTACCTCGTTGCCATCGTGTCAGTACTCGGCTTCTGCATCATGCCACGCGCCAAGTTCGTGCAGACCCTCCTGCTAAATATTCTGTCAATCTGTTTGTCTACGGCCGTTCAACTCCTCGTAGTATACTGTGCGGTGATGGCCCGGCAGCACACAGAAGCTAGTAGCGGGCCCAGCAGCGTGGGTGTGCCGACTCCAGGCACTTCAACAGCGGCGTACAACTCTTCTGCCTCGGCTGTCTCTGCTATCTGGCTGTTCGCTCAGATTTACATGGTCACTACACTCCGTGCCAAGCTTCCGCAATTGCAGTTTCCCGCCATCATATACTGCATCTTTGTGTTCACCGCAACAACTTACGCACCGACATTCCCGAACATGGCCGCAGGCATCAACTTTGCTCGAAATCTTTTCGAGGCATTCCTTGCGGGACTGGCGATCGCAGCCGTGGTGTCCTTCTTGATTGTCCCGATGAACTCACGGCAGGTTGTATTCAGAGAGATGACTGGATATCTCCAGACCTTGCGTAAGGTGTGGAAGGTAGAAGTCGCCTATCTGCAAAGCCTGGAAGGTTTAGAAGCATTCACTGAGGCGGCGTCGACGGGGAAGAAGGGCAAGAGGACAGAAACTCCGCAGGCGGCAGCAGTGAAGAAGGCTGTAGCTGGCATCGGTGAGCTATCCGGCAAGCTCAACGGCGACCTCCCGTTTGCCAAACGAGAAGTTGCATTCGGGAACCTCGGCCCGGACGGAATACAGGAGCTGAGCCGCCTGATACGAAGAGTTATGCTTCCGACTGTCGGGCTCAGCTCGGTGATCGACATCTTCGAGCGACTCGGAGAGTTGGATTACTGGAATCGAAAGGCTGAAACTGCGGTGGGTGATGCTGATCCACAGGAAAAGCAGAAGCGCGCCATCCAGGAGTGGAACGATATAATGAAGGCAGTCCACGAGCCATTCTCCTCAATTACGCAGGTACTGGACGAGGGCATCTTACATGCGATGCTCTGCTTGAAGTTACAGAAGCTGCCTAAGAAGAAGAACGGCAGTAGTGACAACAACGGCTTTGGCGCCGGTGCTGACGATATTGAGGCGAGGGGAGAGGATGCACAACCAGGAGGGAAGGGTTTTGCAGAGTTTCTGGACCGCAAGAGCCAGGAGTTCTACCATGGTAAGGAGATGGTCCTGCAGACGTGGTGTGAACGAAAGGGCATCAGGCTTGCACCGGACTTTTTCGACCATCCTGCGGACGCTCTGTACAGCACTGCTTCAATGGAGAGAGTAATGACTGAGGGCACACATGCACGCAATCAGCGGCAGCTGTACCTGCTTCTATATGTGAGTTTCTTCTTCCGTTCATTCCTGTCTGAAGGATTGATGTTCGGGGCTGAGATTGTATTGGCCCATGTGCTCGTTGTACGTTCGCTACACATGATCACAAATATTGACAATACTGGCTTACAGATGGAGTTCCTTTTCTACTCAATCAGCCAAAGCGTTCTGGCATTGGTGCGTTTTGCCGACGCGAAGGTCGCTGATGGAACGATGTCGAAAACACGACTCATTGTGCCCGGCCTCATCCGAATGAAAAAGTGGATGAAAAGCACGTACAAGGTAGAGGACACCTCCGACGGTGATGATCGCGTCATGGCAGACGTTGACGGAGCCGGCAACACGCTGTATCTTGGTGAAGCATATCGAATCAGGAAGGACCCGGAACATCTCCCTGCCACGAATGTGTTCGAAAAATTTGGCAACGGCGTGAGAACGATACCCAGGTTTCTACGCTCCAATGAGTCTGTGTTCGGATTCCGCGCTGCTTGCGCTACCATGTCGATCGGTATTATTGCGTTTCTCGCGGATACGCAGAGGTTCTTCATTCAGCAGCGCCTTTTGTGGTCCCTGTTCATGGTCGCTATTAGCATGAATGTCACGGCTGGCTTCAGCATATTCAGTTTTGCTCTCAGACTGCTGGGGACGGTCGTGGCTATGCTCTTCGCCTTTCTTATTTACTACATTCCCAATCGCAATATCGCTGGTATCCTTGTTTTACTCTGGCTGTTTGCAGGGGTCGGCTTTTACTTCGTGGTTAAATACCCGAGATTTATCATTGCCGCGCTGATTGGCGTTGTTACGACTACGCTGATAATTGGTTACGAACTGGAAGTTCGCAAGATCGGCACGGCTGCTGCAACGTCCAACGGCCAGGGCTATCTGCCAGTCTATTTGTTCGGACCGTACAGACTGGCTGCTGTCGCCGGAGGTTTGGCCGTCGCTTTCTTCTGGACGATCTTTCCGTACCCCGTCTCCGAGAACTCCGAGCTGCGGCGCAACCTTGGCGCTTCGTTGTATCTGCTGGCAAATTACTACTCTATTGTTCACGAGACGGTTCAGGGTCGGATACGTGGCGATGAGGGCGATATGCTGCTCAAGACTAGTCCCGGTCGAAGGCTAGAAAAAGCTCGAATCAAAGTGTTCACCAAGCAGACGATGCTTCTCAGTGGGCTCCGACAGGCGTCTGCGATGTCCAAATGGCAACTTCAGATTGGAGGGAGGTTTCCTAAAGAGACTTACGACGCGCTCATTCAGTGCATACAGAAGTAAGTGCAAGAACAACCTCAACAGCCGAACGACGCCATACAGAAACTCTCCAAACATCTTTGAGCCAAAGAGAGCTTTGTGCACTGACGTGATGCAGTGTTCATAATTACATGTCCCTCATTGCCTTCGCCTCTGCTACGTTCGCTAATCCGGAGGATGAGTCTGAATCGGTGTGGCTCTCTGACTTCAGGAAGCTCATCAGCTCCGCCAACTTTACATCGCATGAGATCACCTCGCTTCTATCTTTGCTTTCGCACAGCATAGGCAGTGGGCAGCCCCTGCCTCCTTACCTGAAAGCACCAAAGCCTTTTCAACTCTCGGCGCGCCTCGAAGCTATGGACAAGGACATCTTGAGCGTTCGGCACTATGCGGAGCCCGGGTACGCCGCTTTTGCGGTCCTGCAAATCTCCACTCGCTGCATCATCGGAGATCTTGATAACATTCTGAAGTATGGAACAATTTGATAGTTTACAATGTACAGGTCTGTTTGGCTAACTAGATACAGGCAGGTCAAGAGCCTCGTCGGCGAACTCGACTTCTCTTTCCACGTCGTCAGCACAGCGTCAAGCTCCACCGCCTCTAGCGAAACCCTATTCTCAAGTGGCGGTGATCGAGAAAAGAACGACTGAAGGCGCTACACAAAATCATAGCTAAGGAGTCCCGCAAACATGATCATCTAGTACAGTAAATTCAAGAATTGAGGAAACCTCCTTTTCTCGGGTTTTATCTTACCAATGAGCGCGTCCGTCGTGTCCGGGCACCGAACACTGCTTTCATTTGGCGCTCACACTTCTTCACATCATGAGCCGTCGTACGTGCCAACTCCTCCAGGGCCTCCATACGGTCCTTCAGCCAATCAACAAGGAAATTGACCTGCGCTGCACTCAAACGAGAGGCCTTGCCCTTCTCAGCGTAACGAGAGAGAGATCCAGCAGTCACAAGACCAGCGCCCGACATGAGCTTTGTGCACTGGAATGACACTCTGTCAAACTTCTCCCAATCCTCCCAGGTCCCGCCATCGATCCGCAGACCCTCTGAGGCGGCGATCGCGGGCGCGAGGTCCGATAGTAGCTCGTACAGGCCATCCTTAGCGGCATTGACGCGGTGGAGCTGGCGCCGCTTGTACTGGACATAGGCGATATCCTCTCGGAGGGCATGGACGACCTCCGCTGCTTTCGTCTCTTGGACGGTGGCTTTGACGAGCGGCGTGTCGCTGTGCGGGCATTTGTGCTTCTCAAGGCGTCTGGGTACCAACACAACTGTTGAGTTGGACGATTTCCTGGACCATAGGCGGCTGATCTCAGCGCGTTCATCTGGGCTTCCAAATATTAGGTACACGAAGCCGAAGTAGCACACCGCGAGAAAAAACCTCCTTCAGGAAGTAGTGGTCCATGTTACTTTTTCCTGGTTTCGTGGCGTCCGGAGTAGCGCAGACAACGCTAGTATACGCCGAGGCCTGAGCAAATTGAGTAGAAATGCGCTGATCGTGGCTGGGTAAGTTTAATCTAAATGAGTTCTCGCGGCAGCAAAACTCTGATGGGAATTGGCTTTCTTATGTGGCTGGATGTCTAAGCGGAAAGCGCATAACCGGAAACGTACCAGATAGACTTTGTTTTCGTAAAAGTTTGGTTGCATATGGTTTTGATTTTGTTCTCGTTCCATGGTTCTGACTCCAAGCTTCTACTCAAACCCAGAATCTTGTCTGCGTTGAGCTTGCAAGTCGTCCACCGCTTATCATTGTGCTTCTTCTTCCTGGGCATAGAGGCTGTTTGTGGTTTTATGCTCCTGAAGGGCATCCCAGATTCATATCTTGACTGTGCTCTGGGTGGATTTTCCGGCTGAATCATTTCAACGTTCAACACGGCAATCTCAATAACATTATGCAGACCTCGGCCGGCGCAATACATACAATCCACTCTATCTCATCACCGGTGCTGCCAACAGCACTCCTAATCCCCGTTTTCCAGTTCCAACCAGTTCTCTCTAACTTCCACATCTCTGTTCATAAGCTCGCATCTTGTAGAATCCCAGCCCCGAATACGCAGACGAAATCCCAAGCCGTGCAGCCGTAGACAATCAAGAAGAACAAAGCGGGTAAAGACTTCGCCATGAGCTACGATTTCCGGATCCCCTATCGGATATGCTACTCTCTTGCGCAGCTGCATTTCAACTTGAGAAATCCAGAGAGCTGTCCTTCAGCGCACTATATATGGCGGACATGGATGCTGGCTCGTCCTCAGGAGGGGGATCTCGCCATCTTTGCATAGGATCAAGGGGAGATGCGGACCAACTTCGGGCAGTAGATTGTGACTCTGGAATGAGAATTGGCGTAGTGCTGTTTACTGACCTCTGCAACACATATCTGCTTCGTCGTCTGGGAAGAGAAGATTGAACACGCTGATTTGGCATTGAAATAGTCTGCCGTGCCATATCTCCCGCGGATTGGCCATCCTCACTCGGATTGCCAGATGCCGAAGAAGTACGTTGAAAAGCACCATAGCTTACCTCCTCATGGCCGATATTGACGGCTTCCGAACAGTATGGCAGATTAAAGGAATTGTATTCGCCTCGGCCGTCATTATCTCCAGGCCCGTCGAAGTGTGATATTGTCAATCCGGCCTGGACCCTGCGGGAAACCAAAAAGGAGCCTAGCCGGATAAGGCAGGCGCATTGGAAGATGGACAGGAGTTTGGGAGGTCGTCGTCAATGAAACTGCCATCATGGCATGCTTGCAACAGGGTCAGAGCTCGACCGGACGGGTAGTGGTGCTCGAGCGGCTGAGGATGGTCTTGGAGAGAGTTGTCCTGCATCAAGTACACAAAGTGGATCGGATGCAATGTCGACTGCGACGATTCTCGAATCAGTCACATAGTTGGCAACGGCGAAGCTGCACGAGGGCGTGACACAACGCACGGAACTGGTCCGCGTCGAAACTTGTGAGCTGAGAGACGTCGTTCAGCTTCTCAGGCTGTGCTGGGATGGACCAATGCGACTTGTCGCTACTTCGCATATCTGGACAGCTGGCGGGAGTTACAGTAGTTGAAACATCACGTGGTTCTTCTGTCGCCGGCAGATCTCGGGCTGGGTGTCCTGATCATACGGCGGCGAGAGATGCAGCATAATGTCGGCCATTTATGAATAAGTCTCCCCTATCTAGAGCGCTCTTTACATGTCTGAATTGAGGTGTATCCATGAAAATTGCATGCAGCTCTTGCTGCCTCACTACATGTCCGGGGACTAAGTGTAGCAAATTCACAACTTAGAATAACGCCCGACATCCTCCACAATCCGGTCAGTCTGACCCTGCGGTTTGACGTCCCTCGCCCATCTTTCGTCTATGGAGATTTCCTCTATCCTGGGCTTCTGTTTCCAGTACCGTTGAAATGCCTCCATATCGCTCCTCCATCGCTGTAATTCGTGCCCAAGGAAATCGGCCGTGTGATCTGCGCATTCTTTCACTCTTTCCATTGCCACAAGATGGCCGCAATCCAGAACGACCTGCTTGACCCGTCCAACAGTGACACCACCACTTCCTCCGGCGCCTACACCTGTAATGGCCATTTTTGCTTTGCGCTCTTTAGCAGGCGACAGCTCTGATTTTCCTCCGAAGATGTACAGTACGCTTGGCCGAAGTTCAGGAAGCCGTCTAAATACCTGAGCCGGCTCAGCACGGTAGAATGGGTAGCCGGGATAGTCCTGTTGCAGAGCAGGGTCGAGATCGGCATAGGTTTCGGTGGGATCTCCCCGATACGTCGGCCTTGGAAACGTAAAAAGCTCCTGATGCTTTGAAGTCATGAGAGTGACACGTTCATCCTTTGTGCCACCTGCTCTCTGTTCGGCAGGGAAGAGTTCTGTTGGTACCTCTCGGAGGCCATTCTGTATCCAAAGGTGTAGAACGCGCGGATCCCAGCTCTGGTAGAACTTGCTCTTTCTGAAAATTTCCGCCGCGGCTATCCTCGATGGCCAGATATCTCGTCGACGCGTAGAGAGAATGGCAGGAGCGATGCTTCCGTTGGGTATTTGTATGACCGGGTCAAGAAGAACAAGTGATCGAAGGAGGCGGGGGTGTAACAGAGAAAGCTGGGTTCTGGTCATCTAGTCAGTCAACGTCTCGCACTTTAGAGATAGTTCGCCACACAGCTGAGTTCCCCCCATGCTGTGACCTATACCCACCAGGGGTTGTGGCATCAGGCCTTGTTTCTGATTAATCAAGTTTATCAAGTCTCTCGAATGGTCGAACCAACTGGCTGTATCATGTCAGTGCCGTCTTCAAAGAATGAGGCGGATGGCCTTGCGATCGTTGCCCAGGATTCCCTCATTAAGCAATCCGGATTGGCCCTGGTTCCAAAAGTCGGCAATCTATATGCCCCGAATACGGAAACCGTGGTGCCGAGACCTCTCATGAATCTCGTCCCAGAGAGGTTCGTACAGCTCCTGCCACGCTGGTAAGGATGCAACCCTTGAGTCTCATCCGGTATGATCCAGCGTACCTTGGGGAATCCATTAGCGTGTGCCGCTATTATCGTGACATCGCCATGCTGAGGGCTAGGATTGTCAAGGGGAATGTACTGTTTGACAGCAAGCTTTGGAACATCATCATCTCCATTCGCGGTTGCAGCAGGGTATTCTCTCGTATGTTGACAATTGACGATATGCCGCACCACCCGAAAATGGGAGGACATTCTTGCGGATGAACCTCTAGCTCGGAACCGTATCGACGGGGATGTTCGCTTTAAACCCCTCAATGTGACAGTGGGTGATTGCCAGGCTCTGAGTACAGCCATGGCAGCAATCTATTGAGCGCAGGTTTCGGCAGAAGTCTGCCAAAATTATTATACCCTGTTTGATATACCAGAAAACGAGCTGTACTCATTACCGTCGGTACTCGTAGTTGAGGTGATTGCTGATGGACCGAGGACCCTGCGTGACCTAATTCAGAATAGCCTAGCTTGCTGCGAGCTTAACGTAGGGCGTACGGTATACCTTGTCCTAGGTATGGCGTGGGGCGTACTCAAGTGACTACCGCCCCCGGGAAAGTCGGAAAGCGCTCCTGTGAAGTCCACTCTATCGGTTTGCGGCAAATCTCGTCGGTAGCTTAGCCAAGTTGGATACATGTTGCGAATTAGCTATGAAACAGTATGGGTAAAGTTAACTTTAGACAATCGAGTGAGAGGTGGGAAGGTGTCGGCAGGCCGGATGTGCCATCGCAGAGACTCCGTGAACAGGTGAAGGGGTCGTAGAGAGGGCGGAGGGGTGGTTTGGCGTTTTGGCTCTGTGATGGATCTTGATGAAGATGGACTCGATGGGAGTTGAGGATGCGTGCATGAAGAACGTAGCTATATTGGTGGTTTAATAACTGCGGATCACTCGGTGCTGTCTTATGATGGCGCACAAGGCACTCAGTGCAATCTGAGCTGGTATCGGCCGTCTTCCTTGGTCGCTTGTAACAACGATGGTGACAGTAGCAGAAACTGTCCAAGCGAACCGCTCCAAAGAAAGAATATCCACGAAGAACGCCGATAGTTTTCCTCTGAGTGGCCGCACTCGCGCCAAGCAGGCGTTATAGACATAGAGAGACAGAAATAATAACGGTCATTTGCCGGCGATCCTTTAGCTTTGATCAAGGCGACTCTAAGAAGATGAGATGTAGGAAACGAGAACCGGGCATTATGAGCATCCTACAATCACCAACAGCCTAAGGAAGGGCTGACTGTCTCCTATGATGCATCTGCACTCGCCAGCTCCCGGGTCCACAAGCCTTCTACAGTCTTGGTCCAGCCACTTTCTCCCACTAAGTCAAAGCGATCATCCATTTCCTCGCTTTGTTCCGCAGAGAAATTATCAGAGATCAAGACTCGGCTCAACAGGGTTGGATACTCGCTCATATCGAAGATGGCGTTAACAAACGCGGAGTATGAT
>Ga0181466_1000895_pt1 | contig 10690 bp, 15 predicted proteins | sample InSIn4gowninarea_FD_119078 | JGI IMG/M metagenome (GOLD analysis project Ga0181466, IMG submission 119078) | Clean room microbial communities from NASA Spacecraft Assembly Facility at Jet Propulsion Laboratory, Pasadena, California, USA -... ... | reverse complement strand
GCCTCTTTCTCTTCCTCGCCCATTCCTCTTGCCTTCTGGCCTTCACAGCTTCAGGGCTTTGGCTCTGGTCCCAACTTTGCAGCAACTTCCTCCTTGTTCGCACCGCCCATTCCCTTTCTTCAAGCCGTAGTTGTTCGACTTTTCTTTTTTCGCGCTGCTCGTCCGCTTCTTGGGGGTATCTTCGGGCGCGGCAGAGGCAGTAGGGTCGCCGATGTCGTTCTGCCCCGATAGTTGAGCGAGTTTGGTTACCAATGGTTTAGCTTCCTCAAGTGCAGATGAGAGCTCAGCCTTCTTGGTCGCGTTGCGCGTCTTTCTTTTCTTGGGCGTTGGCTCGGTCTCTTGCTTGACCTTCGACTCCTGGACTGTTGCTGCTTTGCCAAGGTTGTGCGGCAGCTCGTCACCGTCTTCCTCCAACTCATCTTCCTCCCTGACGGCGTTTCTCGTGCGCTTGCGTGAGGTGTTTGGTGTGGCGGGCTCCTTCTTCACGTGGTCCTTCTTGTCGGTTCGCGCAGTTTTCCGGGCAGGAGTTCTTCTCTTGGGTGCCTGCTTTTCCGCGAGCGCAGGACTTGGCGGAGGGCTGGAAAGCTGCTGAGGCTCGTCCTGGACTTCACTTGTACCAGCAGCAGCACCAGCTTTTGCAGCCGAAGAGCGAGTGGTTCTAGCCATGACGACGAAACGAGGCGCAAAGAACTTATGAGTTTCAATGGGGTTCAATGTTATGATACGGATTGCTAGCAGACTGCTCGAGGCAACCTTGATTTTAGGAGTAGCGAACCTTGAAACAAGACGCAGATAGGTGAAAGACGGCTGAATCTTGAAAATATAATTGGTCAGGTGAGTTTGGATGGCTGATGTATGGTTGTGTACGATGACTATGAGGAAGAGCGCTCAAGATGAGGTCTGGGCGTGTTATAGATGGGACAATGGGCTGTATGCGAAGCTTGCGTACGGTCCTCAGTGACGTTTTGAAACCGAGGAAAGGACAAGTTCTCACGGCTGCTCTCAAGCAGCATCGAGGTCAGGTTATCAACTGGCGTAGCAGCCTCAATTCATGACGTCCTCTCCGACGCCCCTTGAGGCCCGTGTCAGATCAGATCAGATCAGCGGGAAGGCCGCGGGAGCTTGGCATGCAGGAACCGGGCGCGAAGGCACGTGCAGGGCGGTGACGTTGGTGATCGTGATGGGAACCGTGATGGTGATCGCGATGGTGATCGTGATGGTGAAGCTACCTTGGTGAAGTCAACGTATTGAAGCTGGTGAAATGATGCTCTCCTTTCAGCGTGCTACTCTGTAGACTCATGTGACTTACTGCAGCGCAAGAATAGACAACCACACGCCGAACGGTTGCAGAAGAGGTTTAGATAAATCCCCGATCCACCGGCTGCCACTACCGCCCGTACACCTCACCGCCCTTGGCCCCTCCACAACCTTATCGCAGCCCTACCAGACCCGCACCACAACTGACAGACGTCGCCCACCACCGGAACATGTCAGGCCCTGCAGCGCTGGTTGTCCCCGCGCTCAAGCGGCACACCGCCACCGTCATAGTCGCGCATGGCTTGGGTGACAGGTACCGTCTCCCCCATCAACATAGTTTCGTCGCGAAGAATACACTGACACTTTAACAGCGGCGCCGGCTGGTAACTCGCCCAACACACCCCCATACACGCCTCGGCAGCACTGATGCCAACACCACAGGATCTGGCTCGCCGAGAACTGGCGCCGGCGGAACAAGTTCGAGGAAGTCCAGTTCATCTTCCCCAATGCGCCGCAGATACCCATCACTGGTGCCTGCCCCTGCTCCTCGCCATGCCAAAGCGACTGCTGCTGACCCGCAACCAGAACTTTGGCATGCGCATGCCGGGGTGGTATGACATTGTAAGACCGCGCGACGCCGTCACCGCTTCCGTCGGGGCTCCTTCTCCCTTTTCCGTCCGCTCGCCGTCTGCCTCTACCACCATCTGCCTGTGTCATACCCCGTCGTCCACCCGTCATCTCGTCTTGGCCCTTCCCCGCGTAGTCTGCCTATCTCGGACAAACTGCTGACACGCCGCCAGATGTCTCTATCAGACATAGCCCAGCGCGAAGACGAGCCCGGCATCATCCGCTCCTGCAGCTACTTCCACCAAGTCATAAACCAAGAGATGGCGAAGGGCATACCCAGCGAACGCATCGTCATCGGGGGCTTCTCGCAAGGCGGCGCCATGAGTCTCATGGCAGGGTTGACATGCCCGCACAAGCTCGGCGGCATCTTTGGCCTGTCGAGCTACCTGCTGCTGCAGGGGCGGATAAAGGTACCTAAAACCTCTCTCCCAAAAGAGCCGACGAATTCAACAGGGACGGAAGCGGGAATTGGGAGATGTGTGGAAGGCTGATTGGTGGTTGGTAGGACATGGTGCCCGCCCAAAACCCGAACAAGGACACGCCCATCTTCATGGGCCACGGCGATGCCGACCAAGTCGTTCGGTACGAGTGGGGCAAGCGCACGGCCGAGAAGCTGAAGGAGTGGGGGTGGACTGTCGATTTCAGGACATACCAGTACGTGTTGAGCTCGTAGCCCGTTCACGCTCGGCGTTGCGCGCCGTACAACCGCCGGCGGTGGCCCATGATGCTGGCGGTTGCGAGATAGTGGACATTGCGTCGGATCCAAGGACGACGGTCATGTGTAGACGACGGGTATGCTGACGCTAATGAAACTCGCAGTAACCTCCCGCACTCGGCTGATCCCGTGGAGATTGATCATCTGGAGCAATACCTAAAACAGCGGATACCGCCGCTCGAGAAGGAGCAGACTCTGTGACTGGAGGCTGCGGCGGAACGGAACTCAAATGGTTTGCTTGCGGCACTTATCACGATGCTTTTGGTGCTTGTGGGCGCGTTGCTTGTGCGTAGAAAGCTGAAGCGACAGCAGGGGGCGCGATTGAGCTCGTAGTGCAACTAATAGGCACCTAGCGACCCGGGTCGCACGCAAATATAGACTACTTCTCCTCGACTTCTATGATGCTTATGGCATGTCCTGTTTTGCTACTTCTGAGACACCAGTGTCCTGAAATTGACCTCAAAGCATCCGAATATACAGTGGGACGCTAAAATCGTCTATCATGACACAAACAGCCGCTCTACCCCATGGAAAGAGGTGCTCTCCAGGGTCCAGACGAGCATTACCACGTCCACGTACCGATGTAAGTCGTCCGGAAATGCTCCAGTCTCAATCGCCCCAAATCGCCTTCAAGAAAGTCACCGAGCTCCGGGCACTCTCCGTCGCGCCCTCCAAGTTGATCCTCCTCTTCTTCGTCCCCCTATTAAAGAGAAACATAACCGTCACAATGGTCTTGAGGACAGCCACCAGCAGCAAGCTAAACGTAGGCGAGAAGTATCGGTCCACAGCGGCACCGATGAAACCTCCAGCTACGATCGTGAGGAAGGACAGCACCCGCCTATTGCGCGCCAGGTTCCTGCGCTTGAAGATGTTTCGGTCGACGGCGAGCATGACGAGCGCGCCTGTGATCATGGTGGTGTTGAGCTCCGGCATCTTGACACACAGCGCTAGCGCTATCTGGCCGCCGCACCTAGAGTACGTTAGAGAGTCTCAAAACAACAACAACCCGAGTGCTTACGAAAGAGCCAGAAGCGCCACGACCCCAACAGATTCGGGTCCATTGCTGCGATCGGAGCCCCAGAAGCGGAGCGCAGTCGCGCCGAACACCAGCGCCGTCTGCAGCACGGTGCTCATGATCAGCCAAACACGCCGGTGCTGGCCAATGAGATGGCCAACATGTCCGAAGATGGCGGCGCCAGCGATGAATACGCACAGCGAGGTCGCGACGTGCGGTTCAGTCTGGACGACCGCTTTAGACTCGAGCGAGGCGAGGGCGATGAGGACGGCGTTGCCGGTTTGCTTGGACACGAAGGTGCGGTACCAGACGAAGGTCATGGCATCGAGGATGCCCGTGGCGAGGGTTAGGATGAGCAGCTCGGCTTCGAGGAATATATCCTGTTGGACTGATTGGAAGAGGTAGGCGCGCCAGCGGCGGTGGGAGGGGAGGCGTAGTAGTTTTACATCCGGGTCCGTCGGCAGGCGAAAGATTGGGGGTGAGGAAGGCTCGTCCTCCGAAACGGGTTCCGAAGACCCAGCCGTAGCAGGCGTGTTTGCTGGCAGTGGGTTAGTGTGGTGTGGGAGACCTGCTCGGAGAGATGCATACGGCCGTCGTTGTCTTCTGCAGTGCGTCTCTTCTCGAGATCCTGCGTGAATCTCGAATCTGATAGTTGTAGCTGGGCTTCAGCCATCCCTTAGTTTGTTGATTGACTACGCCAAAGCCCTAGAAGGGGTAGGTATATGCTATGTCGAGCTTAACACAACCACGTTGCGTGGTGCTAGCATAGGATGCGCAGTCTGTGAAGCAACGCTTGATACAAACGTTTACAAGCGAACCCAATTAGGAATTGAAGGAAGTGGTAGCAGCACAGCGACTGGTCTTGGAGTGCTAGAAACAGTTGGTTCTTCCAAGGCGCGGAAATGGCGTCGAGCAGTAAGGGTTTTATCCTAACGGTGCCTAAGTAGCAGTGGCAGACATCCCAGCCGGTCCTTAGTTGGTATCCATAGATGATTTCATCTCGCCTTTAGGATAGCCGAATGTCATGCATCGATCTGAAGAGCATGGCATGAGGGTCTCCCAACCAATGACATGCAGAAGGCCGACGCCCGTTTGGGGGCCCTTATACTGGGTTCGTATCAGCTCAAATGGGAGAGATAACCGGTATGGAGTGAGGCCCTGCGCAACGGCCCAGTGAGCTTGTTGATCCTGCCGTGGTCGCATGAACGCTTTTGCATCTCCCGCGTACCAGCTTGGCGTGGCAGGAGAAAGATAGCAATCGAAGAGCGTTGGGCATCTTGGGAAGGTGTATCGGAGCTTGGCGAACCGGCAGTGAGTTCAACGGCGCTGCGAGATGAGGAAGAACACTCCGGGCATGCGATTGAGTTGCACCTTACCGTGCGCCGCCACGAAAGCGGAACCCGTTTCCAGTCACGAGCGTGTGTGACTGGTTTTCCTTAGCCGCATTGGTATGATGTGTCGATACAAGTTTACGCTCCCTAGGTACTCACAGCCAGGCGATGGGGGTCGACGCAATGGAAAATTAAAGAGGAGCCATTTTGCGACCGAAAAGGTTCACGGCAGTCTCCATATCCGCATGTTGGTGGGGACGTCGTTCGGTGGCCGACGCCCGTCAGACTGCCGGTGTTTACTGACTGCGTTGAATGTGGATAGCTTTCCGATGGCAGCGTAGACCCGCTTGGAGAGTAAATCCATTGTATGTTGGGACGGTACGTGCAAGTCTCGGTGTTCTCCAGTTGACCTACCACCTCATTCATCCCTTCTGCTCGAAGATGCGGTTGGCAGGTTGACTTGTTTTTCTCTCGGCGTCCGCGGCTGGAGGTCAAAACAGGGAGCCAGGGCTGAAGGTGAGATCACCATGGACGGGACGGGGCGCGGGGGAATCGGGACGGACGGGAGCTACTCGTAGTACTACTATACTACGTAACCATGCAGCAACCTGGCTGGAAGTCTGAGGGGTTCATCTTCAACACCAAGTAGAATATGAGTACCACGAGCCCTCCCTGGTACCGGTGTTAGTGTACCTTGATGAATGCCTACGCATCGCGGCTAGACCTCCAAACTCAAAAAGCTTCACAAATATGGCTCTGATCGATGCAGTGCTCGTAGCGCGCTGGCCGTTAATCGGTGTCGTGATCTTGTTGTACGCCTTAAGATTGTTCAGACAGTACTACAGGCTGAGAGCCTTCAAAGGACCTTGGGGTAGCGGATTTTCCAGTCTCTGGATGCTCTATGCCGTTCGGACCAAGAGGATGCACTTGGAGTATGCCCGTATCAATGAGAAATACGGTAAGCATATCCCTTTAGGAGACATTGCTGGATACTATTATAGAAAAATATGTTTCCTGAACCCTGAGCGGCATCTTGAGTGCACTGTTTCAGCTTCATAGCTCTCTATTCCGTAGAAGGTTCCAAGTGTAACAATCTGTATTGCACTTCGTAGGCTCTCTTGCACGTATAGGAACCAACACTCTGCTCACCAGCTCCCCGGAAATGCTCTTCCGGATGAGCGCCGCACGTTCACCCTATACGAAGGGAGTTTGGTACACTGGGTCAAGAATCCAGCCCGGCCGAGACAATGTCTTTAGCGGAATAGATGAAGAGCGCCACACAAAAAGAAGGGCTCAATTGGCATCAGGTGTAGGCAACAATGTTCCGTGGTCTTTGATCTGTAAAGTAGTGCACACTAACAATATAGTGACTAACACAGTACTCTGGCAAAGAGAATCCTGATTTAGAACACTCAATTGACATCGAAGTTCAAAACTTTGTCAACTTGGTTCGTAATAAATACATGTCCAATAGGCAGTCGTACAGACCGATGGATCTTGCCCGCAAAGCGCAATTCTTCACTCTCGATGTCATCACCAAAATCGCGTTTGGCGAAGCATTCGGTGACCTAGAGCATGACGAGGATGTGTACAATTACATTCAAAGCACTGAGGAGATGCTTGATGTCATCATCTTCCTGGGAACAATTCCAGCTTTCAATTGGCTCGTCTCGTTCGACTGGGTCGCGAAGATGGCATTCCCGTCGGGAGAGGAAGCTACGGGCGTGGGAAGATTGATCTCGTAAGCCTCTCTCTAACGATGGAAGGATGCGTCGGTTGCTGACAATGATCTTTCAGCATCTCACAACAGCTTATCGGGAAGCGCTTCGGACCCAAGGCGGCCTCACGCCAGGATATGATCGAGTCGTTTATCCGTCACGGTGTGAAGGAGGACGAGCTCGTCTCGGAGTCTCTCCTACAAGTCCTTGCAGGGAGTGACACTTCAGCTACAGTAATACGCGCTACGATGCTGTACTTGATAAGCCATCCGTCCACGTACCGCAAGGTCCAAGAGGAGATCGACACCGCGGTCAGGTCTGGACGAGCATCAAGTCCAGTTATCAGAGCGTCAGAGGTACAAGAGCTTCCATACTTACATGCCGTGATAAGAGAAGGTATGAGGATTCATCCGTCGGTGATAGGAACAATACCCAAGGTGGTGCCGCCGGAAGGCGACACGGTGGAGATTGATGGTAAGCGTGTGTTCCTGCCCGGCGGCACGAATGTGGGCTATAACGCTTGGGGAGTGCATCACCGGAAGGACGTCTTTGGGGAAGACGCCGACGCCTTCCGTCCAGAGCGGTGGCTCGAGGCCAAGGGAGAGAAACTGGGCTACATGGAGAAGACGGCGGACCTAGCGTTTGGTTGGGGCAAGTATCAGTGCTTGGGGAAGAACATCGCTTGGATGGAGATAAACAAAGTATTCTTTGAGGTAACCATATGCCCCTTCCTAGGATCTCGCGCTGGGCTTCGGCTAAAGATTTGCGACCAGCTCCTTCGCAGCTTTGATTTCGCAATCGTGGACCCAACAAAGCCTTGGAAAAGTGAGTGTTCAGGCCTATGGAAACAGTCGGAGGAGTGGGTGGAAGTCACCGATCGTTTGGCATTGTGATGACTCCTGTCTAGTTTGGTAAGAAGTGTGAAGACGACTCCAACCGCCAGATAGCGTATTCAGCGCAGAGCCAAGGCCACGCTGGAGTCGTAGTAACGTAGCGGCAATAACACGAGTCAAACTCGACGCGACTGTAACATGAGATTTGGCGCAGAATTACTCGAACAACATTTGCGTGCCCGGTCTTCCGTTCCAGGTCGCCAGTACCCTGATACATAGCTTCTTCGAAAAGATCTGAGACGTCCTGAATGCTGCAGGAGTCGTACCGGGTTGATGCATGTGACATACAGTGCCACTTCAAGCCCAGACAGATCGTAAAGCCGCACGGCGCTACCATCAACCCTCAGTCTCTGTGCCACCCCTCAAACAGTACCGCTTCCGCACCTCAGTACTTCGGTTGGTCTCCTGCCTCTTTCTCTTCCTCGCCCATTCCTCTTGCCTTCTGGCCTTCACAGCTTCAGGGCTTTGGCTCTGGTCCCAACTTTGCAGCAACTTCCTCCTTGTTCGCACCGCCCATTCCCTTTTCTTCTCAGCCGTCAGACAGATCCTCTCCCTCAAAAACTCCCATTCATTATGCGGCGTAGCTTGTCTCAACGCCTCGCGGAAGATTACCTCGCCCAAAAACGTATTCGGGTCATCACTAAGGATCACCGTCACCGCTTCAAGCGGCAGCCGCTGAAAATTAGACACGGCCCTACGAAAGGGAAGGTAGGCTTCGGGCTCAGTCATGCCTTCTTTTACAGTCCCGAGGGCGTTGAATGGTTCCGCGCAGAGTGACAGATGCAGTGTTTTGAGGTTTGGAAGACTCGTGATCTTTCTAACGGTAAGAGCACGGGTCCAGGCCGTTGCGCCTTCGCCTTGAGTGGCGTGTTCAAGATAGGACGTGTTGTCTATACGGAAAAATCGATCGCTGCGCACGAGAAGGTGGAGGGATGTTGTGGCTCGGCGTTGAGCGGGCAGAAGCGAGGTCAGGAAGGTAGAAAAGGTGGATGCGAGGGTGAAGGAAAAGGTATTAGTGGAGTAGGGAATCAGACGAGCTTCGTTGTATATCTGGCGGCAGACACGGAGGAGAGCAATAGCCAGCTTGTCGTGTGACGATGGTCGAAGCACCTCCTTGCCGTGTTTCTGGTCCCCTGGCCAAGAGTAGGTCGAAGGAGGAAATGCCATACAGCAAGAATGCCGAATGACACATGAATCAATGTAGTGCCGGTCACCTAATCGAAAATAATTGATAGTCCGCATCTCCCATGGCACTTCTTGTCCTAAATCAGGCTTGATACGCTCATCCAGCGATGCATCTTGAGACCGCCTGAAGGCTTCCTGCTCGGATATCTTAGCCCGGCAAACGCGGTAACTGAACTTTGTAGTCTCTCTTGACGCCATTTCTGAATCTGACTCCGAGTAATCAAGATCCCAGCCCGATCCATCCTCCGAGTCGGACGCGTCGCTGAAGTCGTCACCATGTATATGCCGGTCTTCATCTGCTACGCGTTCCTGTGGAGCTGTGATATGTAGCAGTCGGCCGCCAAGTGCATACTCGTAGATGCAGTTTCTGATCTCTGCTGGCAGCCGCAAGAACGGCGATTCGATTGCATTTCGCTTTGAGCTATACCGACACTGAGCTTGCTGCCCCTGCTCCAACTATGCGTGAGATATTGCTTACATTGCCCTGGTTGCCGCTGGGGCCTTTGAGGTGCTGAGCAATGCCCCGAGTTTTCTAGGGCTGGTCTTAGCTGTGGAGACCGGTGAGGCTGGCATAACTATGAACTGCCGCCCCTGCGCGAATCTCTAGATTTCCGTGTTGTGAGATCAAGCACGTCGCCGAAGTGGCGCAGAAAGGATGTGGAGGTTATGGGAGATCTACATGAGGTAAAGTCTTGGCATGGAGAAAGCCGCTATTGCCAAGCCGCAAGGCAATATCTAGACAACAGTCTCAAACCACGCCGTTTGAAACAATGAACGATGGCGAGTAGAGCAGAATAGCTGGCTTCAATATAGCCAGTCTTGTCCGGTCTAATCAGCGAACCACTTTTCTTAGATATCACCTCGTTGCCTGAAACATGTGCGGAGCCTTCCAACATTCCCCTCCGTTTCTGACATGTTTGAAACGCTCCTCCCGAATGCTCAGCCTCATATCCTCAGAGTTTTGAACAACATGGCTGCAGGTGTGCCTTTGCTAGCGAGTCTGTCAGATCGTCCTTAGTTCCTATTCTTTGAGCAAGTAGATGCCCTACTTCTACTCCATTTCATAACTTCTTGTCTACGACGTGGCCACAAACCCGTACTGTCTGAACTTCCGGTTAAACACGTTGACACGCTACTCAACGTCTTTGGAAATACCATGCGCGACCTCGAAGCGGCGTTCCGCGCTGCGCTTCCACCCCGCTACGTATACGAGCCGCTGAAGCCAACTGAAATTCGACTTCTTCGACTGCTACCTGGCGGAGCCTTAGCGGGCGAGCTGGTGCATACGGATTTGCAAAACGCCCCTCCATATGTGGCGCTGTCGTATACGTGGGGCTCCCCGTGTTTCAGTCGGCGGATACAGCTACATGGCCGATCCCTATCGGTAACCAGGAATCTGCACAGTTTTCTCCGTCATCATGGTCAGAGGCTGGCACAGTCAAATGAGCTGATCTGGGTGGATGCCGTCTGCATTGACCAGTCCAACCTTGAGGAGAAAAGCTTGCAAATTCCACTGATGAAGTCGGTCTATGAGTCTGCCTGCCGGGTGGAAATCTGGCTTGGTCCCTCAAGTGGCGATAGCGACCTTGCTATGAAGACTTTGCGAAGATGGAGCGCTCACCTGCTTCCTCTGGTCAAGTCCTGGGGCGGACAGTTGGATGTCGCTTCGATGGAAGCAATCATCTATTCGCCTGAGCTGCTTGCTCCTCTCCAGCTTAAACCCGACGCCAGGTACTGGACGGCCATTGAGCAGCTGTGCGCGAGACCTTGGTGGTTTCGAGGTTGGATCCTTCAGGAGTCTACTGTCACTGCTCCGCGGTATTTGTACTGGGGGTTGATGGTAGCGCCGTGCGGCTTTACGATCTGTCTGGGCTTGAAGTGGCACTGTATGTCACATGCATCAACCCGGTACGACTCCTGCAGCATTCAGGACGTCTCAGATCTTTTCG
>Ga0181466_1000828_pt1 | contig 10720 bp, 9 predicted proteins | sample InSIn4gowninarea_FD_119078 | JGI IMG/M metagenome (GOLD analysis project Ga0181466, IMG submission 119078) | Clean room microbial communities from NASA Spacecraft Assembly Facility at Jet Propulsion Laboratory, Pasadena, California, USA -... ... | reverse complement strand
AGAATTGAAAACATTGAAAAGTGTAGATAAGTATTGTCGCCGTCCGCGAGGACGGTGTGGATTGAAAGTGATACGCCAATGTATGTTAAGCATAAGGGTAAGTCGCCGTCCGCGAGGACGGTGTGGATTGAAAGGTTATCTCAGTAATGAGTGTACCAATTGCTGTAGGTCGCCGTCCGCGAGGACGGTGTGGATTGAAAGTTCTCTTCACTTGTTTTCTTTCCCCTCATCCCTGTCGCCGTCCGCGAGGACGGTGTGGATTGAAAGGTAGCACTCTATGCAACCGCAGCAATGCACTTAGTCGCCGTCCGCGAGGACGGTGTGGATTGAAAGCTTATTTTTTTAAGTAGGGTAGGGGGGGGATATGTCGCCGTCCGCGAGGACGGTGTGGATTGAAAGTGTATAAGCGCCCAGTGTGACGCAGGCCCTACGGGTCGCCGTCCGCGAGGACGGTGTGGATTGAAAGTGTGCATTGATACCGTAAGCCGACATTCGGGTAGTCGCCGTCCGCGAGGACGGTGTGGATTGAAAGCAAGCTTTGCATAGTAGTCAAATAGTCCAATTTTTGTCGCCGTCCGCGAGGACGGTGTGGATTGAAAGGATATAGTTACTTCGATCTTGGACAAGGGGTAGGGTCGCCGTCCGCGAGGACGGTGTGGATTGAAAGACATACATGAAATTATCGTTGAAAGCCCGAAGGAGTCGCCGTCCGCGAGGACGGTGTGGATTGAAAGTTTAGCAAAGGTTTGAAAAGGCAAGACAGTATAAGTCGCCGTCCGCGAGGACGGTGTGGATTGAAAGGTGTAAAGTGACATAATGTCCATTAACACAACCAGTCGCCGTCCGCGAGGACGGTGTGGATTGAAAGGTTGTAGACGCCAGGGTCGACGTTAATAGTAATGGTCGCCGTCCGCGAGGACGGTGTGGATTGAAAGTTCCGCATTGTTTGCACATGAGACTATCTGCCATCGTCGCCGTCCGCGAGGACGGTGTGGATTGAAAGTGTTACAGACTCATCCACGAGGAAGGGCTAACCAGTCGCCGTCCGCGAGGACGGTGTGGATTGAAAGTCAACCTTGTTGCTCTTGATGGTCGCATGATGGGTCGCCGTCCGCGAGGACGGTGTGGATTGAAAGTGCATCCTTTTCGGCCTTATAGCAATCGGAACAGAGTCGCCGTCCGCGAGGACGGTGTGGATTGAAAGCTCTGAGCGCTTTTTCTTCCATTGTGACAAATGTCGCCGTCCGCGAGGACGGTGTGGATTGAAAGATACCATTGTCCATAATGGTGACAATCGGAATACGTCGCCGTCCGCGAGGACGGTGTGGATTGAAAGCTATTTGTAAACCAAACCAACAAGAAACCAATGAGGTCGCCGTCCGCGAGGACGGTGTGGATTGAAAGGGTTTTAATGCAGTTATTGATTCCGCCCTCGGCGGTCGCCGTCCGCGAGGATGGTGTGGATTGAAAGTAAATCTCTTTATTTTGCGTATAATTAAATATAAAGTCGCCGTCCGCGAGGACGGTGTGGATTGAAAGATTGAACTTGCCTGTCGGAGTGCAATATAACGTTGTCGCCGTCCGCGAGGACGGTGTGGATTGAAAGGGGCATATGTAAAAGCAATATCAAATCTTGTTGGTGTCGCCGTCCGCGAGGACGGTGTGGATTGAAAGCAATCTGCGCCGGAATCGTATATTCCATCATCAGGTCGCCGTCCGCGAGGACGGTGTGGATTGAAAGAAAAGGAGTGGAAGAAGTCTCAAATCGCCAAATAGTCGCCGTCCGCGAGGACGGTGTGGATTGAAATGAAAACTATTGAGTTCATCGAGCAGTATTGGAATCAACCAAAATAAAAATATCGAGGTTCTGATGAACTGGACCCTGCATTTTTATTTCAGTTATACTCTTGAATTTCCCTATAGAAAAATATACCATGTATGGTGAAGTTATTATAAAAATGGGAGTTCATATGGCAGCTTATGATACTGTAAAGACGGCTAAAACTTATTGCTATGAAATTAAAGTAACAAAATCTATGAACCATGCGGATCTGATTTTGAAAGGCTTCTGGAACGAAACGGACGAGATGCAGTATTATGTGGAAGATGTTAAGGCAGCTGCAGACATGCTTAAGCCGGGCTTTACATTTATTGTGAATATGAGTAATTACAGCGGCTGTATTTCAAAGTATCTGACATTTACCATTGAAGCGCAAAAATACCTTGTAAGTAAAGGCTTGAAGGTTACTGCCGAGATACTTCCTCCAAACCCGATGCTTAGGCAGATATGTGAAATGCTGTCAAAGGAATCAGGAATGAAAACTGAATATTTCCATGACAGGGTAAGTGCCGAGAAATGGCTTTTTCTCAACAGAAAAGACCACAAGAAATAGGAATAAAAGCTTTTTAACTTGCAGAGCATAATAGCGATTAAAGAGCAGGAGGCGGCGGATGGGCAAGTTTGACGGCGCACAGCAGCTTGGAATACGTGAGAAGGAAACCGGGAAGCTGGTAGCGGTTTATACAGGCGAGATTACAGGCGACGACAGGACAAAGGCTAAAAAGGCGCTCGACTGGTATTATATGAAGGACTGTTCGACCAGCGAGCATATTGAGGATTACTTTGTTGACAATCTTACCGAAAGAGAACTCAAATCGGTCAAAAGCTTCAAATCCTAGAGATGTTCCCGAATAAGACTGATTATCTTTGTTTTATGTCCCTGAGTATGTTATACTTGCTTTAAAAAATAATGTGAATTTCGGTTGGCGGATTTTGTTTCCGTTTCAAGAGAAATGGCTTCTGGGGTGGGAAGCCCGTTTACGGGTTTCCTGCTTCGGAAGTTTTTTATTTTTTAAGGGAGGGTTAAAATGCAAGACAACACGATTCAACTTATATTATCGGTTATTATTTTTGTAAGCGCCTATATACTGATAATCATCGACAGACTTGACAGGGCTGTCATAGCCATGAGCGGGGCGGCGCTTATGATACTTTTGAAGATCCTAAGTCAGGAAGAGGCCTTTGAAGGCATTGATTTCAATACTATCGGCCTGCTCGTCAGCATGATGGTGATAGTGATGGTCCTGAAAAGATCGGGAGTTTTTGAATATATGGCAGTTAAAATAGTAAAAATGGCCAGAGGAGAGCCGATAGTCATACTTGTTCTTTTGTCGATTGTAACCGGGCTATTATCCGGCTTTCTGGACAACGTGACGACAATAATGCTTATATTGCCCGTCACTCTGAGCATTGCAAAGGACCTGCATGTCAATCCCATACCTTATATCATCTCCGAGGTGTTTTCCTCAAACGTCGGAGGCACGGCGACGCTGGTGGGCGACCCTCCGAATATAATGATCGGCAGCGATGCGGGCTTCAGTTTTATGGACTTTATCATGAATAACTCTATAATAATTCTGCCGATTTTACTTCTTACGGTTTACATCTTTGTTCTCTTTTACAAAAAGAAGCTCAAAACATCTGAAGAGGCCAAGCGGCTTGTAATGTCCATGGATGAGCACAGCTTCATCAAAGACGGGAGGCTGCTCGTTAAAAGCCTTATCGTACTTGGCCTTACTGTTGTCGGTTTCCTGCTGCATGGGGCGCTCGGTTACGAATCGGCTACCATATCGATTGCGGGGGCCTCGGTGCTGCTCCTTGTATCAGGGCTAAAACCTGAAAAGGTGCTGCATGAGGTCGAATGGAAGACGATATTCTTCTTTACAGGTCTTTTTATTATGGTGGGCGGCTTGAAGGAGACGGGCATTGTCGATATGCTGGCAAGGGGCGTAGTTGACATAACAAACGGGGACATCGTGCTGATGTCGATGGCAATTTTGTGGGTCTCTGCAATTGCTTCCGCGTTCATTGACAATATACCTTTCGTTGCAACTATGATCCCTATTTTGAAGGACGTTGCGCTGATTTCAGGGATCGATCTCACGCCTGCCTGGTGGTCGCTGTCGCTTGGCGCATGTCTCGGCGGAAACGGTACAATTATCGGTGCGAGCGCCAATGTCGTAGCCGTAGGTATTGCGGAGGAACATGGACATCGGATAACCTTCGGACGGTATTTCCGTGTCGCTTTTCCGCTGATGCTGCTGACTGTTGCCATTTGTTCCGTTTATATTTATTTTGTATACCTTGTTTAGCTGTGCCGAAGACGGCCTGAATAATTGATAATCCATATACCAATAATAAACCATCATCCCCATTGAGCATCAATCCCGGTTTATAAAGGAGTGGATTCATTGGCAGGCATATGGAAAACGGTAAAGGGTATGCTGTTTTTTTCCGAGCCGGAAAAGACTGAAAAGTTCATTCTTAAGGAACGACCCTGTGAAAGCGGCAAGGATCCGTATGATGAGAAGGAGGCTGAAGCCTGCAAAAAGAGCAAAAAGGAACAAGACGTCTCCCAGCCCCCCAAAGACGAGATAAGCAGCAGGCTCTCCGAAAATCTTGGCTTTATAAAATACGCATATTCCATACCTGAAAACGGGGACATCATTCTCAGAGAATTTGATATAGTTGTCGGGAAAAAGGTCATTCCGGCCTTTATCGTATTCATTGACGGCATGGTAGACCGCAAGGTCATAAACGACGACATCCTCCAGCCCCTGATGCTTCTTTCAAATCTGGATATCAAGGGCGATGAGAAGAGTATAGCCGAATATGTTAAGAGCCACATACTTCCGCACGATCAGATCCATGAAGTGCGCGAGCACAGGAAAGTCGTAGACGAAGTGAATTTCGGCGGCTGCGGGATATACGTAGACGGCATGGATTCAGCCTTTGCCGCGGATGTGAAGGGCTGGGAGCACAGGGGTGTCGAACGCCCGAATACGGAGCTTGTCATCCGCGGCCCACAGGAAGGTTTTAATGAACTGCTCAGGGTAAATACAGCGCTCATACGAAAAAGGCTCAAGGATGAGAAGCTTATTGTAGAAAACCTGGAGATAGGCTCGAGAAGCAAGACTCCAAGTTCGCTGCTCTATATAAAGGATATTGCAAACGAATCGCTTGTAAAAGAAGTAAAAAGAAGACTTGAAAACATAAAAGTCGATTATGTTATGGATACCGGAGAGCTCGAACAGTATATCGAGGACAGTTCCTTCCTTCCCTCTCCGCAGATTATAGCAACCGAAAGGCCTGACAGAACCGCAACGGCGCTTTCCGACGGCAGGGTGGCTGTCATCATGAACGGGAGTCCGTTTGTGCTTGTAATGCCTGCGACCCATACCGATCTCTTCCATTCCCCGGAGGACACCTATATCAGATTTCCATATGCAAACCTGATGAGATTCATCAGGCTTATCGGTATATTTTCCTCCCTGCTGCTTCCCGGCATTTATTTGGCCATTACCAATTTCCATCACGAGATGATCCCTACGGACCTGCTGCTTGCCATAGAGGCGTCGCGTGAGAAGGTCCCATTTCCATCCGTGGTGGAGATTATAATCATGGAGATTTCCTTTGTCCTTTATAAGCACGCCGTTGACGAAGACGTACTCAACCCCGGTAGATGCTGCAGCCGAGTTTCTGACCGTTGCGTTGTCCTTAATGGTATTGGGGTTAAATATGGTTACGTCGGCGTCGCAGCCTATTTCCAGACGGCCCTTTCTCTTCATGGAGGGAGCGGCGCTTTCCATCCTTTTTGCAGGCTGATATGAGACTTTACTTATGGCGTCCATAAGTGAAATCGCTTTTGCATCCCTTACATAGTGCGCAAAAAGTCTGGAATAGTTACCGGCGCCTCTGGGGTGATTGTTGCCGCTGGTTATTATCGTGTCGCTGCCCAGCATGACTGTCGGGTCCTTAAGAGCCGTAATGTTATCCGCTTCAGGAATGGATCCGTTGGCGCAAACGAGAACATTCTTACTTCTATAGCCGCTGAAGGTGTTCTTGGTAATAATAGTGTTCGTACCACCTATCTGGAGGTTGGGATACGAAATGTTGAAACGCTCCTGCCAGCCGGTCCTGAACCTGGCGGAACCAAGGTAGGTTGCCCAGCTGTTGTATGTATATATGTCCGAAGTTATATCGATCCCGGCCTTTCTGGCGTCGTCGCACATTTTCAGGACTTCAGCCATATGGCCCGTACCGCCCGTACTGTTTATGTGCATGAAATTTACCGCCGCACCGGTTTGCTTCGCGTAGGATATGACTTCCTTTATACCGGCAGGACCGTTGTTCGGCGGATTGAAAGCAGAGTATCTGGTATGCCAGAAGGTTGGAACATCATACTCCTTGGCAATTTTCATAAGCGGAATGATCTCATTTTTCTGGATACCCGGAGCATATTCCAGGCTGAAGGAAACGCCTAATGCACCATCCTTTATGTTCCGCCTTACGTCATTTGCCAGACCGTTTATCTGCGAACTTTTCTTCAAGACGGCATCCACCGAGCCGCCGACATATTTCTGCCTCATAGTCATTATGAACGAGGACGCCCCATAGTTCAGTATCTGTCCCTGCCGCTTTTTGGCGGCATACCAGCTGCCGGCGTTGGTTGTGCCGCCGTGCATGAGGAGATTGCTTGTTACCCCGTCAAATACCTTGAGTTTAATGCCTATCGATGTAGGTTCGTAGGAAATGAGGTCGATAAAGCCGGGTGAGACGACCAGCCCCTTGGCGTCGATGACCCTCTTCCCATTCATTACGTCCTTTGATATCTTTACTATCTTTCCATTGCTGATTGCCAGAGAATAGCCTTTCAGGTCGTGGCCTGTAGACGGATTCATAATCCTTCCGTTTTTTATAACATAATCATACGGTACCGGCGCAGCTGAAACAAAACTCAATCGGAAACAATCCAACAGCAGCACAAATATTACCGCAAGCACTGCAGCTGTTTTAAAATTCCTTGAATATGGCTGCATGTCAGTCCTCCAATGAAATAGTGATAAGTGATGCATTGTATAGCATTGTACACATAATATGCAATTACAGTAATCGATTTTATATTACAGTAAGGATTTTGTCAAAACTCCTTTTTATACATTCTGCAAGTTGGCTTGATTTCACAGGCTTGGCAATGTAATCGGTCATGCCTGCCTCAAGGCACTTCTCTCTGTCTCCGTCCATTGCATTTGCAGTCATGGCGATAATAATCGTATCCTTATTCAGGCCCGGCTGCGTACGTATCCTTTTCGAAGCTTCATATCCGTCCATTACAGGCATCTGGCAGTCCATAAGTATAATATCGTATTTTTTTATCCTGCAGGCTTCAACTGCCTGTTCTCCATTATCAACGCATTCTATGCAGCAACCCATCTTTTTTAGCATAAGCGCAGCAAGCTTCTGATTTGCAGGCATGTCTTCCGCCAAAAGTATGCTGGGCACTTTTTCAGGCCCCGCGGTATTATAGGAAGCCTCTCCCTGTGTAAGGACCCGAACGTCATTTTCCTTTTTTTCAAGCACTTCGGAAATAATACTCAGCAGTTCCCGCCTACGAACAGGCTTACATAGATATCCGTTGAAGCTTTGTCCGTATACTGCCGTCAGATGGCTTCTTTGAGCCTTCGTATATACAAGTATCAGTTTGATTCCGCTAAGTTTGCCGATTTGCGCAATTTGTCTGCAGGCTTCAATTCCGTTAAGGTCAGGCAATTTGTAATCAACCAGCACCACCCCGGGCAGAGCCTCCTCTTTCATGGCTTTAAGCTTTTTGACAGCCTGTTGTCCTTCGGCTGCTTCGGACACAATACAGCCGGCTCTTTCAAGATAATCCTTCAGCACAAACCTTGTGCCGCTGCTTCCATCCAGGACCATAACGCGAAGCCCCTTAAGTCTTTCACGGTCGAAATCCGCTTCATTACCCTCTATCTCAGCCTTTTCCAGCCGGATGGCTATTATAAACCTGCTCCCCTTTTCCTCCCCGGAAACTAATTCTATGCTTCCCCCGGCCAGATCGATTATCCGCTTGCTGATTGCAAGTCCAAGCCCGGTACCGCCATATTTACGGGTAGTTGATGCATCTGCCTGGGTAAACACCTTAAAAAGCCTGCTTTTGACATCATCAGGAATACCTATGCCTGTGTCCTTGACATCAAATTCAATCCGGACGCTTTTTTCATTTGAGTCGATAGTACTGACAGTAACTTTTACCTCACCCTTTTCGGTGAACTTGACTGCATTGCCAATGATGTTGTTTAAAACCTGCATAAGCCTGACAGGGTCACCCTTTACGCCTTCAGGCACTCCTTCGTTTATATGGGTCGTTATTTCGGTTCCCTTATCCACAGCTGCAGAGGTAAAAAGGGATACGGAATCCTCAATGAGCAGGTGCAGATTAAAGGGTATTGCCTCCAGTTTCATCTTGCCCGCCTCGATTTTGGAATAATCCAATATATCATTTATAAGAAAGAGCAGAGAATCGGTAGCCGTTTTTATTTCCCTGAGATAATCAGCCTGCTCGGCATCAAGTCCGGTATCTGAAAGCATATCCAGAAAACCTGTTATACCGTTCATCGGTGTTCTTATTTCATGGGACATGTTGGCCAAAAACTGGCTTTTGGCGACATTTGCCGTCTCCGCATCTTCCTTCGCCTGAAGCAGTTCCAATTCAGCCCTGCGCTTGTCCGTGATATCCCGCAAAAAAACAAGATGACCGCATATGTTCCTTTTTCTATCCCGGAGCGGAGAAAAGCTTACTTCTATTGTGCGGTCATGCATATCCATGTATTGATTCCCTGCATCACCGATGTCATTGGAATTTTGCAGGACCTCGGCCAGCGGTTCAAGGATCCCGGAGATATGCCTTCCCACAGCTTTGCTTAAGTTAACGCCTGTCAACCCCGTTGCAGACGAATTTATATCCGCTATCCTCCTCTTCTCATCCAGAACGATAACTCCGTCCATGAGCTTATCAAAAAGGGTATCCCGCGCCACCGGCATAAGATCGAACATCTTGTACCTGGCAATTGCATATAGGAACGCAGCGCCGGTAAATATGAAGCCTATCGGTGTCGGGTCCACGGACGGCAGCGGGCTGTAGCCGGCAATATAGAAGGAGTTGCCGATCCATGGCACAAGGGAGCCTGATATCACCAGCCATACCTGCCATCTGAAAAGCGATGGTGTGATCCTCAGTGAGCTGAAAAGAATGACAAGCCCGGTAACAAGAATGACGGCGCAGTACGCGGCAAATATGTATAAAACCGGGCCATGGCTGTAATTCAGCAATAAGCCGCCTGCAGACCTCACGGGAGTTATCTCGGGCCATACCAAACGGTGGTATTCGTTTGTGAAAACCAGAGCGGTAACGGCAAGAGATACCGAAATGAAAAATGTATGCAACTTTACACTCAGAAACTCTTCCTTTTTTGTATAGCTCAATACGAACATGAACCACAGGGGTATTATGCTGGTAACACCTATGTATTCTATCTTTGAGAAGAGGACTTTAAGAGAGGCGTCATTTGAAGCCAGTTCCAACCCGTTGATAACCGACCAGAACACTGCCGCGGTAAGCATCCTTTTTAAATATTCGGCGCTGAGGACATTTTTCTTTTTTGAAAGCAGATAGACCAATATCAACAAGATAGCCCCGGACAAAAGCATCACATCCGAGGACAGATTAAAATGCCAGTTCATTGATGTAACCCCCCCTGCATAGTAAGGCATGTGCATGAACAATTTGCTATAGGTGAGGCTGCTGGCATACTTTCAGGATGACAACAGCTCCCTGCTGGCTTCAAGCACCTTGTTTACCCGTTCTACCAGCAACCGGGGATCTATCGGTTTTATTATGTATCCCTGAACGCCCAGCATTTTTGCCATCAAAACATTGTCTTTGTCGGCATGTGTTGTCAGCATTATAACCGGTATGTTCTTAAACCTGTCAAGGTTTCGCAGCTTCGATACCAGTTCAAACCCGTCTTCCTCATTCAATGAAAGATCCATAAGGATGAGATCGGCAAGAGCCCCATATTCATCAACTATACTGAATAGCCCGAAGCCGCTGCCTGCTTCGCGCACAATAAAAAGTTCCTTTTCGAGTATTGCCTTTACCTCGCGTCTGATAGAAGTTGAATCGTCAACGATCACTATTGTTTTTCCTGCTGCGTTTTCCATTGAGAAGCTCCTTATATGTCAAAATGGCGTCTGATCTCTGTCACAGCTTCATTTATGAGAGTTTGCAGCTTTCCCACGGCTGCTTCGACTCCCTCCAGCCTGCTTTGCTTAATGCAGGCATCGATATCTCCTGCCTGTTTGAATACATACTGCAGTTTGTAGCTACCTGAGATGCCCTTTATATTGTGAACTGTTCTGGCAAGTTTACCGAAATCCATGGCGGCAAGCTCGGAAAGGATCTTTTCTCTTTCTTGAACGATTTCCTCAATGAGCCCGGTATAAAGCTCTTTTGTTACCTCCTTATCCAGGCCTGTTTCATCCAGGAACCCATCAAAGTCCACAATCTTATGACTTTCTCCCATAATGCGACCCCCAGGTGTATGAATTCTGTAAGGCTGATTTTGCACAATAATATTCTAACATGTAATAAGGCTTCAAGAAAAGCAGATTTTTGAGATTTAATCACTAGCCTCTAAAAAACAGTGCATAAGTCGGAAGCGCTAAGTTCACTAGCGCTATAAAGAATATCATTATTGCCCCGGGCTTGTTCTTTTTCCTCCAGGTCCAGAGCCCGAAGCTCGTTGTGTAAAACGAAATGCAGGCAAGTATCAATATAATGACTATATATTTATAGTTTAGCAAATT
>Ga0181466_1000563_pt2 | contig 10741 bp, 7 predicted proteins | sample InSIn4gowninarea_FD_119078 | JGI IMG/M metagenome (GOLD analysis project Ga0181466, IMG submission 119078) | Clean room microbial communities from NASA Spacecraft Assembly Facility at Jet Propulsion Laboratory, Pasadena, California, USA -... ... | reverse complement strand
GGCCGCCATCGAGAGGAGAGGAGATTCGGGACGTTAGGAAGGGACAGTGCCGAACTACCAAGAGTTATAACCTCTTGCTTCAGCCATGAAAGAAAGACGTTCAGTTCAGTCTACGTGAAATCTATATACATTCAATCCATACCTCAGTTCATACCCGAGAGTGTTTGTGAGGTCACCGATTACCCTTACAACTGCTTATACACCCATGCAGCATGACGTGTTCCCACCGGACCTGTACGGATACACAGCCCTCGAACTCGACCCTCCACGGAGGAACCATAGCCCTTGAACTAGACCTCTAACCTATACCTCGAACTCACTTAACGCTACGGAACAACGCTATGTTTCTACCTCAACGGTATGGAATGAATTAATGAATGATGCGCGTTACATACGATGATTCGCTGGTTGAGGTTCATACGGCATTCTGACATAGCCCCACATAGCTGAGGAACCTTCAACACAGACCCGAGACAGTAGTATGCCTAGCAAGGGGGAAATCAAAAGTAAATTGATCGCTTGCTTTATGTTTATGTGTTGGAAAGAAGGGCTTACACTGAATGCACTAGAGAGATTATGGGAACATCCCACTTATGGGGCATTTTCACTGGTCGTGCTACCACTGATGGGGAGAGGTAGGTGGTTTTTTCACTGGACGGGAAAGGACTGGAAAGCAATGGATAATAACCACTGGAGAGGAGAGGAACCACTGGACTGAAGAGAGCCACTGGACTTAAGCACTGGAGAAGACGCACTGGACTGAAGCACTGGACTGAAGCAGAGGTGGTGGTGGTCACTGGTGGCAGAGTCAAAGAGGTGGTTGTTCACGGGACTGGACTACAACCACTGGACAGCACTGCAGAGGTTTGACTTTGAGGGGCTTACCCACCTAGGCGGATGTGGAATCGCTGGCAAGGAAGGGAATCTCTACCAACACTGCTGGGCTCACCCCACCAATAATAGGCTGGGATCGCTTGCAAGGGATGGAAGGATCTAGAAAGACAGCACTGTATCCCGCATTCCCGCTCTGTTAGCTTATTTCAGTTAAGGGCTGGCAAGAAAGGGCTTGAGATAAGGGCTTTCATGAAGAATGGAAGGAAGGCGAAGCCGGTACCTCCATTCCCTTCTGTTCCCTGGTTCAGTCTCAATGGCAGGAAGGCGAATTTCACTAACGACTCTGGCGAAGTTTGTACGTCATTCTAAGTTGCGTTACAACCTCTACGCGTACCTGCCTATAGATACTCTACTGTATACTGCTAGATAATAAGTAAGTTATTGGGGCACGAAAACGATGCCATACACTTACACTTTCAACGCTTCGAAGGTTGGACCGGGCGTCTTAACTAAATCCTTCCATCCACCACCCACCACCCATTCTCTTTAGGCTAGGTAGGCTAGGCAGTCAGCTGATCCAAGTGACCCTCAAGTTAGGTCAGCCCTCCCCCAACCGCCCCGTAAATGCCATTTCCCGGTCATCTGGCGCATTCCCGGGTCCAGGGTTAAGCCTTGTAGTATCCAGTGGTGTTGTGGTGTGTGTGGAAAGGCCGTAATAAAGGTAAGGGAAGTATAAAGGGTTCATAGATGCCATACCCTCCTATTTTTGGCCTGGCTGAAGCAAGAGGTTATAACTCTTGGTAGTTCGGCACTGTCCCTTCCTAACGTCCCGAATCTCCTCTCCTCTCGATGGCGGCCTTAACAGTCGAGCACCTAAAGGTTAGGGTTTACTTATTGCCCCTCTCAAATAAGTAACCAAAACAGTCGAGCCTGCTTGCGCATTCAATTTACTTATTGGGTCTCAAATAAGTAACTAAAAGGCGGTGGTCGAGCACCTAAAGGTGATGGCGGCCTTAACAGTCGAGCATGCTAACGCATCCTCTGATGGCGGCCCTTATGGTCGAGCACCTAAAGGTCCTTAACAGTCGAGCACCTAAAGGTTCAATTTACTTATTGGGTGGGGGGGCTTATGGTCGAGCCTGCTTGCGCATCCTCTGATGGCGGCCCTTTTGGTCGAGCACCTAAAGGTCCTTATCAGTCGAGCACCTAAAGGTGATGGCGGCCTTATCAGTCGAGCCTGCTTGCGCATCCTCTGATGGCGGCCCTTTTGGTCGAGCACCTAAAGGTCCTTATCAGTCGAGCACCTAAAGGTCCTTATGGTCGAGCCCCCTAAAGGGTGATGGCGGCCTCTCGATGGCGGCCTTAACAGTCGAGCACCTAAAGGTCCTTTTGGTCGAGCACCTAAAGGTCCTTATCAGTCGAGCCTGCTTACGCATCCTTATCAGTCGAGCCCCCTGTCGGGTCCTTGCACTCGGAAGCGCAAGACCCTCCGGACCTTCCTAAATACGCTCGGCATCGAAGATTATATTCTATCGTTATTTCTACCAGATGTGTTTCATTCGCGTCTCGTACGCGTGTATCGTACGGAGGAACAACGTACTAACGGGAACGGGATGGGATTTCGCTAGGCAGGCAGTGAGTGAATGAAAATGAAGCGACCTTTGTGAAAACTGCACCCACCTGCTGATACATCCTTTGTGACAACTGTATATCACCTGCGGGCGGATATGATACATTCATTCCATTCGAGCAGCACGTTCCTTTCTTAACGCCTTTATCTTCTAGCTTGAAGCCAAATGGAGCACCTAACCACGATCTTCACAGAGAACTACGAGATCACCCTTTTCATTCAGGCAGGGGAAACGGATCGTACCATTCGAGCCTTTTCATGTCCTGGAGGTCCGGAGAAAGCAGCCATAAACTAGTGAAATGATACGAGTCATGAGAAAAAAACAATGCTTCGTTACAAGGATAACTTCGTTACATAACTACAATGCTTCGTTACAAAGCCCGAGCCAGTCAAATCAAAATATCTTATCCAGGAGACGGCGTGTCGATATCCTTGATCAACAATCTATCCAGGCAAGAAGAGAATCAATCTATCCAGGTAAGAAGAACGTCCTTACAGGAAGGATTCATAGCACGAGTGATTGGCCTTTCAGTTCATTTACTCTTTCTATGAAAGGTAACATCTCATTTCCTGCCAGTCAAATAAATATATCTTATCCAGTTGGTAGGCCCTTCAAATTCACGTTGAGATACCGGATGCCTAATCATACCAGTTGATCCATAAACATATCTTTATTTCACCTAATTCGCCGTCCGCTCCCTCGTTATCCTGCCCCCCGGGTTTCTTTATTGGAAGGAACAACCATGCATTAAATAAGCTATTTGCCTATAGACAATTGAGAGTTCGGGAACCCAGATTTCATATGCCTACCCCCCACATAGATTTTCTTTATAAAATACACGTTTGGCGAAGGCTTTTCGGATCGACCGGACCCACCTGGAAAGATAAGGATCTTCTCTTCGATCCTCACCGCTTTAGATCTGGGGCCCTTATATTATATATGTATTTTATCCATTATTTGGATACAGACAAATGCAATTTAAAGACCTAATTTGATGGTTATTATGCCTAAAACCCTCTTAACACGAAGGTTTGATAGAGGAGCGGAGCGGCATCTCAGAAGCTTTTTCAAATTGCCAGACAGACAAACCGGCATGGCTGCCATATATTGCTTCAGAGACAAAGTGGTCATATATTTATTGCCCTTATCGGACGAGGATCAACATCGGGAGTTTCTAATGGCCCAGGGCAGGGAATTCAGGCACGGAGTGAGCGAGTTACCTCTCCCCCTGGTCGAGAGTTCGTTTCCTCACCCTAAAGAAAACACAGAGTGAAATACCCCAGTGAAGCTTACTTAGACTTACAGCGCATCGGACAGATGGAAGGATGGAAGGATGGAAAGAGCTTGACATAGAAATAGAAATAGCTGTACAGGCTTCAAATAGAAAAGCGTTGGTCACGGACTTAAGACTACATCGCTAGGAGATGGCGCTCACACTTATGAAGAGCGCTTAGGACAAACTGCTATAGAATAACCTGGATGGGAGGGATGGGTGAGTAGCTCACATAAGATAGGGTGGGGTGGTGCTTTACCTTTAGCTTAGATCGTGGAACTGCCGGATGACTTGGATTATGGTCCATTATAACAGAGCAACCTTATTATATTATGGGGGGACGAGCTTCAGACTGCTAGGAGATGCTTTATCACACTCGCCTTCTTGCCTTTAGGAATCTTAGGTAGGAGGTATTGCATCTATGAACCTTTTATTGCCTTTCACCCAACAACCCATGGAGTGGGGTGGGATGGGAGTGTTGCCCAACCTCTTATGAAGCCAGGAAATAAGAAAAATAGGGGACGTCATCTATATACCTTACTTTACAACCCACCCACCTGCAATAACTAGACTAGGACTATACCGGCTTTATTTCATTGCTTCATGGCTACTGCACTATACCTGATATTATCGGGTTATCGGGATTAGACCGGCTAACCTAACCTTTTCTTATTGCCTGAGATAAACCTAGGGGAGCGTGGAGTGAGTGGAGGGATGATCACAACCTAGTCTTTAGACCTTAAACAAACGTAGAGGAGGATGACATGCTATGAAACCCTTGGCTTGGCTTGCTTGGCTTGGTTTACCATTTCAAGGGCTTTACCTGCACGAACTTGTAAAGGAGATCTGGAGCGATGGCGGCCTTTAGTCGAGAGTTCGGCAAGCTCACCCTAGACCACTTGATAAATGAATCGCTGCTTAGTTAGGAGGGTCGGATACTGCTTCTAAATACCCTTCTATTAGCTGGTAGCTGGTATCAGAATGGGACGCATACTACCTCAGCAGGGCAGTGAACGGTACGGTCAGGTAGGTCATCTATATATCTATAACTGTACGGCTTATTCTTCGCGGGGGCAAGGCAATATAGATATATCTATATTCTTCATATTTCCCTACGGCTTTTTCTTCTGAGGCAGGGCAGTTAGAGGGTGCTTATTGAGATCCCCGCTTAGGTTAGCTTTACTTAAAATGGTACTGACTAAATCACAAATTAGGCCAGCTCATTAGGCTTTTGGGGAAGGGCCAGCGTCTAACTAAACAAGAACCCATTGACTCGTATATAATAGAGTCAGGCAAGAGTGATCAATAGAGTTCATAAGCAAGCGACCGGATATCTCCCAAAGGTATTAACACGGCGAGTACTCTCCTTCAAGTAATAAGGAAAGCACTTATCCCCTTAACAACTCCACGTCGGCAAGCCTCCTCGACGGGATAACTCCCCAACTAGGTCGGCAAGGCCTCCTCGAACTAACAACTCCGCACTGAACGCAAGCCATGAAGGGAACACATAAAGCTCTATCTACATAAAACGTGAAGGCTCACTGATTATAGGCAAGCACTCTCACTCTCTCCCGTTACCTCCCGCAATGCCATTCCTTACTGAAGATATGGATTCAAGATGACCGGGAAAACCCGGCTTTCCGACCTTCCTTGGGGTAAAGTGGCTCTAAAACGCCATTCCAGCGTTGTTGGACTTGCTGTAAATGCCATTCCAACGATAGAAGCAAACTAAAGAGTCTTTCCTTGTCCCATCTACCTCAGTAACTATGCCTTCCTTGGTTCAATTTCATGGTAACTTTCACAGTTATAGGCGACTCTATGAATGGAAGTACGGCTTCCGTAACAATGAAAGGGATTAGGAAGATGAGCATGAACCGGACCCAAGCAGATCCCCGAATATCCAAATATGGGTTCCGGGGATCCGGGGATGTTTAATTTCATATATATATTATGACCTTCCTCAGACTGAAGTATTGCCTCGGCCCCTAAAGTGTAGCACAGAATTGACTCTAAAGTAGCTGGGCCTAACGGTGTCCTCGTACTTAGTAAGCTCATATAAGTCAGCTCAGAAGTACGCGTCCTTGATCCTTAGTGTTCCCGTTCCTTAGTGTTCCCATACATGGCCAGCCAGTCAAAGAAATCTATCCCGGTGGTGAAGGACTAAAGGTAGCTTTATAGATGAATGGATGTACCGCTTCGCCTTCCTTCCATGAACAGAAGGGACATAGATGATCAGCTCAGAAGTCAGCTCACAGGATTAGTAACCTTTAGCTTATGTCTTTCCTTGTTCATAGACCTCGGAACTATGCTTCCTTGGTAACTATGCTTCCTTGGTAACTATGCCTTGCTTCCATAAAGAAAATCAATCTATCTATCCGGACCCGAGCCCTTTGGCCAACACCCCCGACCCTCCTTACACTCACCACGTTCTGTTAGCTCTGATGACCTCACCCTTCCTTTGATGATCGTAACCCTTCCTTCTCACATATTTGATGGATTTACTTACCACGAGCTCGGTACCTTATCTGCTTAGGTGAACACACCGAAACAAGACCTTTGGCCCCCGGATAGTTGAGAACGCACATAGTCCAATAGAGGCGGGTAAATGTCGTAACTAACATAGCCATGAACTCATTCGTGTTCGTGTATTGCCATGAACTCACAAGTGGGGAATGTAGGTTCGGCTTCGCCTTCTACCCATTGAAGAGTCTCTGATAACCGAGAACTCATCTGTGAGAACTCATGATCCCGAAGAGTATATACCCGGTACCTAACCAGCTGGACCTATCCCGATGATAGAGTCTATTGATTAAGTCACCTCCAAGTTGAACCCACCTCTAGGTTCACCCACCTCACCCACCTCCAAGTTTCAACCACCTCCAGTCGATATAGCGGGGCATATAAAAGGGGTGGTAAAAGACTCTTCAAAGTGCATCCTGGGCTTCTGGATAACTGCCCGAAGGTAAGAGTCTAACCCCGGCTAGCGGAAGCACCGTACGGACAGGAGCTTATTGACGGGGTTCGTCAACAATATATGTCTATACTGGCTTTAGATAGACTCAAGTGTCCTAGGTATCAATCAATAGCTCTAGCTTCACCTTATCCTTTGGGTTACTGGGCTTACACCTGGTTATTCATCTGTTCATGGGCTTATCACTGCTTCACCTTGCTCCGCTTGGTGAACGAGGACCAACTTCCACAAAAGCGCTGAGTATATTTACCAGGAGGCTAGAAAGGCTCTCCTTTCTGAGCATAACTCCTCTCCTCTCCTCTCGATGGCGGCCTTATCAGTCGAGCACCTAAAGGTCCTTATGGTCGAGCACCTCTCCTCTCCCTTTTGGTCGAGCCCCCTAAAGGGTCCTTACTAGTCGAGCGTGCTTACGCACCCTAAAGGTTAGGGTTTACTTATTGCCCCTCTCAAATAAGTAACCAAAACAGTCGAGCCTGCTTACGCATCCTCTCGATGGCGGCCTTATCAGTCGAGCACCTAAAGGTTAGGGTTTACTTATTGCCCCTCTCAAATAAGTAACCAAAACAGTCGAGCATGCTAACGCATCCTCTGATGGCGGCGATGGCGGCCCTTATGGTCGAGCGATAAATCCCTTATGGTCGAGCACCTAAAGGTCCTTATCAGTCGAGCACCTAAAGGTGATGGCGGCCTTAACAGTCGAGCATGCTAACGCATCCTCTGATGGCGGCCCTTATGGTCGAGCACCTAAAGGTCCTTAACAGTCGAGCACCTAAAGGTCCTTATGGTCGAGCACCTAAAGGTGATGGCGGCCTTATCAGTCGAGCCTGCTTACGCATCCTTATCAGTCGAGCCCCCTAAAGGGTTAGGGTTTACTTATTGGGTGGGGGGGTCTCGATGGCGGCCCTCTCGATGGCGGCGATGGCGGCGATGGCGGCCCTTTTGGTCGAGCGAGAAATCCCTCACCATATGAATAGTGAGTGACTCCGTCCCTCACCCATATGATGAGTGAGCGTTAAAACCCTTATGGTCGAGCGATAAATCGATGGCGGCCAGTCGAGCCCCTACCGGACCTTATGGTCGAGCACCTAAAGGTTAGGGTTTACTTATTGGGTGGGGGGGTCTCGATGGCGGCCTTAACAGTCGAGCACCTAAAGGTTAGGGTTTACTTATTGCCCCTCTCAAATAAGTAACCAAAACAGTCGAGCCTGCTTGCGCATTCAATTTACTTATTGGGTGGGGGGGTCTCGATGGCGGCCTTAACAGTCGAGCACCTAAAGGTGATGGCGGCCTTAACAGTCGAGCATGCTAACGCATTCAATTTACTTATTGGGTGGGGGGGCTATGGTCGAGCGCCTCCGGACCTTATGGTCGAGCACCTAAAGGTCCTTATCAGTCGAGCACCTAAAGGTCCTTATGGTCGAGCCCCCTAAAGGGTCCTTAACAGTCGAGCCTGCTTACGCATCCTTATGGTCGAGCGATAAATCGATGGCGGCCAGTCGAGCCCCTGCCGGACCTTATGGTCGAGCACCTAAAGGTCCTCTTCAATTTACTTATTTGCCCCTCAAATAAGTCAAAAAATGGTCGAGCACCTAAAGGTGATGGCGGCCTTATCAGTCGAGCCTGCTTGCGCATCCTTACTAGTCGAGCGTGCTTACGCACCCTAAAGGTTCAATTTACTTATTGGGTGGGGGGGCTTATGGTCGAGCCTGCTTACGCATCCTTAACAGTCGAGCCTGCTTGCGCATCCTTATCAGTCGAGCCTGCTTACGCATCCTTTCAGACGAGATTCCACTCTCGATGCATGCCTCTGGAAAACTACCACATGCTCATATATAACTACCACCATAACAAGGAGCCGTAAGGCCGCTCGACCATTCTTTCTTTGGGGGGTTTATATATTGCTCAAGGCTGCCTCTAGCTAGGAAATCACTCTCATTATATATGTCATTACGATCTGAATCTCTATTTTATGAAGCGTTCAGAGAATAAATAGGAGGGGCATGGTTGTAGTTAGTTATATATGAGCATGTGGTAGTTATTGCCTATTCATTATCAAGAGGGCGGACAAGCGACTACGTTGATGGCGGCCCCCTTGTCGAGAGTTCGCTTGCTCACCCTTAATTTTAGATGTGAATTTGAATAAACATCTACCCAATTCCACACTTAACCCAATCCACCGGAACCAATCCACTGGACCCAATTCCACGCAGGAAAGATATAGTGAATAGAGAAACCTCGCTTAATAAGGTAAGTACTAAACTACCCGACCTAACCCATAAAGTCTGGATTCGGATATTGATTTGGAAGATACGGCCCACTCCACTCTAGACGGGAAAGAGAATGTTAACGAACTTATCTCGCCATACAACCATCCCCACAGAGAAATGCTTCATGACTAACCCAATGGCAGGAGTTAGGGTGATTTCCCCACTTATTCTCCTAGAGAATTCCCGTGAACTTCCTAAAACCCATAGTATACAATCAGGGATGTAATGCCAAACCCACCAATGAAAGGATAGAGTTGGGTACTGATTTCATCCCGCTATAAAGGGGACTAACCTCTGCGTAACGCCGAGTAGTTGGCTCCCCTCCTAACAGCAATAAAGGATAAGCCTTATCCTCACATAGAAAGCTAAGAAAGTTTGTAAGTAAGGGACTCATACAACTACATACTAGCTAGGAGAGGTAGGTAGAATTATTACCCTTACCCTCTCATTCCATTCAGCTTAGATAGGAAGGTAAGAAGGAATAAAGGATAAGCCTTACCCTCTCACCTATCATTTAGCTGCCTAAGCAGAAGTCCTGCCTCGTAGCCTTCTGACCCGAGGAAAGGCGCCGAAGGGAAATACCCCATCATCGCCGATTGAGTTATAGGCGGGTTCAGTGCTGACCTCGCGAATAGAGCGGATTATTGGCCTTGAGCTATAGAACTGGCCTTAGAAGAGAGAGATAGAGACGGGTCTTCCTATAGAATAGATATAGACTGACTAGATAGATACAAGCATCACTCGCGGGGAAGTCCCCCCTGAAAAGGGATTGCGTGCAAGAGGAGGACGTGCCATTGGACTTATCCATTAGTACCTTGAACCAGGACTGTAGCCAAGCAATCGATTTAGGGTCAAGCCAAACCTATAGTATGAACATGGACGGGCCAAGCCAAAGAGTAAGCCAGTCAAGCAATAGAAGCCATTGGAAAAAGCCTGCCATTGTAATTAGCTAGCTCATATATAAGCAAGAACCTATAAACATTCCCTATCAATAGGCTAGGCTTTTCATAAGGCTTTGGAGAAATCAGTGGCTCACGAATAATGGAAAGAAACATTCCATATCTTATTTCGAAGTATTCATATAGCACTTGTCCCAATTCTATATCTGGATGGAGGATGACTCGTAGGAGTAGCAGAATGCTAATCCAGGTTTTACACGGCCAAGTGAACATCGTTTGTTAAGTCGTTAAGTTTGGAAGAGCTCAGACCCAGTAGGACTTCTTGCTTGAAGCTGGACGGACGGGTTTGGGTCCTTTTTGCTTTAGGGCATGGCTTTTGGGGTGGATAAATGTAAAGAAAGGCAGCAGAGCAGCAACCAACAAACAACCTAGTGTGGCGTAGCGTCTTAACAACCCCTGATAGACCACTCACAGACCTTAACTTAGAACATTCACATTACCTTGCCTACTGGATGAAAGGAAGTTGGAGGACCTACTGCTACCACCCAGTCTTTTCTCGTTGGATCTTTTCACTGCTTGGATTTAGTCAATAACTGTATTACTTATGAGATATCCTAGACTTTATGTCTGACAGCAGCCAACCCACAACCTGGCGGGCGTATTAACGAACCTTTATGGAAGACCGGCTTCATTAACTTCACTTAGAGCATGGGCCTTCACATAAAGCATTGATTGTTGCACAGGCGTTCGACAACACACACTTCACTTGCTGACTGACATATTCTGACTTGGGTACCACTATTGCTATTTAGACCTTCTGCCTACCTATTTGCCTTTACTCTTAAGTGCGACCGTGCTACCAACTT
>Ga0181466_1000888_pt1 | contig 10753 bp, 7 predicted proteins | sample InSIn4gowninarea_FD_119078 | JGI IMG/M metagenome (GOLD analysis project Ga0181466, IMG submission 119078) | Clean room microbial communities from NASA Spacecraft Assembly Facility at Jet Propulsion Laboratory, Pasadena, California, USA -... ... | reverse complement strand
ATCCGCAAATGGGTGGCAAAAGTAGGGGTTTTTTCAAAAAAATAAACAACGCGATCGTTTATTTCTGAAAAAAAAATTATTCTGCAAACAAAGGAAGAGATTTTTGTAGAGTTGCAGCACTTATCTTTAAGGCTCACGCAATAATTTAAATAGAGTATTTTTTTATGAAAAAAAGTTTTAAGGCCATTTTGCTTTGTGCCTCTTTATTTTTTTTAAATCAATTATCAGGGCAGGTTTCTGTTTTTAATAAACAGGAAGCCTTTGCTCCGGAGTTTTATCCTGACAAGGGCAACGATATAAGAACTGCTGCAGGTACGCCGGGCACAAGGTATTGGCAAAATGCCGCCAATTATAAAATTAATGTTGCCTTAGACACCGTTAGTCATTCCATTACCGGTAATGTCGTTATTACCTATAAAAACAACAGTTCTCAAAGCCTTTCCTTTTTATGGCTGCAGGCTGATCAAAATATTTACAATGTAGAATCACGGGGCGTAGCGCAAACAACTGTTAGTGGTGGCAGATGGGCTAACCAAAATTTTAACGGTGGTTATCATATTTCGGCTGTATCAATTGTAAAAGGCGGCAAGGAAACAAAAGCCCAACACTTTATTTCTGATACCAGAATGCAGGTTTTATTGCCGGAAGCATTAAAAGGTAATGGTGATTCTGTACAACTAAAAATTAATTACTCTTTTGTAGTACCGGAGTATGGTACAGACCGTCTGGGAAGATTGAAGACCAGGAATGGCTGGATATATGAAATAGCGCAATGGTACCCAAGAATGAGTGTGTTTGACAATGTACAGGGCTGGAATACGCTACCTTACCTGGGCCAGGGAGAGTTTTACCTTGAATATGGCAATTTCGATTTCAGCATAACTGTTCCGGCAAACCAGATTGTGGTAGCATCGGGCGAATTGCAAAACCCAAAAGAGGTTTTGACTGCAACTGAAATAAGTCGGCTGCAACAGGCGAGGTTAAGTGATAAAACAATTGTAATAAGAGACTCAACGCAGGTTACCAATCCTGCCTCTCGTCCTTTGGGAAAAGAGATGCTGACATGGAGATTTAAGTGTACTAATTCCCGTGATGTTGCCTGGGCGGCAAGTGCTGCTTTTGTCTGGGATGCCGCTAAGATTAATCTTCCTAAAAATAAAACTGCCCTTGCTATGTCGGTTTATCCTGTAGAAAGTGCAACCGATACTGGGTGGAACCGATCAACAGAATATGTGAAAGGTGCCATAGAGCATTATTCGGCTCCATGGTACACTTATACTTATCCGGTAGCGGTAAATGTAGCCGGCATAGTAGGTGGGATGGAATATCCGGGAATTGTCTTTTGTGGTTCAAAAGCAAACAGGGGAGACCTTTGGGGCGTCACCAGTCATGAGTTTGGTCATAACTGGTTTCCAATGATTGTGGGCACTAACGAGCGAAAATATGCCTGGATGGATGAAGGCTTCAATACATTTATAAATACCCTTGCAAATGCTGGTTTTAACAACGGCGAATATCGTGACGACAGTACTAAAATGTATTCAATTGCAAAATCTTATTTCTCCGACAGCACCGAAAGTATCTTTAACCTGCCCGACGTAAATACACCCCAAAACTGGGGCATCAATAGCTACAGCAAACCTGGATTGGGATTGACTCTGTTGCGCGAAGAAATTCTGGGCCCGCAAAGGTTTGACAATGCATTCAGGTATTACATACATAACTGGGCCTTTAAACATCCAACGCCCTGGGATTTTTTCAGGGCTATAGAAAATTATAGTGGCGAGACACTTGATTGGTTTTGGAGAGGATGGTTTATAAACAATTGGAAATTTGACGTGGCAGCTACCGGGGTCAGTTATGCAGATAATGATAATAGAAAAGGGTCATTAATAACCATTGAATTATTGCAAAAAATGCCAATGCCTGTAAGTGTGCAGGTGACCGAAGAAAATGGTAAAGCAACCATTGTAAAACTACCGGTAGAGGTTTGGCACCATGGCAGCAGGTGGACTTTCAGGGCTAATACAACAAGCAGGGTAACATCAGTAGTGGCAGATCCGGGCAGAAGATTGCCCGACATTAACGAAGGCAATAATGTTTGGCGGGGAAGCGCCCAATAGCGTACAAAACGCACAAGTGAGTGACACAACGATGATCAATAAAGAACTGCAGCCCGTTCCCTAAAGCTTAACTTTCTTTATTCATCCGGCATTTCTATGGTTTTCGTAAATTTGTAGTGTATGGAAGAGCAAGCAATTGTAACAGCACCTGTGGTGGTGAAATATAATTTGAACGAGGAGCAGGAGAAAAAGGAAATACTGAGGCATTACCGGGCCCTGCTTCGTGCGCTGCGGCCAAAGCTTAAGAAAGGGGATAAGGAGCTGGTGCGTCACGCTTTTGAAATATCTGCAGACGCCCACAAAACAATGCGCCGCAAAAGCGGTGAACCTTATATAATTCACCCACTGGCAGTAGCTATGATTTGCGTAGAAGAGATTGGCCTGGGTGTACGCAGTACTATTTGTGCGCTATTGCACGATACGGTAGAAGATACCGATGTATCGCTCGAAGATATCGAACGTGAATTTGGACATGAGATAGCCAGGATAGTAGATGGGCTTACCAAGATTTCAAACGTCATAGATACTAATACGAGCCAGCAGGCAGAAAATTTTAAGAAGATTTTGCTTACCCTTACCGATGATCCAAGGGTAATACTGATAAAGCTGGCCGACAGGCTGCACAACATGCGCACGCTGGATAGTATGAAGCGCGAAAAGCAGTTGAAAATCTCCAGCGAAACCGTTTGGGTTTATGCACCACTGGCCCATAGAATGGGTTTGTACAATATAAAAACCGAGCTCGAAGACCTCTCTATGAAGTATATGGAGCCGGATACGTACAAAGACATTGCCCGAAAGCTGGCCGAGACTAAAAGAGAAAGAACCAGGTATATCAATGAATTTATCAGACCGATTAAAGATCAGCTTGAAGCAGGTAATTTTCATTTTGAGATTTATGGTCGTCCAAAAAGCATTCACTCCATCTGGAATAAAATAAAGAAGAAGGGCGTTGCATTTGAAGAAGTGTACGACCTTTTTGCTATCCGGATCATTCTTGACTCTCCACAAAACCGGGAGAAGGAGGAGTGCTGGAAAGTGTACTCCATCATTACGGATGAATATACGCCCTCGCCAGAGCGGTTGAGAGACTGGCTCAGCAATCCTAAAAGCAACGGTTATGAGGCGCTGCACACCACGGTTATGGGGCCGGAAGGAAAGTGGGTAGAAGTGCAGATTAGGTCTAAGCGCATGAATGAAATAGCAGAAAAAGGTCTTGCTGCACATTATAAATACAAAGAAGGCTCTGCTGACGAAGACCGTTTTGATAAATGGTTTGGACAGATAAGAGAGGTACTTACCAACCACGATACCGACGGCGTTGACTTTTTGCAGGATTTTAAAATGAGTTTCCTGGCCGAGGAGATTTATGTGTACACGCCCAAAGGTGATGTGAAGATGTTGCCGGTAGGCAGTACTGCGCTTGACTTTGCCTTCAGCATTCACAGTGCTATTGGTACTAAATGTATTGGTGCTAAAATAAACCACAAACTTGTACCTATCAGCCATAAGCTCAGGAGTGGCGACCAGATAGAAATTATTACCAGTAATAAGCAAAAACCTAATGAAGACTGGTTAAACTTTGTTGTAACTGCCAAGGCTAAAACCAAGATAAAAGATGCTTTAAAAGAGGTAAAAAGAACCATTGCAGAAGAAGGGAAATATATGCTGCAAAGAAAACTGGAAAGTATGGGTGCATCTTACGCTCAACCAAATATTGAGACACTGGTTGCCTTTTATAAGTTCAATTCTCATCTCGATTTCTATTACCAGATAGCCATCAAAGCCCTGGATTTAAAAGAACTAAAAGACTTTCATGTATTGGGTGATAAACTGGAGCCACCCAAACCACCAAAACCGGTGCAGGAGATACCGGTAGAAACAACGCCTCATTATTCTAAAAAAGACTCTGAACTTATCATATTTGGAGAAAGCAGCGATAAGATAATGTACACGCTGGCCAAATGTTGCAACCCTATTCCCGGTGATGATGTATTTGGTTTTGTAAGCACTGGCAAAGGCCTTATCATTCATAGAACTACCTGTCCTAACGCTCCCAGCTTGTTGGCTAATTACGAACACAGGGTGGTAAAGACCAAATGGGCAAAAAATAAAGAGATAAGTTTTCTTACCGGTTTGAAGCTAATAGGGATGGATGATGTTGGGGTAGTAAACAAAATTACCAATATTATTTCCAGTGATTTAAAAGTAAATATTGCTGCACTTTCTATCGAGTCTAAAGAAGGCCTGTTTGAGGGTACTATAAAAGTATTTGTGCACGATAAAGAAGAGTTGGAAGAGTTGGTCAATCGCCTAAAACAATTAAAAGGCATACAAACGGTAGACAGGTTTGATGCAGAATAATGTTTTTTCAAGCTACAGCAGAGTTGGAACCACTAATGCATCTTTCCAAACTTTGTGCCTTTGTAATTCAAAAAAAAAAGCCCATGTAGTTTTACTTAGCTAAATTCTTTTCCCCGATTTGCAATTAATGACCTTAAGTAATGCAGTTCCATTAATTTTGCCGCAAATACAAAAACTGATTATAAAATGGTTGACGTAATCCTCGGTTTACAATGGGGCGACGAAGGAAAAGGAAAAATTGTTGATTTTTTTGCTCCGGCTTATGATGTTGTAGCCCGCTTTCAGGGAGGACCTAACGCTGGTCATACCCTGTATGTCGAAGATAAAAAAGTGGTTTTACACCAAATCCCTTCTGGTATTTTTCACCAAAATACTATTAACCTGATCGGTGGTGGCGTAGTGCTTGACCCTGTAACTTTAAAGAAGGAGTGTGATACTGTAGCTGCCTTTGGAATAGACGTAAAGAAAAACCTGTACATCTCTGAGCGTACTAATATCATTGTACCTACCCACCGGGCTTTAGACAAAGCTTCTGAAATTTCTAAAGGCTCTGATAAGATAGGCAGTACTTTAAAAGGCATTGGTCCGGCTTATATGGATAAAACCGGAAGAAATGCTATGCGAGTTGGCGACATTTTAGATAAAAGCTTTATTACCAATTACATTAAGCTTCGTATGAAGCATCAAAGGCTGTTAGACAATTTTCATTTCAACGAAGATATATCTGATTGGGAAGATGCTTTTTTTGAAGGTATTGAGTTTCTGCGTTCATTAAATGTTGTCAACGGCGAATATTTTATCAACAATAAAATTTCTCAAGGAAAAAAAGTTCTGGCCGAAGGGGCGCAAGGTAGTATGCTTGACATTGATTTTGGTACGTTTCCTTTTGTAACATCTTCTAATACTATCTCAGCCGGCGTTTGTACAGGTTTGGGCGTTGCTCCGCAAAAAATAAAAGAGGTAATTGGCGTTAGCAAAGCATATTGTACCAGGGTGGGCAGCGGTCCTTTTCCTACAGAATTATTTGATGAGACAGGTGAAGAATTAAGAAAAATAGGTTCTGAATTTGGTGCTACCACGGGTCGTCCACGCAGATGTGGATGGATAGATTTAATTGCATTGCAGTATGCCTGTATGATAAATGGCGTAACGAAGGTGGTAATGACAAAGGCCGATGTGTTAGATTCATTTGACGAGCTTAAAATGTGTACGTCTTATATGGTAGATGGTGAAGAGACAAAAGAAGTTCCATTCCAGATATCCAAAATAGTGATTGATCCGGTGTATCAATCCTTTAAAGGTTGGAATGCCGATACCACTTTTATAAAAGAAAGTGCAGGTTTGCCTGCTACTATGGTTGAGTATGTAGATTTTATCAACAACTTTGTCGGGGCTCCCGTAAAGTATATCTCTAATGGACCGGGGCGAGAGCAAATAGTGGCTTTGTAATAAAAATCGGGCAGGTTAGCATAAAAAATTTGGCCGATTAAAAAACAGTTTGAAATTTTACGGAAGTTAAAAACCCGGTATATGGCAACAAATAAGGAAAAACCAACGGCAAAAAAAGTGTCTCCGCCAAAGGCTGAAGCGGAAAAGAAAATATACACTAAATCTAAGAAACAGCCCGACGAGGATGATGACGATGATTTGGAAGACGATGATCAAAAAGTAACTAAAGCAGGCAAAAAATCATCAGCAAAAAGTAAGGCAGATGAAGATGACGACAATGATGATGTTGCAGAAGAAGATGATGATTGGGATAAGGTAGAAGAAGAGGAAAGTTGGGATCCTGATTTTGCAGAATTTGATTTGCCCAAATCAACAAAAAAAGGTGTCGGTGGTAAGAGTGCAAAAGACGATGATGAAGATTTTAAAATAGACGATGAGTTTAAGGATCTTTTTAGTAAATCATCCGGGGGTTTTGATGACGACGATGACGACGACTATTAAAATATAGTCGTAAATAACCATTAGTGATAAGAGTTTACCATACTTATAAAGTAAACGATACAAAAAAAATAAAACAACAAATGTTGAACTGGTCTGACCAATTCAACATTTGTTGTTTTTTAGACAACCATAATTATGCTTCTCCATTACATTCTTACGAGTGTTTGGCTGCGGCAGGCGCATCTGCTATTTTTGAACCTGCAGAAGATTTTTTTTCTTCTCTTTCCTCTTTTGTTTCCCTGCATAATGACTGGATATTTGGTCACTTCAATTATGACCTCAAAAACTATATTGAGCCTGCTCTGTCTTCAACGCACATTGATAATATTCAATTTCCCGAAGCTTTTTTATTTGTACCAACAGTTGTTTTACAATTGGTAAAAAATCATTTGATAATTGGTGTAATTGATGCAAATGTTGCAGACATTTTTGAAGAAATAATTAACCAGCCTGTTGATAATACAGGTGTACAGGCGGTGAAATTTATGCCGCGGATTAGCAAAGAAGAATACCTGCAAAAATTTTTGAAGTTGAAGGAACACATTCGTTTAGGTGATTGCTATGTCATTAATTTTTGCCAGGAATTTTATGGAAAGCAAAAAATCAATCCTTTGGCAGGATACCGACAATTGTCTGCCATATCACCCAATCCATTTTCTGCTTACTATAAATTGTTTGACAAATACTTATTATCTGCCAGCCCCGAGCGATATCTGAAGAAAGAAGAAAACACTATTATTTCACAACCTATTAAGGGAACTGCAGCCCGTGACCTGACAAATAAGGTGAAAGACGAATTAAATAAATGGCAACTATCTCAAAGCGCTAAGGAGCGAAGCGAGAATGTGATGGTGGTAGATTTGGTGAGAAATGATTTAAGCAAAGTATGCGGGCAAGGTACAGTAGAGGTTGATGAGCTTTTTGGCATTTATTCTTATCCAAACGTTCACCAAATGGTTTCTACTATTCAGGGAGAATTATTGCCTGAGAGTGATTTTTCTGCTATTCTTAAAGCGACTTTTCCTATGGGTAGTATGACAGGTGCGCCCAAAAGAAAGGTAATGCAACTGATAGAAGAATATGAACAAACAAAACGCGGCATTTATTCCGGTACGCTTGGTTATATCACACCTTTGGGAAACTTCGATTTTAATGTTGTTATCAGGAGCATTTTGTATAACCAAAGCAGTCAATACATTTCTTACCTGGTAGGTAGTGCAATAACTGCTAATAGTGAATGGGAAAAAGAATATGAAGAATGCCTTTTAAAAGCATCGGCGATACTAAAAGTATTTTTAGCAAAAACTGCTCAATAAAAACACGTAGAGAATTAAGCTTTTCCTATTTGCAAAAAAGTTCGGGTTAAGAATTTAGTAAAGATTGAATGCATTCGTTTAAAATGGCATTTTTCTTATCGGAAAATAAGGTGATTTTTTCGAGCGGTAACGTCATGTTGTAAGATTTACCCTGCGAAACCGTTTTATCAAAATTAGGATTTAGCCTATTGAAGTTTACAATTTCAAGTCCAAGGCTTTTAGCAATAATGGTAGATTTATATTTTCCGGCAATTTCTATAGTGCCATGTTCCAGGCTGGTTCCGGCGTTTTTGTGAAGACTGGCGGCTACATTGGTATTATCAAAATCAAGCACTTCTGCCGCAGTCATAGTGGTTAATCCGCCACTACCTTCAAAGATGTAATGTGTTCCAATAAATCTTTTAACGTGGTTGCGGGTTTCTTCGGGCAGATAATATTGAAGATCCCAAAAGTTTCTGCTTCCGCTTTTTTTGATTGCCTGTTGAAGTCTTCCTCGTCCGCAATTGTATGCAGCAATTACCAGCAGCCAGTCGTGAAATTGTGTATGTAATTCTTTTAAAATTTTAGCTGCTGCATGAGTGCTTTTATAGAAGTTAGTTCTTTCGTCAACCTGGCTATTCATTTTTAGGCCCATTCTTTTTGCTTCTTCCTGCATAATTTGCCAGGGCCCCGTAGCGCCGGCCCATGACACTATATTGGGAAGCAATGACGACTCAATAACAGACAGGTATTTCAGTTCTTTGGGCAATCCATACTGACTAAGAATGCCATCATACATATCAAAATAAGGTTTGCCCCAAACTTTCATTTTCTCAAGACTTTCACCGCTCGTCCTTATATAATTTTGAACAAATGGTACCGCCTGTGGATTTAATTGGGAAATATATGGTTTTGAAGGATCAAAATAAGCGGCAGAAAAAAGACTTTTAAAACCACTTTTGTCCGTTAAAAGGCTATCGCGAGGGTTTGATGACCTGCTGTCAAAATTGCCGTAAGACGTAAAAGAGCTTCCCGCCACAGCAAGTGACAAAATAATACCACTAATCATACAGGACTTGGAAAGCCGACGAAGCTTCACAGCAATTTTCACATTTTTCATGAGTTGCATTACAAATGTTAGTTAATAATCTGTTGAGAGAGCGTCAGTTAAGGAGCAAAGTGCTACCCGGCATTTTCCCGGTCGAAGGCCTGGATTTTCATAAGCTGTTTCGAAAGGGACAGCAAAAGTAGGTCATTATTTTGAGATGTCATAACCTGGAGGCCAAATGGCAGGCCTTCCTCATTTTTAAACAATGGCAGCGAAATGGCTGGAATACCTACCAGATTAGCATAAACGGTATAGATATCTCCTAAAAAAATTTCGATGGGATCCTTTTTTTCGCCAATCTTGTATGCAGGGGTGGTAACAGTAGGTAAAATAATGGCATCAAATTGATTGAAAAGCTGGTTGGTTTTCTCCACCAATAACTTTCTAACTTTTTGGGCCTTTGTAAAGTATGCGTCGAAAAAGCCTGCACTTAGTACAAACGTTCCCAGCAGGATTCGCCTCTTTACCTCAGGTCCAAAACCTTCACTTCTCGACTTTTTATACAGCAGTGACAGGTCGTTTTGTTGGTCCATATTTCGGTAGCCATACCGGATACCATCGTACCTCGAAAGGTTGCTGCTGGCCTCAGCAGTCGTCAAAACATAGTATGTAGGTACTGCATAGTCAAGTAGCTCAAAATCAACCGGTTCTACTTCATTTCCTTCGGCTCTTAATTTTTGTATAAGCCCTTTTATTTGGGTAGAAATGCTGGCGTCGAGACTTGGGTGGTTAAGTGCATTTGAGAAATAAGCTATCTTGTATTTTCTGGTAAAATCTTCACTTTTTTCTGGTTGTACAAATGCCTTTTGGCGTGCAGTACTGTCATAACTGTCTGGTCCGGCTATGGTGCCTAATACTAGTGAGACATCTGCTATATTTTTTGCAAAAATGCCAATCTGGTCAAACGACGATGCGTAGGCAATGAGGCCGTATCTTGAAATAGTGCCGTAAGAAGGTTTTAAGCCTATAATACCACAGAAGTCGGCAGGCTGGCGAACAGAGCCTCCGGTATCGCTGCCGAGGCTCACCATGCAGCTTCCAGATTGCACTGCAACAGCTGAACCGCCCGACGAACCGCCGGAAACTCTTGTCTCATCCAGTGCATTTTTTACAGGTCCGTAAGCTGAGTTTTCATTGCTGCTGCCCATTGCAAACTCGTCGCAGTTTTGACGGCCAATAATGATTGCTTCTGCTGCCAATAACCGCGCAGTAGCAGTAGCGTTGTAAACTGAGGTGAAATTTTGAAGAATGCGGGAAGATGCAGAGACAGTATGTCCTTTATAGCAAATAACATCTTTGAGGCCAATAATAACACCGTGTAGTTTTGCTAAACCATGTCCTTCACTTCTTCGTTTGTCAAGTCTTTCGGCTTGCTCAAGTGCTTCGGCTTCAAAAACTTCGAGCCAGGCATTTAGATGCGATTTCTCTGCAATTTTCCCTAAATAATAACGAACGGCTTCCACACAGGTTGTTTGGCCGTTCGTTAATGATGTATGATACTGTTGTACAGATTGAAAATTAAACAAGAGAGCGCTTTTTGATAACAGGATTGTGAGGCGGCGTTTGGTAAAACTTCTTTCTATCCGATTTTGAAAAAAGATGATTAGAAAAATAAATAAGTTGAAGTGAGTGACACAACGATGTTAAAGAATGTGCTACAATTGGTTCACAAAAAACTTATTAAGTTTTAAGGTTTGGCGCCAGATGTTTGTAAATTATGGCTGTTGTATAGTAGAGCCTTGTGTAGCTTTTTTTACCTCTTTTTCGTTCATCCCTTCTTCGATCTCTTTTTTTACGTTGTCTTTGGCATCGTTAAATTCGCGAATACCTTTTCCGAGACCGCGCATAAATTCAGGTATTTTTCTGCCACCAAAAAGAATTAAAACGGCAAGAACAATTAATATCCATTCACT
>Ga0181466_1000782_pt2 | contig 10762 bp, 9 predicted proteins | sample InSIn4gowninarea_FD_119078 | JGI IMG/M metagenome (GOLD analysis project Ga0181466, IMG submission 119078) | Clean room microbial communities from NASA Spacecraft Assembly Facility at Jet Propulsion Laboratory, Pasadena, California, USA -... ... | reverse complement strand
GCACAGCCGGGAGGTGTTCTTCCATGTACTGAATGAAGTCGTGCAGAATGCCATTCGTCCCCATCATTAAATCTTCGGTGAATCTGTCGTACGGACGTCGAGGTCCTGACACCATCCCGACGTACCGGATGGTGATTGGGGTTTCGTCCTCGAAGTCTTGAATCTTGAGGACATCCGCCCACCGGTCCAGCTCTTCGAAGAACTTCCCGTCCGTTGTCATGTGTTCAATCATCTTCTTGGTTTCGTCGACGGTCAAGGTATAAGCACGGATGTAGAAATGTTTCCATCCATCGGCGGTCGGAAGAGAGCGGGTAGTGGACTCTTCAAGCTCTATGATCTTCCCAACATCCTCGATGGTCACTATCATCGGCTCAATAAGAAGCGCGTTCCAAATCGAAAGCTGTATTGGAGTGGCTTGTGCTGGCAGGATTCGAGCAAAGCGCGGTTGTGTCATGCGGAACGTTCGTAGGTGCAACGCGTTGAGACGATCGATGACTTCGTCGAAGACTTGAAGCGCCACTGCTCGTGGGTTTGTCGTGACGTTCGTATAGAGGTGGACGTTGGATGATCGGGTTCGATTGACAACGGACTTGACCGCTTCTTGGTACGCTTCGCGCGGTGTCAAGACGGATCCATTCACAGCTTGCGAAATCATGATGCTGGCCTTCGCATGAAAATGGTGGTGACCTGATGAGATTGGAGAAGAGTAAGGCGAGAATTGTAAAGATTGACGATTGTGGTAAAGACTTGAGCGTTCTTCACGTGGGGTACCGTACGATGGTACTGAGGGTCTGGGAAGTGATGCTATGATTGGGAATGAACTGGACGTCTTCGATGCGGGAAGTGGCCGGAGCGTCATAGCTGCCGGGTCAGGGGACGGGCAAGGTGAAACAGTATGGCAGCCTCAGCTTCAGGGCAGAGGAATGCAAGAGGCAGGAGAGAACTGCAAGGTTTGATGAACGGGTAAAGCATTGTGGTCAGCGAAGACTCCTGTACACAATGAATAACGTCCGCAAGAAGATGCTATAGATCCATGCAGGAAAGGACTGGGGAAAAGACGGCACGGGGAACGTTAGCTACGGTACTGCGATCATTCGCGGAATAGATACCTAGGCATATCGCATGAAGAGCACATGAAGACTCTAGGAGAATCATGATGACAGCGGTCAGGAAGGAAGCTGAAGAATAAGACAAAGAAGAGACGGACGCTTGCTTTCGTAAAGTGTTAACGCGTAGCACATGAGATATTTGCGGAGAAAGCGGACGCATCTCATGAGCGAGCAGTGGCAGGAATGAGTGCTGAGGAGCCAACGAAGTGTGAAGCTTGGGCAAGTCTGTGAATTGGAGCAGATGTGAAATGCTGAATGCGCTTCGGGTAGTTATCGCTTTGTTCTCCCAAAACATAGCGTAGTTGACAAAGGAAACTGGAAGGAACCCACAGTATTGAATTACCGCCATGATTTAGTGTTGCAGCAAGGCGGCTCTGGGTTTGAATAGCCTGGAAGCATTACCTGTCAAGCTCGTTCGTGAATGGGCGAAGCAAATTGCCTGTTTCGCAGAGTCCGGCTGGACTTCATGTTTGCCCAAGCTTGATATTCATTGAAGTGGGCAGCAACCAAACTTAGTAGTTCGAGTAAGAGTGCCTTACGAGCGGAGTGGAAATTGTGAAACCTGCGGCCATAAACAAATTTTGGGAGTTGCTTGTTCAACAGCGTTGGTACGTGGCTTGCGAGAAATACAGCAGCGTACTCTGAGGATTCGTGGAACCAGTGTCTCGTAAAATTATTGGAGCAATATATACTGAATAAAATTCGCTGAAATATATCGACAGCATAAGATCATAAGCATTATTGGTTTAGTGGGCAAGTCACTCGTACCTTTCATCTCGGCCAATCAGCGTCGCTAACCGCCCCAACAGTAAAATTAGCCGTTGCCATAATAGGAAATTTCGGCTAGCCCCGTGTTCGATTCACGGATAATGCATCTACTTTTGCTCTTGGGCGTGTCATTGTCTCTAGTAAAATTCTACCCAGGGCACAGTTTTTTGGTACCAAACAGAAGGATAAGTTAGTGGATTAACGATGCTCCGACAAACTCTATTTCATGGTGAGGCGCTACATCTGTAATAGAAGCCCGTACTGCTCCGCATATCTTATTATTGTTCAACTTATTCAGCGTTGTTCCACACCTCGCTGGAAATAATAACTACACTTCACTACATGAGTTTAGACCTGATCTGTGAGTGCTACGGTGATCTTGTCGTCTGAATCCAGAGCACTCAGTGGCTATGAGAGAAATTAATCAGGTGCAGAAGATACATTAATTCGAGGCCAAATACCAGCTATCAAGTCTTAGCTACAGGCCAACAATAGTCGGCTCCTATTAAATTCATGGAGAACAGATATTGCATATTGTCGGGGAGAGATCATTCCGAATCATTCGGCGATTTTCATTTGCTGATAAGTGACTCGGTGACAGATGAGAAGAGTATTGACTAGGCCAATTGGAGGACTGAAAAAAGCATGCCGAGAAAAGATTTCGCATACTTTCTGGGGTAAACGGCTGCGACACAGCATGATCTCAAAAATCTACACCGCAAGATACAAGCCAGGAACCTCCGCAATAGCTTGTGTGCCACCGACCATGCCACCGGACTGACAGGCACTCGCCAAGTTTGTAGTGTATGCGGCCAAAGAACCACAATCCATACACTGGGGTGTCAGCGAAGTGGAACAAAGATCTAGCGCTACACCGTCGGTATCAATCACGTTTACGCAGCCTCCAGATCCATCCGAACAGCATATGGTGCCAGCGTCCGCATATGAGGTTAGATTAGACGCCATAACTGCAGCATCATCAGACGACACGTCGTAAGGCCCGCATGTTGGGGCGACCGACGCAGTAGGATACCACCCGCAATTGGAAGATGGGGGTGACCAAGTACCACCAGCGATGTCCGGGGCGACTGTATATCCACAAGGAGCTGCTGGTTGACCGTCTGGGATCTCGGGGAAAAGACCGTCATAACCACAATCACACCATCCGACATCGGAAATACTTGGACAGAAGCCTTCTCCGCCATCAGGGTCCGCTGCGTGATAGCACGTTATTGCACTTGGTTCGGCAGGGTCTTGATAGGTTGTATTACACGTCGACGACCAGTAGATCTCCAAAGCTAGCCAGGCAAAGCTGTCCGCGTTTGTGATGCAAGCGGCCGGGGCATCGACTAGTAGTTGCCGAGTACTATAGGGCCCGTAGCCAGCCGGACCATTGTAATCAATAATATTATTACCGGTAGCTGCAGCTCCAATAGCATCGTTATGCATCCATTCGTGTAAAATAGTTGCCCCAAGAAACTCCATGCCCGCGGACAAGGTGGGCCCGAGGCTATCACACGTAATATCGCCGGCCTGGATAGGGAAAGAATATGCTTCACCACAAAAGTACGTGACGGAACTCTGAGCAGATACGTCGGGAAATAAACCCGGAGGAACAACTCTGTAAGTATATCCCCAGGTTCCCCTATTTTCGCACGGAGAACCTTGCGGGCTATCTGCGGCAATATCCTCGCCAATTATCCTGCAGTTTGCGAGTGCATCGGAGCCGGTCCCGGGGTTGGAAGGATCGGGGACAATGTTCTTGAAGACTTGAGAGACTTGGGCCTGGACACCGGACGGGAAGTATTTGTTGTAAATCGATTGCCAGGTCGTTTGGTCTTGGGCAAGCCGGGCCATTGCGATGGCGTCGGGGATTGCCGCTTCCAGGTAAGCTTGATCAGGGTCCCCGTCGGCGAAGTCACTAAAGATGGGGAAAGTTCTCTTGGTCAAACGTTGTGTTGCATGATGAGGTTGAGGTGCCCCAGTTATCGGCCATGCAAGAAACAAGCACATGAGGAGGGTAGAAGAATGCATGGTTGATGAGTGTAGACTGGAGATTGCTTCTTTTTTGAGAGGGATTTGAAGATGTGAGGTGAGGATAGGTTATGTGGAGGTTCAACTTGCGGGTTTATAAGTTATAGACAATATAACGCACGTACCAAGCACAGGAAGAATGCTTCAACACTACGATAGCATCCGAATAGCAAGCTACATCCCCAGCTGGAGATCGGCAAGCCCTCCGCATTCCGCGTGCAGTTTGCACAGCCCATAAAATGGCGCTTTGGGGCTATGATAGCCAAGATTTTGTCAATCTCAATGTCCTAGTCTATAGCAGAAGCGCACTGCATGCGTGAGTAAAACCAAATCCAAAAGTTGGCGCCTGTGAAGCACTCTTTCCAATGATCATGACGTCAAATAGCTATTCCTGGCTTTGCGACAGTCACTTGGTCGGTCATGAAATGATTGTGCAGGGGAAATGAAACACACTATGAATGATCAATACAGGTTCGTGGAAAAGATCGCAGCATACACGTCTAGAGCTGCTCGAATGTGGTCTTAGCTCGCAGATATAGGGGCCGGAAAAGGCGGGGAAATTGGGGCGAAGCGTGGAGGCTAAAGTTAGCGCGGGGCTAGATTTTTGGGGCCACAGCTAGCGCGGGGCTAAACCCTGAAACCAGTTATTAATAGCAATGATGTCATATGATATCGGCCGCGTTTGAAGGCTGCCTGAATGGACAAGAATACCTTAGTACCTATTTTACACATCCTCGATGGCATGGACGAACAACCTCGACGCTCACGTTGATTGAAATTCCAAGAGAAAAACACACAGATATGGCGTCCCCAATACCACCCTCCGACACTGGTGGTACCCCGAGAATCCTCGCCTCGGCCAGGAGGGCTTGCCGCCAGTCATTTCCTTCACATCCATTGAAGAACCGCAACTTCTGATCACGTTGACACCGATAGACTTCAACTCTCCAATCACCTTCGCATTATCTCACACGAGATTCGACCCTTTGGTAAATTGCCTTTTCTTCCGCAACTCGACCACTTCCCTGCCACAATATCTCCCCACAATGGAAATAAATCGAGGTCATGCTTCACTAAAGCTCTGCTGCGAAAGAGAAGCGGACTTTGTGACGATTCGGCCTTTTGAACCCTATACTTTCAAAGTAAATTTTCGCCCTTTTGGCGACACAATCTTCAACAAACAACTACAAACCACCCTGTCAATAAAAGAAAAATACAAATACGCATTGACCATCGGCATGCACTCACTTGAGATTGGTGAGACCTACGAGATTGGTGTCCAGGACGGTCTGAGGATTCCACTCTGGATGGCCGGCGATAAAGAGGATTTGATTCCGACAAACGGCCGGGAACCAGCGCTTTGGAAGCCGACGAGAGGTGCGGAGATTGAGATTAACGCAGCTCCTCCTACAAAATTCGTAGTTGAAGCTTGAAGTACATGGAGTACATGCTAGGCCAGTCTCCAAGATGACATGATTATGTAATCAGGAAGAATTTCTGGAGGAGAGGAAAAGATTGCGTTGAAGTACGAATTGGGACAGCGGACTGATTCAGGCGGGATTTGACGAGTGATGATTGTCGCAGCAAGTGCGAAGACAACGTCTAGCCTGTTGGGACGGGCTGCCAGTCCTCGAAGGCTCGTAAACTGTTGAAGATTGGACAAATATGAAGGGACGCGACGAGGGCCGATGCCATCCTGCCGCCTGGCGATGTGTGATACACGGCCGGATTCGTCTACGCTCAAAATTCTCAGTCTTCTCAATGTTTTGCTTCGAAACACCGTATGCGGTATCGTAGGATTCTCGCGCAGAGACGTAGCAAAGGGCGTGCGTCTCCTAGGTTCGTTGAGATCTTGCTTTGAGTCATCTTGAGTGCCGTGGCCATCTGCGATCACTCTACAAGTGATTTTTCTCCCACCGTCAAAGAATCTGCATTAATGCCGCGGGGTCTTGCCAAAAGTTCCTCCTTCTTCTTAGCCAATCTTATCTCTTCGGAGCGTAGCCAAGGGGTCAACTCAAACATAGACCCGGAAGAGGAAGCTGTAGTTGGCCACGCATATCTACGAAATTCATCTGAAGAGGTGGCGGGAGTCGGGGGAGAATCCACAGCGTCAATAGGAGCGTAGCGATTCGGACGGAGCCGCGGTATTTGCTGGCCCAAGTCTTGCATTAAGTTATCTAGATGCTTGCATCTAGTGAACCAGAAGGTAGCCGAATCGTTGGTGTCCTGTTGCAAACGTGCCTCAATCGCAGCAAGATTGAGTAGCAAATCTTCTGCTCGGCTTTTGAAATGCTTAAGTTTCTCTGGAGGTTCAAGGTCTTGAAGTGACATGGTAGAGGCCCTTGAAGTAATATTCGAGTTTGGCGTTGTCGGGTAAGGAATTGCCTTGTCCGAAGTGTGGATAGCCTCACCGCGCTTCTAGTTCGGCAGCCCACTTCGTCAACGCGCTATCAACGCGGATCATTTGAGACCATAAGGTGACAACATGGTATTTTTCGGGCTCTTCAGGCGAGGACATGGCAGCTTACTGTCAATACGAGATGTTGATTGATTGACACAAGATGTGAGTAATGGCTGATGTTCCTGGGAGAAGTCGCTAGGTAGCAATCACGAATGATGGAGTCTCGTCTGGCATGATGCCGTGGAACTCAGTACAGAATGTTCTTATGAGACCACAAGTGCAGGAGGAAAGTCAAGGCAGAGATGTCTCACGAAGTTTGTATCAATACAAACATATATCGGTCACACAGCGCTTAAAGTGTACTTCTGCAGGGATCAGCTTTATTTGTACTCCAGTCGTCACTGCCTCAGCTAGCATGCTTGAACGTCGGCCTGTGCTCCCCGCAGTCCCAGGTGTTAAACGCTATTGCAACCAAAGCGCGACAGGGTTCATTCGATAGACAGAGCAAGATGTAAAATGTGGTAGACCAACGTTCCTATTGCGCTGGCTATGTGAGCACTGCTCACTGGGTAGCTTGTTTCACATTGTCGGCGGCACTTTCGAACGACATGCTGTAATTGTAAACTTCAATGCGCCGCTTGCGCTAAGCCGAAAAGATTGGTCTCGGCTGTTGCTAGAATATTCATGGCATGCTATTCGCGTCCATTTTCAGCCTTGTGTTGGTAGTGCACGACCCGGCTACTCCTGCCATAGTAATTCTGCACATGCCACCCATTTCATAGCCCCTATTTCATACCCCTATTTCATGGTCCCCATGTCATGGCCCCCATTTTCATGCCCCCCTCTCGTACCCTATTCGTCTTTGAACATCATATGAAAAAGAAATCCCCTACGGAACCATGTACATATTCCTGCAGCGCCCGAATCTATCCTGTACGCATCATCGCCATCAATCAGCAATGCCCAGTGAACATGAGCCAAAGACCGTTATAACCAAGCCAAACAAGAAACTCCTGATCGTTCCGAGTAGTCCGTTCCGTGCATTTTCCTTTTTCGAAAACTGATGGTCATTCTTACGCCCTGAAAAGATCATGCCCGAAAAGAGTCATAACATATATCAAAAGCAATCACCAGAAAATCCCCATTCCATCCCTTGAGAAGCCCCCAATCAATCTCACTACGCCACACTATGCCGTAACAGGCACAGTAACGGCCGCCAAACACTCACACGCGGACGAAGCGCGGCTCGCCCAGTCTCCCGTACAGACCTTAGGCCAAGGCGTAGCTTGCGGCGTTAAGCCCGAGGTGATTGAGTCGCACAGGTTTGAAGCTTTGGTTGGGTGTCCGCCGAAGGATGAAAGGCATTTGTCTGTCGTGCATAGTAGTGTGGTTGCGATGGTGGTTGAACTTGCGGTGATTATCGTCGTGACTGTTCCTATTGATGAGGTGGTGGGGGTGGGTGGGGCTGTGGTGGATAGCGGGGTTGTGCTTGTCGAGGTTATGGTGGATGATGATGTTGAGGTGGTGGTTTTTGTGGAGGACGTCGCTGTAGTGGTAGTTGATGAAGGCTTGGTTGTGGAAGAGGAAGTCTTGCTGGAAGACGAAGTTGTTGTAGTTTTAGTCGAGGAAGATAGTTTGGTGGAGGATGATGTAGTCTTGGTTGAGGAAGCTGTCGTACTCGTGCTACTGGTGCGGTTCATGAAATTGTCATACTTGCTGACGACGAAATCTGTGGCGTCGTTGTCGTAGCCTGATGGATAAAGGTAGTGCCACGCGATGCCATATGGGTATAGAGCAGTACTTCCGTTGGCGGTTGAACAGCAGTCCGTATCATCGGCGAAGCAATAGGATTGCATTGAAGGGGCGAAAGCCGCACAGCCTTGCGGTTTCTTACGTGGGAAGTACTGCGAGTTTCAAGCGCGTTAGTGTTTCGAACTGGGACGTCTATGAATAAAGGTGGCGTAGTCATGTATAATGCTTACAGGGGAACTCGCGTTACAACCTCCAAGGTTGTATGGTTGGCCAGCAGTCCGGGTCTCATCTCCATAGAGAACGACGGCGATAACTGAAAATGTATGAATCAGCACAAAGCATATACCAAAGAAGCGGAATGGAAGAAAAGCACATACTGTGATCTGCGTAGGACGAATTCAAGGGAGCTGTAGATGGAAAGCAAATCGAGCTACCACCGCACAGCAAGTTCCCGACGGCCACAGCGCCCTCCGAGTAACCATGAATAACGATGGGAGTGTTCGGGCATGCCGCCACGTAACTCTCAAGGGCTGTCGCAAGAGCGCCCACCCCTCTATCAACCTCTTTCCCAAACTCGGTGCAGTTCGTCACGCCATTGGGGAATCGGTCGTAATTGATTGAGATGTTGGCCGAGTTCGGAATAGCAGCCATAACATGCTGGACGAAGGTGACAGTCAATCCATAAGACTGAGAGCCATTGGCAACATTGGTTCCGACCATGGCGATAATTTGAACGCCTTCCTGGCAGACGAGAGGTATCGGATTATCCTGAGCGGTCACGGTACCGAAAGAGACGAAAGCGAGGATCAGGGCGACAACAGTGCGCAACATGGGAGCCATTACGCCGATACGGTGTGAGGTTATCGATTTGACTGGTAGGAATACGAGAATGATGAAAAGAAAACGGTGTGAACCCTGACACAGTGGGCAAGGGACATTTTTAATGCTTCGCGAAGCGCAATTGTTTCACGGATAAATTGCTGCTGAAGCGTGCTCGAACGCCCAATTTGCCCCCTGAAAGATGCGGTGTAAGAACGAGCCATCAGCGGCGGAAACCTGCCCGAAATGGGTTAGAGCAACCACTTTCAGAGGTCAACATGCACGCTAAAGACGCGGTGAGGACGATCCCGTCTTGAAGGCCCCGCGGAAGCGAGAGATTGTGGGGAGAAGATAGACAATGGACAATTCATGGATAAAAGAAGACAATGGGCCGTGACAAGCGAAGATGGAGATTGACATAGAGGGTTTCAGGTACAGTGGCGCAATCATGTCGCCACCTACTCAAACTGAGCAGTCCTGTTTCCCCCCCTTGCCCTTGCTCTTTCCTGCATGGCTCATGCTCGTGTTCACGCTCATGCTCGCGCTCATGCTCATGCTCACGCTTCATGAACCCACTTACCCGTGCGAAATTGGCAGACCGGGGAATACGTCAGTCGTCAACTACGGTAGCGGATAACGCGTGGAAAAATTCCCCTGAGAAGTGAACGTAACTGTGGTTCTACCATCAATATCTAGTACTGAATTCGCCACCTCGTATCGATCTTTCTCACCTCGGTCCATCGGCGTTTCGAGCTGCCGAGTCGAGCCTGATTCAACGGAAGACAAAGGCTCAGTCGGCTCACTCCATTCATGCGAAACCTACGTTCGCGCCAAGTCTTGGGTGCTTCGATATTGCTGAACCAATTTCATCTTGATACTCTCCTTGGCTCTTGAATAATAACGATCATTACTACTGTAACATCAATATCCGCCAAGAAGACGCGCGTTTTGTCCTCTGGTGCATTGTTAGTGGGATGTTTTTCCACTCTGAGGCCAGTAATCTCCCAAATGATGCCGGCCAAAGAATCTGCCAAGGTTCAAGAGAGTGTTGTGCCGCGGGCTGAAAGATCGTCAATACCCAGGTTGCATCCTCTGGTTGCATCCTCTGGTTGCATCCTCTGGAGACCATCCGCTGACGATGTGGTGTGAAAGTACCTGGTCGAGCGATAGCAAGCTCTTGGCAGTTTTGTCTGTCTGTACCGAACTCCATTATCAATATTCGAAGTGCGATGCGGTTTCTCCTACTCCACCTCCAGTAGTGCCCACATCAGAGCGCGTTGATGGGCCTCGATTCACAAGATTCTGTGTTACCGCTCTTCAAGCCGAAACATGATCTCAATTGATTCCAGTGCGTTTCTCAAGTCACCTTGACGCTTGTGCAGTTGTGCTCGTTGCTCGATTTCTCATTTCTGCCAGGGCTGACCTGAAAATGACGATAATAAATTTCGACACCATACACTCGCGGTGCCATCTTGTTTTCGGGTTGGGGCAGGTGGAAACTCCGTTGTCATAGATCATAGTACTCTTTATCTAATCTAATCTTATATTTTGACTGAGTTAAGAACTTGTGATTATACACGGAGATAGTGCTCGGACACAATTCCGGCCCTATCAACTGGCGGTTTTCTTCACGGGCAACCGATACCACCAGCAAATCCAACAGTCTCTCCCTTCTGGATGATAAAATTTATATTTAGGGAATAGTCCTGTCATCGGCCGAGTGATTCCATCGACTTTATGGTTGACAGTCTGTTGCGAATAGCGAGAACTGTCGTTTGACAGCACGATCCTGTGGGGTCAATACTATGCCTTACCTAGCACAAACTTGGGAAACGCTACTTCGTCGCGAGGATTAATGAAATCCAGTGCGTTTCCGCAA
>Ga0181466_1000887_pt1 | contig 10764 bp, 10 predicted proteins | sample InSIn4gowninarea_FD_119078 | JGI IMG/M metagenome (GOLD analysis project Ga0181466, IMG submission 119078) | Clean room microbial communities from NASA Spacecraft Assembly Facility at Jet Propulsion Laboratory, Pasadena, California, USA -... ... | reverse complement strand
ATCTGTCCTATCTGAACGCTGGCTCCGGTGGTTGACGAAAACGAAGATTTTACAACACAGTGGCAATTTGTGTCACTCGTCGCTCTGGAAGCAACGCGAAATACTCGATTTTGTGTTACGTCGACGTCTGGATGTGCATGTCTGATATGTTGGTACAGCCTGGTACGTCTGGTATATACGAACTTGCTCTGTGGACATGTGGCGATGGGACACTTAAGCGGCGTACTCTCAAGTATGTGGCCGCGTATGGGCAGTCCTGTAGTTTCCACCGATTCGAGTGGCCGCGATTGATGAGGCTGATAACCACTGATCCCAGGAAGTTTCTGCTTTGTTTCCCCCCGATCGTCTAAGCCGGCGTGATCTTCGTTTGCGTAGGCTACTTCCTCTTCGAACCACGGGCCTGCTTCTGCAACCTGTTCGGCTGGTGCAGTATCCTTCTCATGAAATGTCCTCCATAACATGTTTTCTCCGAACAGCCTTGCACATCGCTCACTTGCTCTGGCAACAGTCGCTATGTCCCAGCCCGTGAGTGCTGCCATGCCGATGACGTCTGACCAATCCCTCAGACCAGGGCCCTTCGCCCTCCTTTCATGTCCTGTCTCTCTGACGCCTGAACTTTTGCGGGGTTTTGAGCTGGATCTCAACTGAATCGACGAATCTGCTGACTCCTCACTGGAGGAAGGTGAGCGCTTGCGCTTTCGACCCCGATTCCTGCTTGGTACACGCCTACGTTTTCTGCCGTCCTGGAAAGCGCCTAAACGTTCACCGTCTGTAGTATCTGCATCGGTATCGTGGGCGGCTGAACGTGAGCTTGAGTATAATCGAGGTCTACGGTCCTGCTGTCGGCTGGCATAAGACTCTCGTGCTCGGTGCAGACCTGTGAGCAGATCGTCAATCTTCGATAGGACGTGACGTGCAGAGGGAAGCAACAGGCGTCGCGTTTGATCTTCGTCAACTGAGAAGACTGCTTTGTCGTCCTCGTCGTCGGACTTGATCAGCTGCCCTTCGTCAGAGGTGCTAGAGGAATCATTGTCGAGGAAGGCTTGTGAGCTAAAGGTCTGTATACCTTCAGGAAGAGGGTCATCTGACCCAGTGTCATCGACAAGCGAGTCGTGATGGCTTTCCTCTGCACTATCGCCGGTTCTTGTCTCGTCTTTTGAGGCATCCTCACCCATCAGTCCAGCTTCGTGTAGTTGTTTTTGCGTAGATATGTGCTCAGCCTGCCAATCTCTCTTCTCGCGTTTGATCTCAGGTTCTTCTGGAGTCCAATTCCTGCTGCTCCATCGTTCATTCGCAAATCTAAGTGTTGTCGCAATCAAAGCCTCCTCGAGCACCGCACTTGGACTTAGGACCTTCCGTTCTGGTAAGCCTTCTCGAGGAACATACTTGCCACGCATAGGCCACGCGGTCCATACCTCGGTAGGAGCAAATTGCTCAGCTATCCGATATGATCGACTCCGTGACCTTGGTCTACGGCCTGGAGAGTTTCCTCTCGTACGCTGCTTCAGGGCGAAAGCATTGTAGGCGTGTATGCCAAGATCGCTTGCACGTTCGAGATCGAGTACATCCGTTACGGCACGGTCTCCTGCTGTCCAAGACCGCCATGTTGAAGCTGAGCCATAGTAGCGATTAGGTCGAGTGAAGTATGTTGGTTCTGCTGCAAATGGGTATTGCTTGATATAATCCTCGAATTCAACGTCTGCCAGAACTGTATCTTCTGGTAATGCCTGTGATTGGAACTCAGACGGCGAAGACGATGCAGTGAGGCGTGCATGTGTTCCGTTGGGTGTGGGCGGTGTGGCGTCTTCGCTGGTGTTCATCGTAAATGGAGGAATAGACGTTGAGAGTTACTTGTGGCCGTGTGTCCAAAACAGCATCGTTTCATCCAAAGTCATAGCCTTCGTGACAAGGTATAACGCGCTTCGATTCGCCTACCATCATTAAGCCAGCCTCTAGGCTACAAGGAACCTGTGTCAGTGGTCCCGAGTGTCACTGGGCTTGAACTACATGTGTGTTACTGCCGACAACATGATAGTACGGTGTCGGAGTCTGGGTATTGGTTCGGAATGCGTACTTTTATTCACGATCACGATCTACCACACAACTCGAACGTCAACACTGAGGCAGCTCAGTACCACCCACTATAACCTACCGATGACTCAACGTACAGAATTTCAGTCAACCAAGATATTGTAAAACGAGTTGAGTCACTCGAGTGTGGGATGAGCATGCGCTATGTCGTAGAAGCCACTACAGGCTGCACTATTGTATGAATGCACGCCAATGGTCCAGCCCATCGTACAAGCATCGGGTATCTCTGCACTCCATAACTTTTGCAATGGCAAACTCCATAACGCCCCAGCATGGATGACCTATCCAGATTCCTCTGTAAGAAATGTTCGCAGAACTCCTAGCCCATTGGATGTAGCTTAGACGACGTGTTTGGCCTTGGCTCTTGTGCTTCCGGCATGAGCAGCGTCTGTGTGACCACTAAATTCCAACTGCTCTTCAGCTGGTAGCTGAAGCACTTCCTTGAAGTTTTTGCCGATCTTGAGCAGAGTGTCCTTGCTACCTGCCTTACCAGTTGTTCGAGTCCAAAGGCCAACTCTGTAGAAACCTTTCCTGACGTTAATGACCACACCCATGACCTCGTTGTCACCCTCATCTTCAAGCGTCTCACCAATGGCAGCAAGTTGAGTATGTAGCCAAAGCTCATTGATGTTGATCAGCTTCTTGTCCTTGAATTGATACGCCCATTTACCACCGTGCTTGTTTTGCTGGTCTTCCCACTCTGGTCGGACGCCCTTCTTGAAGAGGTGGTAGTCAGATTTGATTGCTAGATCGCTACATGCTGTGATATTGTTCTGCATACAGATCAGTATGTTAGACTTTTCATTAAAGGAAAGATCTCACGTAGACGCCCCAAAACTCCTCGACTGTGTCGAATGAGACGACCTCCTTCAGTAGATCATTCCAGTTGTCACCTTTTCCAGAAGGTGGCTTGGTGAACCAGAGTGACCATGTGTTCATGAGGGGATGCTTGACATTGAAGTTGTTGACATCATGGAAGACGGTCTTTATCTCATCTGCTGATGCTTCACTCTCATCTGCGGGCGCAATAGCCGGGACTGGTTGTTGAACTGCTACTTCCGCCATGTTGAATCGATGTGTATGATAATTGGTTCTCGATAGTAGGGTTGTTTGAACGTAATTGCGGGAGATTCAGGAAAAGTGGATTGTTGGAGGAAAGGATGCCCAAGAGCTGTCGGTTCGTGAGTTTGCTGGCGGCGAATGCCTTGTTATGTTCACTTTGGAGGAAGGCACGAGACGAAACCTGTCAATTAAACAATGCGACAATTTTGTGATATCAATTGGATGCCTGAATGCCTAACAGTATTTCCGACCGCTACTCATTACTAGCTTGGCCTGTGCTAACATCAAGCGCCCTGACTTTATATGCTGTGAGCGTATTCTGGATTTTCTCTAATCTTTTATTGCCTCAATATGCATCACGCTCAACCAGAAACCCTATTCCAGTCGATCTAAGCAGTGAGACGATTTTTATATGTTGCGACTATCCACGCTAAATCCTCACACTGCACCTCTTCTCTGTCTAAGCGCCTTGAAGCCAAAGTACTGAACGTGCAGTCCTTCTGTGCCTCGATACATCCAAAGCCATATTGGCCTTCGTAAACAACCATTCCGTCGACGTAACACAAAATCGAGTATTTCGCGTTGCTTCCAGAGCGACGAGTGACACAAATTGCCACTGTGTTGTAAAATCTTCGTTTTCGTCAACCACCGGAGCCAGCGTTCAGATAGGACAGATAGCAATTCCAGCCCAAGCTCACAATATTGACCACCAACACCCTGTGCTCAAGCGGCACCACCGTGAAATTGACACCCTGTACTGCTGGCCATATTGCCCAATTGGCCTTGAGACCAGGTAGATATGCTTTTTCCAGCCTCTTCCTAGGCGATTCACCTTCGAGATAAGCCATGGTAGATAAGAAGATTGCCATATTCGTCGTAGCGAAAACCATTTGGTCTGCTGCTACTCGGGCGATCGTCGTGGTCGTCTTGCTACCGAGATTCACGTTCTTCTGTAGGAACTGATACCACAGTGTGGCAGCTGGGCCGAAAACCACTGAGAAACCGTTAGCACCATCACTGAGCCGTCTCATGGAGCTAGACTCACAACCACCATAGGCAGCCATTCGCGCTGTGCGTTGCAAATCATGTTTCTGCAATCCTTTCCGTTCAACAGCTTGCTGCGCAAGGCCATCGCCAGCTCCAAACAGCACAGCAGTTGTAACTGCTTGCGTCAGGAGAGGTCGTTGCGCAAGCTTAGCTTGATACCACCGCAAGACCATCTCTGGGAAAGCTAGTGATTGCGAGCCACGAGATCATCTCGGGCAGAGAACAAAGCGTCCGCCGCGAAATGGTAGATCTTTGTATCACTCCAAGCACTCCCCCTTTAGCGCATGTCCTTATCGATTTCAGCTTCTGTTTTCGATCTTTCGAACTACGTCACAGGCATAGTGCTGCTAGCGGGCAGCTTTCCATTTTAGATCAAGCCCACAGAGTCTTCTCATCTTGTGCTCAGCCCTAGATGTGATACTACAGGCGTCGTGGCGAACCACATGCGCCGCACATTGACAACTCTTGGCACGGTCCGCTAGCGTTTCGATATTCGCTGCGATCCACGTTTCCGCGAAGCAGCTTCTTATTGTCGCAACATATTCCTCTCTCTACACATCCAACCGCTACACACAATACCTATTCGAAATCATGGCTGACGCACCAAGAGGAGGTGGCCGAGGAGGCTTTGGTGACCGAGGACGCGGTGATCGCGGCCGAGGCGGTCGAGGTGGTCGACGAGGTGCCCGAAGAGGTGGTAAGGAGTCCAGTGAGAAGGAATGGCAGCCAGTTACCAAGCTCGGTCGACTCGTCAAGGCCGGAAAGATTCAATCTATGGAACAGATCTACCTCCACTCTCTGCCGATCAAGGAATACCAGATCGTAGATTGGTTCTTGCCGAAACTGAAGGATGAGGTTATGAAGGTATACTATCTTGCAGCATCGGGTACCACATAGAATACTAACAATATGTCAGATCAAGCCAGTACAAAAGCAGACTCGAGCCGGTCAGCGAACACGATTCAAGGCTATCGTTGTCATTGGCGACAGCGAGGGACACGTTGGTCTGGGCATCAAGACTTCCAAAGAAGTCGCAACTGCCATCCGAGCTGCCATTATTATCGCCAAACTCTCCGTCCTACCCATTCGTCGAGGTTACTGGGGTACCAACCTTGGTGAGCCACACTCCCTCCCAACAAAGGAGTCAGGTAAATGCGGTTCAGTCACTGTCAGACTCATTCCCGCCCCTCGAGGTACTGGTCTTGTCGCATCTCCTGCTGTCAAGCGTCTGCTGCAGCTTGCTGGTGTACAGGATGCATACACTTCTTCTGCTGGATCGACCAAGACTCTAGAAAACACACTGAAGGCTACATTCGTGGCTGTAGGTAACACATACGGCTTCCTGACACCAAATCTGTGGAAGGAGAACAAGCTTACTCGAAGCCCGCTGGAAGAGTTTGGTGACGTGCTGAGAGAAGGAAAGAGATACTAGGTGGTGTCAGCTGCGATGTGGCTGCGTTCCCCAGAAGTCTTCACGATATATGTACGCAGGCATGACAGGAATATCATAAACAATGTCTATGGAGTCCTGCACGGCGAATGGTGGTAGCTAAATACTGCTACTTTGAATGTTCAATACCAAACTCATTCTTCTTACACTTCTTCCCAGATCAAATTGTTAGGCTACTAGTCTTTGCAGGTTGAAGTCTTCTCCTTTATACGTGACAGCACGTGTGCTTCTTTGCAGTCAGGTTGAGTTGATACATTTGTGCAATTTGGAGGTTCAGACCGTTCATGCTTCTACACTACGTAGTCATGGTGTAGAGCTTCGATGACACCTGTAATCTTTGTCGCAAACGTTCCTGGTATTTGTACATTTCACAGCATAGGTGTTCGGCCATCGTACAGGCTCCAACGAATTTTCCAATTCGTTGAATCGCTATGTTGAGAGCTCCTCAGTCTTCCATGGCCATTTCTTCGACTGCAGCTAAAGCATTCTCCAGCTCTTTTATCCTCGGACCTGTCCTTGTCTGTACTTCTTTTGCTGTTTCTGGATCGCACTCTTTGACAGCCTTTTCGTATGCCTCTTTTAGTAACGCGAAAGCTTCCTTAGCTGCCTCACGATCATCAGCGGCATATATGGTCTTCTTCTCTGTTTCTTCGGCACACATTTCGAATTCGTCCTTCGCTGTCGCATATAGATCATTTAGATTTTCCATCACAGCATCGGCTGTAGGAGGCTGTGCTGAAATCCTTGATGTGATAGAGAAGCTGCGATATTGAGGTATATGCTTCCATGAAAATCGTGATGCATATGAGCCCTTCGGACGGGTCGATATTGCAATGCTCCTTGAGGAAGAATGAATGTGGCGAGACGCGCACTGCTGTGATGGGCGCAGACTACATTTCAGCTGCCGATGTAGTGGCTGTAATATGCGTCTTTGAGTCATGCCGTGGTGATCGGTGCTTCACGGTATATACAGTACAGTGGTGTTGGCAGTCAGTGAAAGCTCACGCAGGAACTTCCTACTCAATTTGTAGCTGATGACGTCGAGTAACAGACAGGGGTCGAGTCGGGGAAGGACGACTCGCTTCTTACACACACCTCACACTGCGAGTACTGCCCTAGTAACGTGATTATCATGACTCGAGACGGAATTTATGCCATCAATACTACACGGATTCACAGCAAATGTACTAACGTCAGCACGCCTTCGTTGCCTCTACCTTACTATGACAGACACAAGTTCAACTCAACGTCCGCGCCAGTCCACAGTGACTGAACATTTGGCTGGGACCAACGATTCATGGCACGGCACAATCACTGACTCAGGACCTTTCCGTCCCTCATCCCATCGTTTCCATCTCTATTTAGGCCTGTTCTGCCCTTTTGCCCATAGAGCAAACCTGGTTAGAGTACTCAAAGGCCTGCAAGACATTATTCCCATTTCTGTAGTTCGACCTTATCCCAAGGGAGATGAAAACGGCTGGCCTGGCTGGCGGTTCCCCAAAGACGAGAAGGAGTATCCTGCCGCAACGGTAGACCATCTCTTCGGCAGCGAGTATCTCCATGAGGTATATTTCAAAGCCGATCCAGCATATAAGGGTCGGTACTCAGTACCTGTCTTATGGGACACTGAGACTAATACCTTGGTGAACAACGAGAGTATTGATCTACTCAAAAATTTGCAGACTGCCTTTGACAGTCTCCTCGAGCAAGAGGGCAAGCACGTAGAGGCAGGTCTTCATTTCTATCCTGAACATCTTCGCTCAAAAATCGATGAAATCTGCGAATGGATGCAGCAGAATCTCAATACCGGAGTATACAAAGCCGGATTTGCCCCAGATCAAGAGACCTACGACAAGAATGTCATCCCTGTCTTTGCAGCACTGAACAAGCTCGAGAAGATCGTACACTCACACGGTGGTCCATTTGCGTTAGGCCAAGAACTTACTGAAGTGGACATTCGCCTCTTTCCAACACTGATACGCTTCGACACAGTTTATGTACAGCACTTCAAGTGCAACCTTGGCACAATCAGACACGATTATCCTGTGCTCAACAATTATCTGACAGGCTTATACTTTGGCCTTAACGAGGTGAAACTAGCCAATGGCTCAAAACATCGGATCACTGCATTCGGACCAGAGACAGTCAATTTCAAGCATATCAAAGAAAACTATACAAAGAGTCATCACGATGTCAATCCCAAAGCTATCACACCAAGAGGTCCCTACCCTGACGTTGAGGAACACTTCGAAAAAGATTGGAGCAAACTCAAGGTAGGCGAAATTGCCATGCGAGAGGTGAAGGAAGCGGAGAAGCTTCTGCCCGGATGATATCAAATTTTCTCAAACTGTTTACTCGCTCGACTCGTTCCCTTCTGCGGCTCAAGCCAATTCTCAATGGCCTTCATATTGACAGAGGCATGTGGTGGTCAGCAAAAGCGACTGCTCCCTTTTAGTGTGATATGCGTATATCCGAGGAACCACCTTTGCTGACCACCAGGTGAGAAGGTGCTAAACACCTCCTTCGTGCTTTCCTCCCACCATGTACGTATTGCAACATCTTCCGCCTTATTGCACGACATGATGTCTAACGATAGCCTCGTTGATGTTCGTAGATAAGTGTGATTGGCAAAAGGGTAGTGCAGGACATCAAGCGAGTGATCGGTCGTGCTTCGCTGGTGAAGACATCTACATCCCTAATGGAGGTTTCGTCTTCAAGGACACATCGTTCAGGCATAGCGCTGTGTGTTTGGGATGTGCCTATCGACAGTACATTTCAGTAATATCATCTGAAAGTCTCGCACGAGCGAGGGTGCTGGTACTCGTACTGAGGCGCATCCTACGAAGCGTCTACAATATTGAGTCCTTGAGCCCAATGATCAGGAGCAGTTTGCTACTGCTGTGCCGCTACTCCCCGCACTGCTTTTCCGGCTTCTGGTACGGATTCGTATACATAAGCCCGACTACATTGTCCGAAGAAAGTTTTGTGCTCTCAATTATGAATCTGGAAGCCAGGAATACAAAACGCTTCTCTTCTTCGCAGATATCGAAGTCCAGCCACAGAGTGCAAGCACCATCGTTTCGATAGCAGATCTAAGCGGATCTGGAGGCATTGAGATCGTTGAATACCTACCACGTCTTGTTGCTATATGGTAACTCATGGTTGCGAGCATTCCGGGACAACTATGGTTGACCCCAGCACCAAGCACGAGCTCAATCGGACGACATTATGTTCTCATTGGTCTCATTGCGTAGCCGTCGCGGCGGCTCGAGAGTGGATATGGTGATCGCCGCTACGCAAGGGGCACAATATCATTTGTGGTCTAGGTTGACAGCCACGGCTTTAGCACATCTCCATCACAACCAAACAAATCATGGTGATGAACGCCTCGCAAATTGCTTGACTTTCTAATGTCGAATTTCGATTTCGAGGAACAAGCGCAGTAGCATGCGAAATCAGCATTTGTAGAACGGCTTCGGGCTTGCTACGCAGCGTCAGTACCGAAGCTCCCTGTTCTGTGAACTCTATACAATGCTATCGACTTTTTTGGGCTGAAAGATCATGGTACCTGCATGTTCTCGTGGATGACAACCCGGTGGAAACCCTGCATCGCTGGAGCCCGAATAAGGTAGTGATTGAGAAATCAGAGTCCACCAGTACGTTAAGGCGAGATGAACCATTCTCTACGAGCTCCAAGTTTTGTACCGCACATCAAGTGCTCTACATGCGAGGTCGATGTCCCCTTACACCTAATGGCCTCGCATGTATGTAACCAAGGTGAGCCTCTCATGTCTTGCACGCCATTGGTGTCTCTTCTGACCTGACAATCTATAGTGTTTGCGATGCCCTTAGCCATGGAACCCGAGCCGATGCAGATGTCCTCGGGGAGGGCTATGCCAAACACATCTTCTGAAAGCAGACGACCCCGGCCGTTCGTCCCGAGAATCGACCCGCTCGCACCTAGCAGATCCATATCGCATGGCGAGTTGACACCAGCAAGCAGTGGCTCGGATTCTGCAGCCATATCACCCATCAGCTCTGGCAACAGGCTGTTACCGTCCTTGAAGCAAATGCGCAAGTCGTCTGCTCCTGTAAGACGGCCACCTTCTCCAGAGCTATTGAGTCAGGATTGTGCCTTCCCACCATTCCCAACGAACCGGACGAAGAAGAAGGAAAGCCAAAGAAATGCGCGGGAAAAAACGCAAGCACGCGACGCGTCTAGGTCGAGATCGTCCGAATATCAAAAAGTGCGGTCAACCTCTGTAGGTCCTTCGAGGTCACGAGTGAGGCAAGGAACAGCCGAGTCTTCAAGACCTTCAACAGCTAGCAGTAGTCGACGCCCATCAGTAAGCAGTCGATCTGGAAGTCGACAGGGAAGCTTAGATACCGTGCCACCACTGCCGCCACTGCAACCAACAAGTTCCCACTCTGCTTCGAACTCGGTTCTGTCAACAGGTGAATCGCTACGTACTGGTACTGCGCTGTCACCTGCCGCGCATTCACCTCCCGACTCGTCTGTAGCAGCAGACAGATCACCTTTTCCGGAATTCCAAGAAGTTGAAACCTGGAACGTCGAGCCTGATGCTGATGCTGATGCTCCAGCTGCACCAAACACTTACCTCCCTTCTCAACAAGAACTTACAGACTCTCGGACACCGTCTTACAGAGCTAAACGTCCACCACCAATTTCTGATATGCCGTCTCGCTTACTTGTCGACACTGCTGTGGCCAGCCACCAACAACCCCCGCCAACCCCCACCGGCTCCATTGCGCGCACATTAACAAGCCTCTTCAGCCGAAAACGAGGTACTTCAACAAGCAGTAAGAAAAGCACGGCAAAGACCCCTGTAGCAGATGGCCCTCGTTTCATTGCCTTATCTCCTGATCCTGACCCACAAGACACATCGCGGATTGAGAATACTTCTCACAACTCACTAACACCATCTCACGAGTCTCTCACGCCATCGAGCAGCTCTATGAACACAGAGATGGTGTCAATTCCACCTATACATGGCGTTCAGGAAGCACCGCACGCTTCAGTGCACATCAGACCTGCGATCGAGAGTCATCCGCTACCTCTGGAGGCGCAAATTGCAGTAGTGGGTGACGATGTG